>Ga0308176_10000101_pt1 | contig 58221 bp, 56 predicted proteins | sample PhyCR2_3_FD_203890 | JGI IMG/M metagenome (GOLD analysis project Ga0308176, IMG submission 203890) | Soil microbial communities from UC Gill Tract Community Farm, Albany, California, United States - DLSLS.C.R2 | ecosystem: Environmental > Terrestrial > Soil > Agricultural land | place: USA...
GCCTCGTGGTTCCAGAAGATCGCGTACGTCCCGATCCGGCCCTGCCGGTGGTAGACGAGCGAGCGCTCGTCGTAGGTGCGCAGCAGCACGAGCGAGCGGTAGACGGCGAGGAGGTCGTCGGCGCCGAGGCCGTCGACCTCACGCTCCTCGGCGATCACACGGCGGAGTTCGTGTTCCTCCGGAGCTACCTTCGCCACGGGCGCGAAGCCTAGTCGGACAGGGCGCGACGTAGGATCGGCGGGTGGAGCGCAAGCAGCCGGATCTCGTCCTGATCGTCGCCCGCTCGTTCGCGACCAAGCTGGCCACTCCCACATTGATCATCGACGCGCGCGGCGACCTGGTGTACTTCAACGACGCTGCCGGAGAGGTGCTCGGGCGCTCCTACGTCGACATCGGCGCGTTGCAGGCGTCGCACTGGCAGGCGCTTTTCCAACCGCGAACGCTGGCCGAGGAGCCGCTGACCGCCGAACAGACACCGGGCGGGGTCGCGTTGCTCGAGCGACGGCCGGTGCGCGACTCGTTCGTGATGCGCGGCCTCGACGGCCGTGAGCGCGAGATCACCGTCACGGCGTTCCCGCTCTTTTCACGGCCCGACGAGGTCGTCGGGGTCATGTCGATCTTCTGGGAGCTTCCACCGGCGCCGTGATCGCCCGCATCTGGGGTGCGCGGGGATCGCTCTCCGCGCCGGGTCCCGAGACCGTCAGCTACGGCGGCAACACCTCGTGCGTCGAGCTCGAGCTCGCGGACGGAACGACGCTGATCCTCGACGCCGGCTCCGGGATCCGGGAGCTCGGACAGAAGCTGGCCGAGCGGGATCCCGGCACGGCCTACATCTGCCTGACCCACCTCCATCTCGACCATGTCGAGGGGCTCGGCTTCTTCGCGCCGCTCTGGAGAGCGGGCTGGAAGCTCCAGTTCTGGGGGCCGCCGTCCACGACCGCGACGCTCCGGGAGCGCATCTCCCGGTACCTGTCGCCGCCGCTCTTCCCGATCGGCCTCTCGGAAGCGACGGCCGAGGCCGTGCTGGACGACGTGCCGCGGGAGCCGTGGCGCGTAGGCAGCGCGGTCGTCGAGGCGCAGACGGTCGAGCATCGAGGCCCAACCCTGGGCTATCGGATCGAGGAAGACGGTCGCGTGCTCGCCTACCTCCCGGACCACGAGCCGTACCTGACCTCCGCTCTCGACGACCCGCGCGAGTGGATCTCCGGCTGGGCGCTCGCGGCCGGCGCCGACCTTCTTCTCCACGACTCGCAGTACACCGACGACGAGTACGTCGGGCGATTGGGCTGGGGCCATTCGAGCGGCGCCCACGCCGCCGCCTTCGCACGGGCGGCGGGCGTACGCCGGCTCGCACTCTTCCACCACGATCCCATGCGCTCGGACCGAGCGTTGGAGGAGCTTTACGACCAGGTCGCAGAGCTCGTGCAGGAGGACCAGGAACAGCCCCTGATCGCACGCGAGGGGCTGCAGATCGACTTTGGCTCTATCGCTTGACCATTCCCATCGCGCTGCGAATAAACAGCGTGTTTAGGGAAGAAAAGCTTGTGTTTTCTTGTCTTTGTGGTTGGATGTGATCTTCGAGACGAGCAGCCGAACTGCGGACCTTCAAGGCTCACGTCGCGTACCCATGGGGAGGACAAATGAGTGATGTTCAAAGGCGCTATCGCCGGAGGGTGCTGCGACCGATGCTCACCCTCGCGGCCTTTGCTGCGTTTGCAGTCGTACTCGTACCGAGTGGGTCGGCGAAGCCGCCGGCGTCGAGTGTCAAGCTCTACGACGTGTGCCTTCAGGGAGGCGCGACAGCCTGCATCGACTGGAGCACGGGCGGCGGGTCGATTTCGACCGTCTCGGGCACGAACGCGCAGGTCACCTTCAACGTCAAGAACGAATCCGGGAGCAACACGACTCTCGGATCGCTCAACCTGAACATGCCGACCGGGGTCACACTGCAGGCGGTCGGCGATCCCTTCGCTTCAACGAGCACGGGCGCACAGCTCCAGCTGCGTAACCTCAACCTCGCCCCCGGCGCGTCCCACCCCGTTACCTTCACGGTCACGGCGCCGAATGTCTGCGGGACACTTCAGTGGAGCGTGGCCGCGAAGCAGTCGAACGATTTCAACGGATCTGGCAACGACTTCCAGCTGAAGCAGTCGAGCGGGCTGACGAGCCTGATCACGACTGGCTGCCACCTCGCCTGGCTCCACCAGCCCGCTTCTGCGGACCAGTCCATCCCGATCACCGACACCGCGTTCACGCCGAGCGGGAACAGCGTCGGCGTGGCGATCGAGGACGGGTCGAATCATCCGATCAACCTGAGCACGGGCACGGCGACCCTCTCGATGGTCACCGGTTCGTTCGACGACTGCGGCACCGGCTGCACCCCGAGTTTCACCGGCGTCACGTCGACTTTCGTGAACGGCGTCGCGACATTCACGAACTTCAAGAGCGACTTCACGGGCACAGGCTTCACGATGCAGGCGAGCGCTCTGGGGTTGCAGACGGATGCGAGTAGCCCCTCGTTCGTAATCGAGCCGAACGGCAAAAACTGCATCGGCCTGGACCCCTGTGACCTGAGTGGAGCTGCCGGCAACGGACTGGTCGACATCCAGGGCAGCGGCGGCAACTTCGTCTACCTCGCTCTCGGCAGCGCCTCGGTTCCCTCCGAGGTACTCCTTCCCGGTGGCGGCTGCACGAACTTCACGGGAACCGGCACGGACTTCCGGGAGACAGATGCCCGGGACGGCAGCGGGAATCTCACGGTCACGCTCTCGATCACCAACCAGGGCCTGAAGAACGCATACGGACCGAACTACGGGCAGCCCAATGTCCCCATCTGCGTGGGCGTCAAGTACCTCTTCGGCAACACGGCCTATCCGTGCAATGACTCTACGAACCCTGGATTTGCCTGGGCCGATCGGACGCTTGCAGCGCCCGGGAGCACGTTCCAGGGTGGCTACGACGTCGCAAAATGCGACACGACGGTCGGCTCGGCGGGATACGGCTACTGGTGGGGGATCGTGGGTACGTTCCAGGATCCGGATCCGCCGTTCGACCCGGCCACGATTCCGCTCATCACCGGCTGGGGTAGCGTCGGCAACTTCCGGACCTTCACGATAAATGTCCCGAGCGACTGGGACATGCAGGGTCATGGCTAGGCCCTGCAGCTGACCTAGCGAAACAAGCTCAACGGCCGCCGCTCCCGTTCAATCCGGGAGCGGCGGCCGGTCGATCTTCACCACGTCCAGGGCGGCGAGAATCTGGTCGCGCTCGGCTGCGAGCTCGGCGGCCGCCTCTCTCCCGAGCTCCGCAAGGCGGACCAGCGCATCGAGCGTGAGGGCGATCTCGTACTCGATGTTGCGCATGCCGAGGTTCTCGCTCTCCAGACGTGCGATCCGCAGGCTCTCGTCGAGGGGTATGCGGGCGTCGCGTTGCCGACCGGCCTGCATCAGCGCCCAACCGGACAGGCGTTGCAACATCACGGCTAGGACGGCCACACCCGACGTCGTCTCCGTCTGCAGGAGAGCCTCGGCGGCGAGGTCGAGCGCCGCGGCATGCGTCCCCTCCAACACGTGCGACTCGACCTGCCAGACGGACGTCGCAAGGAGCTCGACCGGGTCGCCCGCGGCCGCGAGCAGCTCACGCGCCTCGTCGAGCAGCGAACGTGACTCGTCGAAGCTCCCGACCCGCGCGAGAAAGCGGCCGAGCTCGTTCGCCGCGCTTCCGATCAGCAGCGGGTTTGCCGTCCGCCGGCGGGACTCGAGCGAGTGCCGCAAAAATGGCTCCGCCTCCTCCATTCGCCCCTGGTCGGAGCGAAGGATCCCGAGGTTCACCTCGGTGACCGCCACCCCGGCTTCGTCGCCGATCTTGAGGAACGTCTCTCGCGCGCGAGCGAGCAGCCCGCCCGATTCCTCCCAGCGCCCGCCGAGGTAGGCACGGATCCCCATGATGTTGAGTGCCGACGCGAGGCGCTCGAGATTGCCGATCCGCTCGTAGATCTCGACCGCGAGCGGCGAATGCGTGGCCTCTGCAGCTCGGCCCAGCGCGAGAAGAGACCAATCGAGGATGAAGTACGCCTGCGCGACGGCCTCCTCCGCGCCGCGATTCTCGCCCTCGGAGATCGCCCGCCGGCACCACTCCATCGCATCCTTCGGCCGTCCCTGGTGTTGCAGGACACTCGAGTACCAGGCGTACAGACGCGCGCGCTGCGCTCCGGCGTCTTCCGTCTCGACGCCCTCGAGAACGGCAAGGGCACGCGTCAGGCGGCGCAGGGCCAGTGGATACCGGCCCTGCCGCAGCGGAACGATCGCCTCCTGCTGCATGAGCCGCGCCTCCTGGACCGGTTGGCCCTGCCAGAACGCCCGCGCCTCGCGGTAGGCGGCATCGGCCTCCTCGTACGCCGCGACCCGCATCCGGACGTCGCCGAGGAACTCCCAGACCTGCGCAACCTCGTCGGCCGGGACGTCCGCCCACTGCTTCGCCGCCTCGAGCGCGCGCTCGAGAAACTGAATCGTCTCGACATTCGCGTACTTCTCCTCGGCGCGGCGCGCCGCCGCGACCGAGTAGCGCCACGTCTCGGGCCAGAGCTCGCCGCGGTGGAAGTGGAGCGAGAGCAGCTCGGCCGAATCCTCGGCCCGCTCGCCCTCGCGCTGCTCGATCACCTCGGCGACGCGCCCATGGAGCTCTCGCCGCCGTTTGTACGAGAGCCCGTCGTAGGCACCGTCCCGGATCAGTGCGTGCCGGAACCGGAAGTAGCCCGGCACGTTCGGGTCGCGCTCCACGAACTCGGCGAGCCGGTCCCATGCCTCGGAATCCGAAGCGGCCGTCGGGTCTCCCTCCAGCACGTCGTGGATCAGCACACCCGAGAACGAGGCGCCGAGGACGGACGCCCAGCGCAGCAACGCCCGATCGCCGGGCGCGAGCCTGTCGATCCGCGTCGCGACGAGCTCCTCGACCGTGTCGGGCAGCTCCTCACCTGTCTCGCCGTCCTCCGGAGACGCGAGCTCCTGCAGGAAGAGGGGGTTGCCCGCGCCCCGGTCGAAGATCGCTTCGAGCTCCGTCTCGCTGAGGCTTCGCTCACCGGCTGCAGCGCGAATGAGCGTCTTCGCGTCGTCGGCCGGGAGGGGCTCGAGCCGTAGCGTCAGCGCCGGCAGGGGCGGAGTGCCTTCGGCCGCCAGGAAGCCCTCTCCCTCCGGCCGTCGGGTCGTGCACGCCAGCCAGGGCCGCGTCGCCAGCTGCGTTCCCAGGTGGCGGAGAAGGTCGGACGAGGCGTCGTCCATCCAATGGACGTCCTCGAACAGCAGGAGCGTCGGTGCGTCGAAAAGCTTTCCGAGCATCGAGCCGACCACGCCGTGCAGGCGGGCGCGGCGGAACGACGGGTCGAGGTCGTCCACCTCCGGCGTCGATGCAACCTCGATGTCGAGCGGCGCGGCGAGCAGCGGCGCCCATGGGACGAGCTCGGGATCGAGCGCCTTCAGCCGCTCGGAGATGACCGCTCGATTGTGCGCCCCGCCGCCGTTGAGCTGCACGTCGAGAGCGGTCCGAAGAAACGGCCGGAACGGGTGGTAGGGCGTCGACGACTCGTACTGGTCGCAGCGGAGAGTGATCTGGGTCATGTCGGCGCAGTTGTCACGGAGCTCGTCGGCGAGCCGTGACTTGCCGATCCCCGGCTCCCCGATCAGCTCGACCATGCTTCCGAAGCCCATCCGCACCGGGGCGACAGAGGCGCCCAGCACCGCACGCTCGCGTTCGCGGTCGACGAACGGGAGCCTGTCGCCCCGAGTCGCGGTCTCCTCCGCCTGCTCGTCCTCGGCCAGGAGATCGCCGAGGACGAACGCCTGTACCGGCTCGGCCTTTCCCTTCAGCTCCAGCGGCTCGAGCTCGGTGCCCTCGAAACGCCCGCCGCCGCGCTGGTAGGCCGACTCCGCTACCCAGATCTCGTCCTCGCCGGCCTTGGCCATCAACCGCGCGGCCAGAGCGGCGGTGTCGCCGAGGATCGTGTACGTCCGTCGGAAAGGCGCGCCGACCTGACCGGTGAACACGCGCCCTTCGCTGACACCGATGTGAACCGGGAGCGGCAGACCGGCGTCGACGATTGCGCGAACGGTGCGAAGCAGGCGCTCTTCGTCGTCGCCAAACGTCTGCGGCGCTCCGGAGACCAGGATGATCCGTCCGCCGTCGCGGTCGACGTCGCTCTCGAGGAACGTGACCTGGTGATCTCCCGCGGCTTCCTGGATCGTTCGCGCGAGCACGTCGATCGCCTCGGCCGCGGACGCCGATCCCTCGGTGGAGATGATCTCGTCGACGCCCGAGTAACGGACGAAGGCAATCGCGGCGTGGCGATGCTCACCCTCGAGCGGCCCTACCTCGAGCAGCTGTGCGCGCAGCGGCGCGGGAACCGCGAGCTCGAGCGGAACCCCTTCCGGATCGGGCAGCGGCTCGACGGCGCCGTGCACGTCGGGCGCGGCCTGCAAGAGGCGACCCGGTCCCTTCTCCTCGCCCAGCGTCGACGGATCGAGCTCCTCCGCCGTCTCCGGGCTGACGAGGATCTCGCCCGCCTCGGACGCGGCCTCCATCTCGACCGTGCGACTCGCCGCCGGACCGGTGACGAGCAATTCGCGATGCGAGTCTCCGACGAGAAAGAAGCTGAAGAGGCCTGAGTGGATCCCGGCATGCATCTTCAGCTGCACGGCGCCGGCGGACGTGCGCGGACGGCCGATCGCGCGGAGGGTGCTCCGCATCACGAAGGCGGCGCGCGCGGCCCGCTGCGCGTGATCCGCGCCCTGATAGAGCAGGAGGAGCGCGTCGCCGCCGAACTTGAGCAGACCTCCTCCCTCGGCGTACGCGACCTGGAGCAGCGCGCTGAAGGTCGCGTTCATCACCTCGGTGACCTCCTCCGCGCCGGCGCGGCCGCTGCTCGAGAGCTTCTCCGACATCGCGGTGAAGCCCGAGATGTCGATGAAGGCCAGCGTGCCGTCGACCTCGAGCCACCGGAGCTCGGGGTTGGTCCTGAGCCATTCGAGCGTCAGTCGGGGGACGAAGGGGACGAGCTCGCCCACCCTCGCCGACGTCGACTCCGCATCCAACGCCGCCACGACGCAGATTCTGCGCGAAAGCCTCTGCTTTCGGAAGATTTGCTACACGAGCACCGAGACCGCGAGTCGCTCTGCCTCGAATACCGCCTGTTCCACGTCGCCCAGATCCTCGCCGTCGACGTGGAGCGGAAGGGGAATCTCGCAGCGGATCTCGATCCGGTCGAGATCGTGCTCGCGGAGGAAGCGACGGCCGCTCGCGTGGCCGCTGAGAACGCGAGCCGCGACCGACGGCAGCGACGCCGGCGCGACCTCGACGGGGGCGATGAGGTCGAGGCCCCGGTCGAAGGCAGCGTCGCGCGCAATCGGCAGCGCGAGAGCGCCCGCGTACGTGTAGGGGCGGCCGTTCGCGACGAACGCACAGACGGCGCTGCCGTGATCCTCGATCTCGAGCTGCGGCTCCAGGCGGCCCCGCCGATCGGCAAGCGCGCGCACGATCGCCCACGCGAACGCGAGGTCACCGGGACGGCGGCCGTCCGTCGGGCGGCCAAGCGCGTCGACGCGCCGCACGACCTCCGCCGGGAACCCGACGCCTGCCGCGAAGCCGAAGCGGCGGCCGTTCACGCGACCGAGCGAGATCCTGCGGGTGCGGCGCGCGGTGAGCGCCTTGGCGACCTGCCGCGCCGCCGCGATCGGATCGCGGGGCAGCCCGAGAGCCCGCGACAGGACGCTCGTGCCGCCGCCGGGCAGGAAGCCGATCGGGACGTCCGACTCGAGCCCGTTCAGCGCCTCGTTGAAACCGCCGTCCCCGGAGAAGATGACGACCGCCTCCGCGCCGCCACGGCACGCGTCGGTCACGAGCTCCGTCGCGTGGCCGGGCTTCTCCGTCAGGACGAGCTCGAGCTGGGCGGCCCGCTCCAGCTCCTTGCGCACGGCCGCAAGCCGCTCGTCGCTCACACGCGACGCGAACGGATTGACGACGAGCGCCGCTTTCACCGGCTCGCGTAGCCGCGCATTCCGTCGAGCAGGAGTGCCGTGAAGCGGTCGGCGAGCTCGTCCGTCTCTGGGCTGGAAGCGCCGTCGGCAGAGCCGCCGGCGCCCCGCCGGGCGCCGGGGCGGAGCCAGGTGTAGGCCCAGTTCGCCGCCGACAGCGCAAGGAGCGCCGCGGTCGCATCGTCGAGGTCGGTGCGCAGCTCGCCGAGCTCGCGCCCCTCGCGGAAGAGCGCGCGGAACCGCTCCTCGTAGCGGCGCCGCTCGGCGACGAACTCCTCCCGCCGCTCGCCCTGGAGGTACCGCCACTCCCGCACGAACACCGTCGCGACGTCGAGCTGCTCGGCGACGACGCGGAGGTGCGCGCGAAGTGCGGCGCGGATCCGCTCGACGACCGGACCTTCGTCCGGCACCGTGTCGAGCGCGGCGTGGAATGCGCCGGCGCCCTCGCGTGCCACCTCCCACAGCAGGTCGGCCTTCGACTCGATATGGGCGTAGAGCGAGCCCTTCTGGACGCCCATCGCCTCGGCGAGATCGCCGATCGAGGTGCCGTGGTAGCCCTTCTCGGCGAAGAGGCGGGCGGCGGCGCGGGTCAGCTCGGTGCGGCGCGTGGACACTCTAGAATGCGAAACCTAACGATCGTTCGGAAGGTGGTGCTGCGTGGCAGCGGTCGAGATTCCACGAGATGAGCAGGCATTTCTCGAGTACGTCCAGTCCGGCGGCCAGATCGAGACGGCCGACTGGATGCCCGACGACTACCGGGCGAAGCTGATCAAGTTCATCGAGATGCATGGCAACTCCGAGCTCATGGGCGTCCTGCCCGAGCGCGAGTGGATCCTCCGTGCTCCGACGCTCCAGCGCAAGCTCGCGCTGACGGCCAAGGTGCAGGACGAGGTCGGCCACGCGCAGCTCATCTACCGCGTCGTCGAGGATCTCGGCAAGCCGCGCGAGCAGTGCCTCGCGGATCTCGTCGACGGGAAGGCGAAGTTCCACAACGTCTTCCATTACCCGACGAAGACCTGGGGAGACGTCGGCGTCATCGCCTGGCTCGTCGACGCTGCTGCGATCATCAGCCAGAAGGCCCTGCTGAAGTGCTCGTACGCGCCCTATGCGCGGATCATGAAGAAGATCTGCTGGGAGGAGTCGTTCCACATCCTCCACGGCCGCGACGTGATCCTCGCCATGGTGACCGGCACGCCCGCTCAGTTCGAGCTCGTGCAGGAGGCGCTCGACCGCTGGTGGGGACCACTCATGCAGTTCCACGGCAACCCGATCCCGAAGGGCGAGGATCCGATGTACCTGTGGCGGATCAAGTCGCAGGGCAACGAGGAGGCACGGCAGCAGTTCCTCGACGGATACGTCCCCCAGATCCGGGAGCTCGGGCTCACCGTGCCGGACTCAAAGCTCCGCAAGCGTGACGACGGCGTCTGGGAGTACACCGAGCCGGATTGGGACGAGCTGAAGCACGTCGTCACTGGACACGGCCCGAGGACCGAGGAGCGGCTCGCTTTCCGCCGCGGCTTCCTCGAGCGGGAGCAGTGGGTGCGCGACGCAGTTCTCGCAGCATGAGCCATCCGGTCTGGGAGGTCTTTCGCAAGGAGCGGCGCGGCCAGCCGTTCGAGCATGCCGGCTCGGTCGTCGCGCCGGACGCGGACTTCGCCGAGGCGTGGGCGCGCGAGCAATACGGCCGGCGCGGCGAGTCGGTCGCACTCTGGCTCGTCCCGCGCGACGCGATCCGCGACGTCGAGGACTGGGCGGACGAGTTCGACCTCAAGTACCGCCGCGTCGACGGCTACTCGATCAAGGCCAGGTTGAAGGAGGCTCGTGAACGAGCAGGCACTGCTGGGCCTGGCTGACGACGAGCTCGTCCTCGGCTGGCGGGACTCCGAGTGGACCGGGATCGCTCCCATGCTCGAGGAGGACGTCGCCTTCTCTTCGATCGCGCAGAACGAGATCGGCCACGCACGGGCGGTCTACGAGCTCGTGGCGGGGCCGGAGGGCGATGCCGACGCGCTCGCCTTCGACCGCAAGCCGGAGGAGTACCGGTGCGCGCCGCTCGTCGAGCTGCACCTGCTGGACTGGGCGCGCACGATTGCGCGGCGCTGGCTCTACGAGACCGCCGACGAGATCCGGATCACGGCGCTCAAGGACGATTCCGACACGGCGGTCGCGGGGCTGGCGGCGAAGATCGACCGCGAGGAGGCGTACCACCGGATGCACGCGGAGATGTGGCACGAGCGGCTGGGCGGCGAGCCGCGCTTCCGGGCGGCGGTCGAGGAGCTCTGGCCCTACGCGCTCGGCGTTCTGCCGGGAGAGCTGCGCGGCGAGCTCATGTCCCGGGTCGGCCTGGCGGAGGTCGATGCGATCGAGCGCGGGACCCACACGGAGGAGCTCGAGCCGTTGTGGCAGGAGATGACCATGGTGCGCCGCTCGGCCCCGGCGGGAGCGCAGTGGTAGCCGAGGCTCAGGTCTGGGCGGCGCTCGAGGAGATCCCCGATCCGGAGATCCCCGTCGTCTCGCTCGTCGACCTCGGGGTCATCCGTTCGGTCGATGTCCAGAACGGACACGTTCGGATCGAGTTCACGCCCACGTTCCTCGGCTGTCCCGCGCTCGAGGTGATGAAGCGCTCGATGGAGGAGAAGGTCGCGGAGCTGGGCGCGACGCCGAAGGTCGAAGTGGTGAACGACGACTCGTGGTCGACGGACCGGATCACGCCAGCGGGTCGCGAGAAGCTCCGAGCCGCGGGATTCGCCCCGCCGGCGCCTCGCGAGGCCGCCGCGCCGAAACTGGTCCAGCTGCAGGCGAACGTGTTCCGCTGCCCCTACTGCGGCTCGACCCAGACCAGACTCGAGAACATCTTCGGCCCGACGCCGTGCCGCTCGCTGCGCTATTGCGAGAGCTGCCGCCAGCCGTTCGAGCAGTTCAAGACGATCTAGCGAGCCGTTCGGCGAAGCCGGCGTCCTCGGCCGAGATCCGGTCGACCTCCGCGCGCTCGACGGTGACCACGACGCCGTCCGTCAATGCGCGGACACGCGCGGTACGCAGGCCGTCCGCCGAGAGGAGCGCTCGCTCGCCGACCACGGCGCCGGGGCCGAACTCGCGCTTTCCTTCGGGCGCCTCCACGAGGAGCGTCCCGTCCACCACGACGTACAACCCGGTGCCGGGCTTGCCGCGCTCGATCAGCACCTTGCCGGCGGCGAACTCCAGCCTGGAGCCGGCCGCTTCTAGCCGCCGCAGATCGTCCTCGGTCATGGGGCGAGTATCGCAGCGGCACAAGGCGTCCGGCTGTGCCTATCCTCTCGACGTGAGGGTCGAGATCTTCTACTGCCCCGTCTGAAGCGGCTACGACCGGCGGGCTGCGAGTCTCGCGGCCGAGTTGAGGGACAACGGAATCGAAGCTTCGGCGCATGAGGGTAAGAAGTCCCAGTACGACGTCTTCTCCGACGGCGAGCTGGTCTTCTCGAAGCAGAAGGAGGGACGCTGGCCCGAGGACGGCGAGGTCCTCGATCGCCTCAACGGCCGCTGATCGCGGCTCGTTTGCGGTCTCCGGAAGCTGGCGTACTGTTCGGCGATGAGCATCACCGTCGGCAGCGGCTTCCGCGCGTACGTCTCGCGGCTCGCCGCGCGATGGGAGGAAGACGCGCCGGGCGAGCGCGCGCGCGTACTCGACGCGTCGCTGCTCGGCCTCGACATCTCGGGCTTCACTGCGCTCTCCGAGCGGCTGCAGGAGAAGGGAAAGCTCGGCGCCGAGGAGCTGATCACGCTGATCAGCCGCTGCTACGCCGGCCTGATCGACATCGCTGCCCGCTACGGCGGCGACGTGCTCAAGTTCAGGGGCGACGCGCTCCTCATCGTCTTCGACGCCTCCGATCACGAGGAACGCGCCGCCCGGGCAGCGCTCGCGATGCAGCGATTCATCGCGGAGGGAGGCACGGCGGGCGAATCGAGCGTCGGCCCCGTCGAGCTCTCGATGTGCGCCGGTCTCGTCTCGGGACCCTGTCACTTCTTTCTCCTCGGCCGGCACCAACGGGAGCTGCTCGTGTGCGGGCCGTCGGCGTCCGCGACGCTCGAGCTCGAGGACGCCGCCGAGCAGGGCGAGGTGCTGGTCTCGCCGCGTACGGCCGAGGCCCTCGAGGGCTTCGTCGCCTTCGAGCGGGACGGCGCGTACGTGCTTCGCGCGGACGCCGGCGACGCCGAGCTGCCGCCCGCTCGGGACGCGCTCGACGTTCCGGAAGACGGCCTGGACGAACTCGTCCCGCCGGCGCTGCGCGTGCCGGTCGAGGAGGGCGCGGTCGAGGCCGAGCACCGGCGCGCCACGACGGCGTTCGTGAAGTACTCCGGCACGGACGAGCTCGTCGGGCGCCTGGACGAGGCGGCGGCGACTCTGGGCGATCTCGCCGACGCGGTCTCCGCCGAGACCGAGGAGCAACGGATCACGTGGCTCGAGTCGGACATCGATCGGGACGGCGGCAAGCTCTACCTCGTCGCCGGAGCTCCCGCGAGCGAGGGTGACGAGGAGGACCGGATGCTGCGCGCGCTGCGCGCCGTCGTCGACGCCCACGTCGGCCCGCCGATCGCGGTCGGTGTGAACCGTGGCCCGGTGCTTGCCGGGCCGATCGGCTCCGAGCTTCGCAGCACCTACGCCGTGATGGGCGACACCGTCAACCTCGCCGCGCGCCTCTGCGCGCGGGCCGAGAAGGGCGAGATCCTCGCGACGGGAGAGGTGCTGCAGCGGTCGCGAACGCGCTTCGAGACGACGTCCCGCCAGTTCCTGATGAAGGGGAAGGCGAAGCCCGTCACCGGCTACTCGGTCGGGGCGATCTCCGCCGAGGCCGCCGAGGAGACACGGGCGGACCTACCGCTCATCGGCCGCGAGGCGGAGATGGCTGCTCTGCGGGAGGCGGTCGACGCCGCCCGGATGCGCCAGAGCCGCGCCGTCGAGCTCGTCGGCGAGCCGGGCGCCGGCAAGTCGCGCCTGCTCGACGAGGTCGTGACGACCGCGGCCGGCTTCCAGGTGCTGAGGACCCAATGCGAGCCCTACGCGGCGTCGACTCCCTTCGCGCCCCTGCGGAACCTGCTGCGCCCGCTCGTGGGCATCCTCCCCGAGGATGCGCCGGAGGCGGCCGGGGCGAAGCTGACCGGCTTCGTCACCGGCGTGATGCCCGACCTGCTGCCGTGGGTGCCGCTCCTCGCGCTGCCGTTCGACGCCGAGGTGGCGTCGACGCCCGAGGTGGACGAGATCGACCCGGCGTTCCGGCGGGACCGGCTCCACGACGTCGTCGACCAGTGCCTGATGCGGTTGCTGCTGATGCCGACGGCGATCTTCGTCGAGGACACGCACTGGCTCGACGACGCATCGCAGCTCGTGCTGGCGAAGCTCGCCCAGCCGATGCCGAGACCGTGGCTCGTCCTCGTGACCCGGCGGCCGTCCGGCCCGCCGCTGGCCCCCGCCGCGACCGTGCTCGAGCTCGACCCCCTGACCGAGGAGGACGCGCGCGAGCTCGCTCTCGTCGCAGCGGGCGACACGGCGCTCTCGGAGGCGGACCTCGAGGCGCTGACGGAGCGCGCGGCCGGCAACCCGCTCTTCATCCGCGAGCTCGCCGCCTCGCCGGGCGCCGGAAAGGCGCTGCCGGAGACGGTCGAGTCGCTCCTCACGAACCGCATCGACACGCTGCAGCCTGCCGACAGGCTGCTCCTCCGCCACGCCTCGGTGATCGGTCGGGCGTTCGACCTCGACCTCCTCGCCGAGACCGTCACCGACGAAGCGACCGACCCGGAGCAATGGGAGCGGCTGGCCGACTTCGTCGAGTGGCAGGGGGTCGGGCAGCTGCGCTTCCGCCACGACCTCGTCCGCGCGGCCGCGTACGACGGGCTGTCGTTCGCTCGGCGCCGGGAGATCCACGGACGAGTCGGTGAGGCGATCGAGCGACGCACGGTCGACCCCTCCGACGAGGCGGGCGTCCTCTCGCTCCACTTCCTCGAGGCGGCGGACTGGACGAAGGCGTGGCGGTACGCCGTGCTCGCCGGCGACGACGCGCGCTCGAAACACGCGAACGTCGACGCGGCGACCTTCTACGAGCGCGCGCTCGCCGCAGCCGAGGAGCTCGAGCCGTCCGGCGAGGAGCTCGCCCGGGTCTGCGAGGCGCTCGGAGACGTCCGCGAGCTCGCCGCGCTGTATGACGAGGCTGAGGCCGCCTACACGCGCGCCCTCGAGCACGGCGGCCCGGTTGCGCGACTAATGCGCAAGCGCGGCGTCGTAGCCGAGCGGCACGGCCACTACGACGACGCGCTGTCCTTCTACGACGCGGGCGCCGGGGAGGCGGACCCGAACGAGCGCGTCGCACTTCAGCTGGGGCGCGCGATCGTCCTCTATCGCCAGGGCTCGATCGACGAGTGCGCCACCACCTGCGAGGCCGCCGCGGAGGCGGCAATCGCGCTCGACGACCGCGAGGCGCTCGCGAACGCGTACTACATCCAGGCGGCGGCCGAAGGCGACCGCGGAGGCCCCGCGGCGGAGTTCCTCGGGCTGGCACTGCCGATCTTCGAGGAGCTCGGGCTCGTCCACCGGCAGGCGACGGTGCTCAACAACATGGCGGTGCGCGCGTTCTACGACAGCGACTGGGAGAGGGCGGTCGAGTACTACCGGCGCTCGGAGGAGGTCGCGCGGCGGGCGGGCGACGTCCTCACGATCGGCCACACCAAGATCAATCACGGCGAGCTCTGCCTCCACCAGGGCCGGCTCGAGGACGGCCAGGAGCTGCTCGAGGACTGCCTGCGGACGTACCGCGCCGCGAACTTCCCGATAGGCGAGAACCTGAGCCTCGTCTACCTCGGCCACATCGCCGCCGAGCAGGGCCGCTTTGAGGACGCCTATCGCCTCTTCGACGAGGCGGTAGGCGGGCTGACGGCGATCGGCTCCAAGAGCCTGCTCGTCGAGGCCGACGCCCGCCGCGCGCAGGCGTACGTGCTCGAGGGCCGGCACGAGGAGGCCGCGACGCTCGCGCGCGACTGCCTGCAGCGCATGGAGGAGACCGGCGAGGCCGGAGTGCGCGCCGCCTTGCTCGAGCGCCTGCTCGCGGTCGCGGCCGTCCAAGGCCGCCGCCGCGACGACGCGCCGCCGCACTTCGAGGAGAGCCTGCGGATCGGCCGCGAGTTCGGCGCCGACTACGAGGTCGGCCGGACGCTGCAGGCGAAGGCGCTGACCGGCTTCGCGACGGACGAGGAACGCGAGGAGGCGGACGCGATCATGGCGCGCCTCGGCGTCGTCTCCCTCCCCGAACTGCCGCTGCCGTAGCCCCTGCTACGAGCGGAGCACGAAGTACTGCTTCGCCGACAACCCGAGAACGGTGCCGTCGGCCGCCTTCAGCGTGATCAGGCAGTAGTACGTCCCCGGCGTCAGCTTCGACGTCGCCATGTTGAAGACGTACTGGTACGCAGGCGATCCCGTCCACCGGAACTGGGTCCCCGTATCCGCGCTACCGGTCACGAGGTCGGTCTGGTCGGACGAGCTCGTGCTCGAGCTGTACTTCGCCACGGTCACGTAGGCGATCGATCCCGCCGGCGGAGTCGTCATCAACGTCTTCTTCGCGGCGTCGAGGTAGAACTGGAACTTGAGCGGCACCGTGCTCTTGATCTTGAAGACCTGGAGGTCGGTGGCGAGCGGATTCGTCTGGTCCCCGCTCGGCGCCGTGACGGGCGCGAGGATGTCCCCAGCCTGGAAGCCGACGGTGTAGCTGAGCGTCGCCGTGCTCTGGTTGCCGGCGTTGTCGGTCGCCGTCGCGGTCAAGGTGTGCGCCCCGATCGCCGTGCTGAAGCCGGTCACGACGCAGCTCTTGAGCCCGGAGAGGGCGTCGCTCGACGTGCAGCCGACGGATCCGGGCACGTTGTTGACGGGGATGATCCCTCCCTGGATGCCGGTGAACTGCGGCGTGTCGGGCGTGGCCGTGTCGATGAGGAATGCCGCGATCGCGGTGTCCCCGTCGGAATCGCGCGCCTCGACGACGTGCGCACCGTCACTCGTCAGCGTCACCGAGCTCGACGACTCGAAGGGTCCCCCGTCGACGCTCACCTCGAGCGTCTGCGCGCTCGTCGTCGCGGTGACGTCGACGCTTCCGTGATACCAGCTGGTGAAGTCCGGCGGCCGATCCGGGCTCAGCGTCAGCGTCCCGCTCCCCGTCGAGGACTGCAGCGGCTGCGCGTCGAAGTAGCGGCCCTTGTTCGAGCTGTAGCCGCAGTTCCCGGCCGTATCGCAGGCCTCGACGAAGAACTGGATGTGCGCTCCGCCGAACGACGCGCCGCCCGACCACGTGTCGGTGCTCGTGTTGTGCTGCAGCGGGAGCGCGTGCCAGTGGCCGGTTCCGTCGTCGAACACGACCTGGGCGAAGTCGACAGTGCTCGGGTCGCCGTTCTGGTCGAGGTCGCTGAAGTGTCCCGCGAAGGCGACGACGCCGTTGCCGAGGAACGCCTGGATCGAGTCGATCGTCGGCGGCGTGAAGTCGGGGCTGTTCGAGTAGGTGACGCGGCCGTCGATCTGCGTCCACAGGCGCTCGACGCCGGTGGGCGAATTGCCGCTCGTGTCGGTGAAGAACTGGCCCGTCGCCAGGTTCAGACTCTGGTCCGACCCGAGCGAGGCCAGCGTCGGGATCTTCTCGGGCCATGCCTCGTCCGTGAACTGCGGCTCCGGCTCGCTCGAGCTCTGATCGATGACCGGCCGCACGTTGTCCGGGTCGAAGGGGCTCTGGTCGGTGCTCGTGAGGCTGTCGATCACGGCGCCGTGGGCGACGAGTCCGGTCTGGGACGCCGGCAGGCTGACGAACGGCTGCAGCGGCCGGTAGTTCGGCGCCTGCACCTGGCCGGCGTTCGTGAAGAAGTCGCCGTTCGCGCCGTGCTGGAGCAGGCTGAAGGCCGGCGTCGCCGAGAAGTTCGCGCTCTGCACGCCGGTCGTGAAGGGCGCCAGCGTGCCGTTCGACGGACTCGTCGACTGCGACGTCCCCGAGACCGGATCGGAGCCCGCGTTCAACGGAGCCAGGAGCGACGCGGGCGCCTGGCCGACGCCGTACATCGGGAGGCCGTACAGCTCCGCTTCCGAGAGCGTCTTCTCGTCGTAGACGCTGAAGGCGACGCGCGAGAGGTAGTACTCGTCCTTCGCCTGGGTCAACGCCTGGCCAAGCGTGACGTCGCCGCCGAGCCGGCCGGCGAAGGCCGTCATCAGCTCCTCGGAGAAGGACGCGCTGTCGGTGCTGCCGTAGCCGAAACCGGTGTTGCCCACGAAGCCCGTGTGCGTGCCCGCGAGGTACTGCGCCCAGTCGAGCACCGGCGTCCCTCCGACCACCGCATCCGTGGTCTGGAAGCCGGCGTGGCAGCCCATCGTGAAGAAGATCCCGCCGTCGAGCGCGTCCGGGCCGGTCAGGGCGGACGTCGAGAGCAGATCCGTCTTGTTTGCCATCAGCGCGCGAGTGTTGTCGTAGTGGCCGTTCCAGTCGTTGATGTCCGCCGGGCCGGCGGCCGGGAACGCGGCGCCGAGGAGGTCGGCGAGCCCCCAGGTGGAGGTCGGGCTGAGCGGGTTGTCGAGCGTCGTGACGTTCACGCCCAGCGCGGTGAGGCGGTCGGCGACCTGCTGGCTCCCGTCCGCGACGAAGTCGTAGCCGGAGACGAACCCGCTCGCGCTCTGCAGGATCCCGCTCGAGCCCTCGAAGCTCGTGACGGCGCTCGCGATGTCGTCGGCGGTCTCGACGAGGCGGCCTCCGACGAGATCCGGGATGAAGAGCTCGCGGCCGCTCGCGGGGACGGGGCGGGTGTCGAGGTACGGGTTGTCGCTCAGCAGGTCGCCGGCCGCGAGCGCGCCGTGGTACTGGTTCGCGCCGAACTGCGAGGCGAAGCCGCTCTCGTTGTCGAGCATGGTGAGGTCGGGGACCCGGAAGAACGGGACCTGGTCGTCGCCGCCGGCGAAGACGACGTACTGGACGCCTGCGTGGGTCGCCTTGATCGCGTCCACCTCGTCGGCGATCGCGTTGGCGATCGCGTTGGCCGCGTCGTTGTCGCAGGGGTTGCCGTCCCAGCTGTTGTAGAGCGTCTGGACTCCGGGAATCGCCTCGACCGGGACGACGACGCCGCTGACGCCGAGGGCCGAGTCCTGCGTGGCCAGGTGATCGAGCTTCGCGACCGCGTTCGCCTCGGCGGCCGCGCCGTACGTGTCGCCGAGGCGCTTCTCGTCGACGAGGATGATCGTGTTCAGGTTCGACGGGAACGAGCTCGGCAGCGTGCCCGCGGTTCCCTCCCCGGCGTGCGGGAACGTCCGCGCGGGGCAGTCCAGCGTCGGCGGCGGCGACTGCGTCGTGACGCGGAGCGAGTACGGCTTGTTGCTGGACGCGCCGTTGTAGCCGAAGACCGCAATCGTGACAGAGCTGTCACCGGCGATCGGCCCGGGCGAGACCATGCTGACTTCCTCGTCGTCGGTGCCGCGGTTCGCAGACACCTGGACGGTCGGGACGCCGGGGTCGTTCGGGACGTCCTGCAGCGCCGTCGGCGCAAGCTGGCCGTTCGACCCGCCGTGGAGGTCGATCGGCGTGTCGGCGATGACACCGTCTTGCAGCGGGGGCTGAGGCGTGGCGCTCGTGCCGGTGCGGACCGACGTCGTCCTCGTGGAGTACAGCGCGAGGTCGTAGTCGGCCGGAAGGTCGGTGAGGTGCACGTGGATCCGCGTCCCGGCGGGCGGCAGCGGGATCCGGTACCAGTCGACGTCGCCGGGCGCCGGCAGCGCCGAGAGCTGGACGCCGTCGTTCGGCGTGATGTCCTGCTCCTCGCCGGGCACGCCGTTGCCGGGGAAGCTGTCCTCGACGGTGAACGACGCCGTGCTTGTGTCGCTCTGCGCTCCGGAGGTCACGGTCTCGGTAGCCTGCGTAGGCCCGACGGTCGTGCCCGAGCGCACCTTGAATGCGAGCGAGTAGGTGTGGTCGGCGTCGAGCGCGTCGAGGTGCCAGGTCAGGGTGTGGCCGTCGCTGCTTACGCTCGGCTCGTCGACCGGCACCGTCTCCTCGTTCTCCGTGAGGCTCGCCGAGCCGGGGTCGTAGTCGAAGCCGTCGGGGATCTTCACCGTCACGTCCGCGTCCGGCGTGCCCGAGCCCTGCAGGGTGAACGCCGCGGCCAGGCTCAGCTTCGGGCGGTTCTGGTCGAACAGCGAGAGCGTCTGCGGCGAGAGCGTCTCCCACGGTACCGAGGCGCGCGGGATGAAGAGCCCGATCAGGTCGGCGAAGGTCGCCGTGTCGGCGTACTTGCTGCCCGGCGCGAGGAGGCTCTCGAGCAGGTCGGCGATCGTGAACCCGTCGAAGTTGCCGTCGAGATCTCCGACGGTCGTGCCCGGCAGGATGGCGCCCGCAGCCTGTGCCTCGCCGAGGGTCACGGTCGTTCCCGGGTTGCAGTCGATGAGCGAGCAGTTGAAGAAGTCGCTCAGGTTCAGGCCGTTCAGCTGCAAGCCGTTGAGCTGGAGGCCGCCGAGCGTGAGCCCGTTGAGCTGGAGGCCGTTCAGCTGCAGGCCGCCGATCGACGACGCCGAGGTCGAAAGCCCGTTGAGCTGTAGGCCGTTCAGCTGCAAGCCGTTGAGCTGCAGCCCGTTGAGCTGGAGGCCGTTCAGCTGGAGGCCCTGGACCGGCGCGCCGGCGATCGCGAGCTGGAGCAGCGTGAAGTCTCCGAGGTCGCCGCCGGGGCCGCAGGCAGTGCTCGGATTGCTCGCGTTCTGCCGGCACCAGTCGCCGAGCCCGGTCCAGATGGCGTTCTGGTAGTCGGCGGGCAGCCCGTTGAGCTGCGTCCCCGAGAGCGCCAGCGAGCCCAGGGTCACCTGGCCGAGCGCGCTGCCCGAGAGGTCGAAGTCGCCGAGCGTGAGGGCGTGGATCTTGTCGACGGCGGACTGCGGCGACGTGACGCTCAGCACCTGGGAAAGCGAGATCGTCTGCAGCGGCAGGTTCGCGAGATCGGTGCCGTCGAGGATTCCAGCCCAGCCGTCGGGGAACTTGATCGGGTCGAGCGGCAACCCGTTGAGCTGGAGGCCGTTCAGCTGCAGGCCGTTGAGCTGGAGTCCGTTCAACTGGAGCCCGTTCAGCTGCAACCCGTTCAGCTGGAGGCCGTTCAGCTGCAAGCCGTTCAGCTGGAGTCCGTTCAGCTGGAGCCCGTTCAGCTGCAGCCCGTTCAGCTGGAGGCCGTTCAGCTGCAAGCCGTTGAGCTGCAAGCCGTTCAGCTGGAGGCCCTGAGATCCGGGCGGCTGCGGCTCGAACGCGAAGAGCGGGATGTCCGCGATCGGCACGTTCGAGGCGGCCATCGGCACGCTCGCATCGCTCGTGAGCGCGGCGGACGCGCTCGACGCGACACCGCCTCCTCTCAGCGCGGCGGCATACATGACGACGTCGTCGCAACCGCCGCAGTTGTCGGCGGTCTCGTTCAGCGCGACCGTGAGATGCTGGCCCGCACTCGCGGCGTGGTACTTGAGCGTGAAGGTCTCGGGTGTGTTGTCGCCCGAGTTCGGCGAGCTCCCCGGACCCACCTGGATCGCCTGGGTGTAGTCGGGAGCGCTGCTGTCAGAGAGGTGAGCCGTGAAGGTGCCGGTTACGAAGTGCGCGGACGTCCAGACGGTCAGGATCCGTGTGCTCGTGTCCGCAGGCACGGTGAAGGACAGCCCCTGCCCCGCGGCGGGCGCGGTGATGCCCGCGTCGACGCGCTGCCCGCCGGCCGTCGGGGCCCCATCCGACCAGCTGAAGTTGTAGGGGAGCAGCGCGTCTCCGACCTGGGTGAAGTCGCGCGTGGGCGTACCGTCGGTGTTGACGATCGAGAGATCGCTGATCTGCCGGCCGCCGTTGGCCCTCGTCTCGCTCGGTGTCAGGGTGTTGGTACTCCAGAGCGCCCAGTCCGACCTGCCGAGCGTGCTGAGGTTCACCGGTCTGACGATCGTGTTGTCGACGCTGCCCGAGACCGAGCCCGCGGTCGCGCAGTTCGAGAACTCCGACGTGTCGTTCGTGGACTCGTCGGTCGCCGTCGCCGTGACGCCGTCGCTCGGCTTGAGACCGCCGAGCTGAGCCGTGAACGTCCCGTCCGTCCCCTCGGCGAAGATAGAGAAGATCTCGCCGGCCCCGGATGCGAACTGGCCCGTGCAGGAGCCGTTGATGAAGAGCTCGATGAAGGCGGGGTCGCCGGTCGGGGTCGAGTACGTCCCCGAGACCGTGTTCCCCACGAAGGACGTGATGACCGGCGCCTGGATGCCGTTGTTCGCGGTCGTCCCGTCGCCCTGCTCGAGGTCGATCCCGAGGAATCCCGCGTCCTCGGTGTTGCTGTCGAAGATCGAGTTCGCGACGATGCGGTTGCCGTTTGCGCTGCCGAACCTGCCGTCGACGAGGACGCCGTCGTCCTGTGAGTGCGCGATCACGTTGCCGGGGCCGATCTGGTTCCCGCTCGTGGCCGCCAGCGACCCGCCCTGGACGACGATGCCGTTGACGCTCGGCGCGGTGGTGCCGTCGCTCGCAAAGCCGACGCCGACGAAGTTCCCTGCCGCGACCGTCCCGCTCGAGCCGTCGCCGATGTGGATCGCGGTCCCGTAGCCGGAGATCACGTTCCCGAACTGCGGATGCGTCTGAACGTCCGAGAGCCCGCCAGGGCCGTCGCTGTTGCCGACCACGGTTCCCTGCGCATCGGCGACCGAGATCCCGACCGCGCCCGCTCCCGCAGGCGTCCCAGCCGGGTCAAGGCCGATGACGTTCCCCTGAACCGTGTTGGCCGAGGGCATCGTGATCCCGTCGGGCGTCCCGATCACGATCCCGCTCTGCGCGGTGGCGATCACGTTCGGGTCGCCGCCCGCCCCGCCGCCGATCGTGTTGTTGCTGCCGCTGACGTCGATGCCGACGTTGCCCTCGTTCAGCGTGCTCGAGTCCGCTGCAACGCCGATCCAGTTCTCGGTGATGGTGTTGCCGTTGGAGTCGACCGCGATCGCGGTCGTCCCGCCGTCACCCAGGTTGCCGCCGAACGCGAGCCCATTGACTATGGAGCCGTCCGAGCCGGGCGCAAGATCGAGCAGGTCGCCGGACAGGATGGTCTCGTCCGGGACGATCGAGACACCGGGCGTCGTGCCGTCCGCCCCCGGCTGGCTCATGCCGTCGATCACGACCGGCGTCGTGATCGGAGGCAGGACGCTGCCGAGCGTGATCGTCGGCGCGACGGCGGGGCTCTGGATGTCGAACCCGATCGTCCCGCCGTTCGCCGCGTTGGCAGCGTCGATCGCGTCGCGCAGCGAGCAGACGACGACTGTGCAGCCGCCGTCGGCGGAGTCCGCCGTCGTGGTGACGGTGAACGTCCCGGCGGCCCTCGCGGACCCGCCGAAGAACAGCGCCACGGCGAACAGAGCCCCGACCAGAGCCACACGCGCCACTAGCGCCGTCGATCTCCTCACCGCAGTGACTGCTCCTCCCCCTCGCGCTTGACCATCACGACTTTGCGACGGGTTACGAAGAAAGTCAAGAGCCGGGCGCACAACCCAGCCGTTCGGGGGGGTTCAGCGACCCTGGAACTCGGGCGGGCGCTTCTCGCCGAACGCAGCGACGCCCTCGCGGAAGTCGTCCGTCTGCGCGGCCTCGGCCTGCGCCTCGGCCTCGCGCTCGAGCTGCTCCTCGAGCGTCGCGGTCGCCGCCTCGTCGTAGAGCCTTTTCGTCAGCGCGATCGCCCGCGTCGGCGCGGCTGCCAGCCCGGCCGCGAGCTCCGCCACCCGCCCCGGGAAAGCGGCCGCCTCCACGACCTCGGAGACGAGTCCCCACGCCTGCGCCTCGGCCGCAGTCAGGCGGCGGTTCGAGGTCATCCACTCGAACGCACGCGGCGTCCCGAGGAGACGCTGGATGAAGTACGTGCCGCCCGAGTCGGGGATGAGTCCGATCCCGACGAAGCCGGGGACGAAGAATGCCACGTCCGAGGCGATCCGGATGTCGCAGGCACACGCGAGCGACAACCCCGCGCCCGCGCATACGCCGTTCACCGCCGCGATGACCGGCTTCTCGAGCGCGCGGATCGCGAGGACGTTGACGTGGTAGGTGGCGCGCAGCATGGCGGCGACGTCCCCCGCTTCGCCGAACGCGCCGAGGTCCTGCCCGGCCGAGAAGCCGCGGCCGGCTCCGGTGATGACGACCGCGCGCACCGCCGGGTCACGCGCCTCCTCGAGCGCGGCCCGCAGCTCCCCGTGCAGCGCCCGCGTGAACGCGTTGAGCTTGTCGGGGCGGTTGAGCGTGATCGTCTGGACGGCGCCGTCGCGCGCGACCTCGACCTCTGCCATCGCTACGGCAGCTCGAGGAACTCGACGGTCGGCTGCGGGAAGCCGCGCTTGTACGCGTCCTTCCCCGTCGCCATGAATTCCTCGCTGCGGATCGCGCTCTGGAACGCCTGCTCGTCGGCGAACTCCCACTCGGCGTAGTACGCGTGCGCCGGCTCGCCCATCGGCGCGCCCGTGACCTTGCCGTGCCGGAAGACGCCGTTCGGGACCTGGGCGCACAGCTCCGCGTGCTCGGCGTACGAATCCGCATCTGGCGCGTGCTCATAGAGGACGGCGACCCTGTACATAGACTCCTTTCGCAGCTGGCGGAAGGACGATAACCGGGCCGGGAGGAGCAGCGATGGCGGGCAAGCTCGTGCATGTCGAGATCAAGGCGGCGGACGTCGACCGCGCGCAGGGCTTCTGGAGCGGAGTCTTCGGCTGGGAGATCTCTCCCTCGGGCATGCCGGAGATGGACTACCGCCTCTTCCGCACGGGCGAGGACCAGGGCGGCGGGCTCTACGCCGGCGAGGCGGGCACGCTCGACGTCTACTTCGACACGGACGACATCGACGCCACGATCGGCAAGGTGCGCTCGGGCGGCGGCGAGGCGAGCGACAAGCAGCCGATTCCGGGCATCGGCTGGTTCGCCAACTGCAAGGACACCGAGGGGAACGCGTTCAACCTGTTCCAGGCTGGCGAAGCGGCCAGCTAGCAACAGGGTCGGGCTCGGACCACACGAGCGCGGGAGCCTCGAGCTCTCGCTGGACGTCGGGCGACGGCAGCGGCCAGCCGTCGACGTCGTCCGCAGAGTGGTCCACCTGGTCGTTCATCCAGTCGATCAACGGCGCAGCGGCGGCTGCAGTTACGTCTCGCGACGATCGATGACCCGGAGCGCCTTTCCTTCGCTGCGGGGAATCGACCCGGGCGGGACGACCTCGACACGGGCGTTGAGCCCGAGCACGCTGTGGAGCTGCTTGCTGATCCGAACGGGGTCGCCTGCGCCCTCGACCCGAACCGTCAGCTCGTCGAGGCGCTTCGGCCGCTCGACGATGAGCTGGTAGTGCGGCGCGAGGTCGGGAATCCCGAGCAGCGCGCGCTCGATCTCGCTCGGGAAGACGTTGACGCCGCGGATGATCAGCATGTCGTCGGTTCGCCCGAGCACGCGCGACATCCGCGCGAACGTCCGGCCACAGCGGCAGGGCTCGCGCGTGAGGGAGGCGAGGTCGCCGGTGCGGTAGCGCAGCAGCGGCAGCGCCTCCTTCGTCAGCGTCGTGAAGAGGAGCTCGCCGATCTCCCCGTCGGGTAGCGGCTCCCCCGACTCGGGATCCACCACCTCCACGAGGAAGTGGTCCTCGTTCACGTGAGCGCCGTCCCTTGCCTCGGCGCACTCGGCCGAGACTCCCGGCCCCATCACCTCCGAGAGCCCGTAGATGTCGACGGCCGTCAAGTCGAGCGCGCCTTCGATCGCCTCGCGCAGCCCCTCCGTCCACGGCTCCGCGCCGAAGAGGCCGGCGCGAAGCCGCAGACGAGCCGGGTCGGGGACGTGGTCGGCGATCGCGAGCGCATAGCTCGGCGTGCAGCAGAGGATCTCGGCGCCGAGATCCTCGAGCAGCTGCACCTGCCGCGGCGTGTTCCCGCCCGAGGCGGGGACGACGGTGCAGCCGAGCCGCTCTGCGCCGTAGTGGAGGCCCAGACCTCCCGTGAAGAGGCCGTAGCCGTACGCGACGTGGACAACCGTGCCGGGCCCGGCTCCGGCCGCCGCGAGCGCACGCGCGCAGCAGTCGGCCCAGGCGGCGAGGTCGGCGCGCGTGTACGCGACGATCGTCGCCTTGCCGCGCGTGCCCGAGGAGGCGTGGATCCGGATGCACTCCTCGAGCGGCACCTGGAGGAGACCGAAGGGATACGCGTCCCGCAGCTCCGACTTGACCCGGAACGGCTGCTCCGCCAGCGCTTCGAGGTCGACGCCGAACCGGCCCCGCAGGCGCTCGCGCTGGAGCTCCTCGAGCTTCGGCCGCGGCAACGTCTCGAGCTCCGGCTGGAAGATCGGCACGCCGCGGATTATTCTGTCTGCGCAAGCGCCATTCGGATCGACAAGGAGGCGGCGTGCGCGCACCGTTCATTCCAAACGAGGAGGCCGCAATGACCTACTTGGAGGTATGGACGCTTGCTTCGCAGAACGCTGAACCTTGGGATCCTGGCGCATGTAGACGCCGGTAAGACGACTCTCACCGAACGGCTGCTGTACGCCGCCGGCGTCATCGACGAGACCGGCAGCGTCGACAAGGGGACGACGCAGACCGACTCGCTCGCGCTCGAGCAGCGCCGCGGGATCACGATCAAGTCGGCGGTCGTCTCGTTCGAGATCGCCGGCGTGACAGTCAACCTGATCGACACGCCAGGCCATCCGGACTTCATCGCGGAGGTCGAGCGGGTGCTGAGCGTCCTCGACGGCTGTGTGCTCGTGCTCTCGGCCGTCGAAGGAGTGCAGCCGCAGACGCGGATCCTGATGCGCGCGCTGCAGCGGCTCCACATCCCCACGCTGCTGTTCGTGAACAAGATCGACCGCGCCGGCGCGGACCCGGAGCGGGTGCTCGACGAGATCGAGCAGCGCCTGACGCCGGAGATCATGCCGATGGGCGCGGCCGCAGGGCTCGGGACGCGCGGCGCGAGCTTCGCGCAGTTCGGGCCGGCAGACGACGACCTCGCCTCGCGGACGCGCGCGGGCGAGCTCCATCCCGTCTTCTTCGGCTCGGCGCTCACCGGCGCCGGAGTGGACGAGGTGATGGCGGCGATCGCGGAGCTGCTCCCCGCGCGTGCCGGCGACGGCGACCGTCCGCTTTCCGCGCGGGTCTTCAAGATCGAGCGGGGGCGGGACGGCGACCGGATCGCGTACACACGCCTCTTCTCCGGGGCCGTGAGCGTCCGCGACCGCTTCGACGCAGGCAAGGTGACCGCGATCCGCGTCTTCGCCGGCGGCGAGGCCGTGCAGCGGGACGAGGTGTGCGCCGGCGAGATCGCGAAGCTCTGGGGGCTCGCGGGGATCCGGATCGGCGACTGGCTCGGCGAGCAGGGCCATGCCGCCGAGCACCACTTCGCGCCGCCGACCTTCGAGTCGGTCGTCTCGGCGGTAGATCCCGCGGACCGGCAGCGGCTGAGCGTCGCGCTCGCGCAGCTCGCGGAGCAGGACCCGCTGATCGACGTCCGCCAGAACGACGAACGAGACGAGATCACTGTCTCGCTCTACGGCGAGGTGCAGCGGGAGGTCATCGAGTCGACGCTGGCCGACGAATACGGCCTCGAGGTCACGTTCAGCGAGACGACGACGATCTGCATCGAGCGGCCGACGGGAACCGGTGAGGCTGTCGAGCTGCTCAACACGCCGACGAACCCGTTCCACGCCGATCTCGGCTTGCGCGTCGAGCCGGCGGCTCCGGGCTCGGGAGTCGACGTCCGCGTCGACGTCGACCCGCGCGATGCACCGCTCTACGTCTTCAAGACCTTCGCCGGCTTCGTCGAGCACATGGACGAATACATCCGTCTCGCGCTCGAAGAGGGCCTTCACGGCTGGCAGGTCACCGACTGCGTCGTGACGGTGACGAAGATCGCGTACAGCAGCGCGGACGGCCCACCCGCGCGACGCGGCCCGATGCCCACCGCCCGCGACCTCAGGAGGCTGACGCCGCTCGTGCTCATGCGGGCGCTCGAGCAAGCCGGAGGAGCGGTGTGCGAGCCGGTCTTCGGGATCACCGCAGAGCTTCCGACCGAGACGATCGGCCCCGTCCTGGCCGCCCTCGGCAGGCTCGGCGGCGGAGCCGGTACGCCGTTGCCCCACGGAGAGCTCTCGGTGGTGGAGACGACGCTCCCTGCGTCGCGCATCCAGGAGCTTCGCCGCCGGCTCCCCGGCCTGACCGGCGGTGAAGGCGTTCTCGAAGCCGCCTTCGCCGGCTACCAGCCGGTGAGCGGCGATCCCCCGACCCGGAAGCGCTCGACTCCCGACCCGCTCAACCTCGAGGAGTACCTCGCGCGCGTCGGCCGATGACGACGGCAGGTCGCTGTAGCGTTCCCGCCGGTGTCGAGCGGGGCTATAGCGACGGTATTGGCGGTGGCCGCGGGGCTCGCGGGCTCGGTTCAGGTCGCGCTGATGTCGCGGCTCGGCGAGCGCGTCGGCGTGCTCGAGGCGCTCGCTTTCTCGGCGACGGTGACGGCAGGGCTCGCGGTTGTGATCCTCCTCCTGGCCCGCCAGAGCGTGGCCGGCTTCGAGCGGGCCGTCCACCAGCCGTGGTGGATGCTTCTCGGCGGGGTCATGGGCCTGATCATCGTCTTCACCGTCACCTACGCCGGCCCGCGGATCGGCGTCGCCGCGACGGTCGGGATCCTGATCGCCGGCCAGCTCGCGATGGGAGCCGCGATCGACCGCTGGGGACTGTTCGGCTCGCAGCGGATCGCGCTCCACTGGCCCCGGCTCGTCGGGATCGGCCTGCTGGCGATCGGGGCCGCGCTCTCGCTGCGGAAGTAGCTACAGCCCGAAGGGATTGAAGGGCTTCGGGCTCGTGGAGAAGAGCACGCCCTTCGTCTCGAGATAGAGGTCGAGCGTGTCGATCGAGAGCTCCCGGCCGAAGCCCGACTGCTTGTAGCCGCCGAACGGAATGCCCGGGAAGGCCGTGAACGGCATGTTGATCCCGACCATGCCCGACTTCACGGCGCGGGCGACGCGATGCCCGCGCGCCGGGTCGCCCGTCCAGACCGTCGCGAAGAGCCCGTACCGGACGTCGTTCGCGATCCGGATCGCGTCCTTCTCGTCCTCGAACGGGATCGCGGTGACGACCGGGCCGAAGATCTCCTCCTGCGCGACCGTCATCGAGCTCTCGACGCCCGCGAGCACGGTCGGGAGGTAGAAGGCGCCCGCGCCGTCGCCGGCCTCGCCGCCGAGCACGACCTCCGCGCCCTCCTCCCGTCCCTTCTCGACGTAGCCGTGGACGCGGTCGCGGTGCGCCGTCGAGATGAGCGAGCCCACCTGCGTCTCGGCGTCGAGCGGGTCACCGACCTTGAGCTGCCCCGCCGCCTCGGCGAAGCGCGCGACGAAGTCGTCGTAGATCGAGGCCTCGACGAGAACACGCGAGCGCGCCTCGCAGCTCTGGCCCGCGGCGTAGTAGATCGACCAGACCGAGCTCGGGACCGCGTCGTCGAGGTTCGCGTCGGCGAACACGATCGCCGGGCTCTTCCCGCCGAGCTCGAGGGTCAGCCGCTTGATCGGCTCCGAGCAAAGGCGCATGATCTCGCTCCCCGTCCGCGTCGAGCCGGTGAACGCAACTTTGTCGACGCCCGGGTGCTTGACGAGGTAGGAGCCGGTCGAGGGACCGTCGGCCGGGACGATGTTGATCGCGCCGGCCGGGAACCCGACCTCGGTCGCGAGCTCGGCGATCCGCAGCACGCTCAGCGGCGTTTGCGGATCCGGCTTCAGGACGACGGCGCAGCCCGCCGCGAGCGCGGGCGACAGCTTCCAGACCGACATGAGGAGCGGGTAGTTCCACGGCACGATCTGCGCGCAGACCCCGACCGGCTCCTTGAGCGTGTAGCTGAGGAGCGATCCGCCGACCGGGTTCGAGCGGCCGGAGATCGAGCCGACCACGGATCCGAAGAAGCGGAAGTTCTCGACCGCGCCGATGACCTCGGCCTTGACCGAGGAGATGGCCTTGCCGACGTTGCGCGACTCGAGCTCCGCCAGCTCCTTGCGGTTCGCCACGATCGCGTCGGCGAGCGCGTGCAGCAGGCGGGCACGCTCGTTCGGCGCCGTCTTGCCCCACGGCCCGTCGAGCGCGCCACGTGCGGCCTCGACTGCGCGGTCGACATCGGCTTCGCCGGCCATCGCCGCGCGGGCCAGGGGCTCGCCGGTCGCGGGCTCGTGCAAGTCCCGGATCTCGCCCGACGCGGGCTCGACGACCTCGCCCCCGATGAAGAGTCCGTACTCCTGCCCGGCCGTCACCGCCACGAACCGGAACTTAGCGGTTGAGCCGCCGAGTTTGCCGCGCCGACGGATGCGGTAGATTTCGGATCCGAAAGCAAAGCGAGAGGAGACGAGATGTCGAGCACGATCCGTGTCGAGGCTGCGCGCATCCCCGATCGTGACCGGCTGCTCGAGGCGCTGCGCGACGAGGGCCTCGACGCCGAGCCGGAGGACGAGATCGGCATCGTCGTCCCCGTCGGCGGAGGCGACGGCGAGCTGTTCCACCAGGTCGAGGGCGTCGTCTTCAGCGTCGGCGCGCCCTTCGTGCCGATCCAGCACGAGGGCGTGATCTACATCAGGCCGCCGGTCGGCTAGCCGAGCTCCGACGGAGCCACCCGCGCGGTCAGGAGCTCGCGGAAGCGCTTCGGGTCGCCGCGGACGTGTCCGTCCACGAGCTCATGGCCCTGCCAGTAGGTGTGCTGGTACACGGGCGAAGGGCTCGCGAGCTGCCGGGCGACCATCTTCTCGAGGCGGTCCTGGGGCTGCAGCGACCAGGTCGCGGCGTACTCCCGCGCCTCCTCGACGGAAGCGCCGCGGCCGTGCAGCATCATCGCGACGTTCGCCGACACCCTCTGGAGGAGCCGGCCGGCCTCCGCGACGCGCGAGCCCACCCCGGCGTCGTACTCGAAGCCGAGCCTGCCGAGAACCGCGGCAGCGAGCTCCTGGCCGTCGCCCGCCACGATCTGCGGGCCGGTGGTGGCGACACCCTCCGAGACCACCGACGACGGCGCCCAGAGGAGGACGAGCGTCCACTCCAGCTCGCCCCGCCCCCGCACGAGCTCGGCCTCCTGCCAGACGTGGTGCGTGTGGTGGCCGCCGTAGATCTCGTGCGACGCGAGGTTGACCAGCGTCGCGGCGAGGATCGGCAGGTCGGTGTTCACCGAGATCTGCGTCCGCAGCCCGCCCAGGTACCGCGCGTAGCCGAGCCATCGCTTGTCCGTCACCAGCTCGAGCTCGAAGCCCTCTCCCTCGGGAAGCCCGATCCTCTCCCGGCACAGGCGCCGCAACTCGGCTGCCGCGTCGCGCAGCGCCTGCTCGAGGATCGCGGGAGGAATCGCGATCTCGTCGTACCAGCGGGTGAGACGCGTCCGGAGATCGCCCGCGCCGGGCAACGCCTCCTCGAGCATCGCAGCCGCCGCGCGGAACGGCTCCTCATCGTGCCAGCGCGGCTCGATCCCGTACACGAGCTCGCCCTCTTCGGCATACGTCAGCTCTTCACCCGCGAGCTTGCGCGCCTGCGCCCACAGCGCGCGCACCTCCCCGGCAAGCCACGGATCGCCGGCCACCTCCGCGAGAAGCTCCTCGGCCTCGCCGACGAGTACCGCGGGCCGGCGTAGCTCCTCCGAGTCGATCGCGCGGGCGATCTCGGCCGGGCCCCAGTAGGCGTCGACAAGCTCGTCCACGTGCCTCCCGAGCCGCAAGCCGAGGTCGAGGAAACGCCGAACCGGACTCACGCCAGCTGCCAGAACGGCCCGGTTAGGCCGAGGCGGTCGAGGATCGACTGGTTCTGCTCGAGCGTGTGCGGCACCCAGTCGGGCGAGAAGCGGTCGCTCCACCAGGCGTGCGCGAGCTCGCAGAGCGTCGCCACGCTCGTCGTCGCTCCGGGATCGCGGCCGCCGAGCCACCGTTCCAGATGCTCTTCCGACCGGAAGAGGTTCATCGTCGTTCAGGTGAAGACGATGTCGTCCCACCAGCTGCGCGCGGGGACGAGAACGTGGAAGAGGAGGCTCTCGTCGTCGGGCTTCGCGTCGCGGACCTCGACAGCGATCGACTCGCCGCAGTCGGGGCACGACGACTCGATGCGGCCGTCGGTCCGCAGCGCGGCGCAGATCCCGAACGCGTCCCAGGCGCAGTTGCCGTACCACCAGCGATCCGCCGCGTGCACGCGAAAGGCGGTCGGGACGGCCGAGAGCGGATTGAGCATCCGGATCTCGTCCGTCCCCGGATTGAGGACGAGCGCGTGCGCATCGTGCAGGCGTCGCCAGCCGGCGAGGACGTCCTCGCGGGGGCCGAGCTCCCCGGCGCGCGGCGCGCGGCCGCTGTCGACCATGAACGCGTAGGTGCGGCGGCGGAGCTCGAGATCCGCGTCGTTCATCGCTCGAACAGAGCCGCCTGGCCCTGACCGACGCCGACGCACAGCGTCGCGAGCCCGTAGCGCCCGCTGCGGCGCCGCAGCTCGTGGAGGAGCGAGACGACGAGGCGCGCTCCACTCATCCCGAGCGGATGGCCGAGCGCGATCGCGCCGCCGTTGACGTTCACCTTCTCGGGATCGAGGCCGAGCTCGCGGATGACGGCGAGGCTCTGGGACGCGAACGCCTCGTTCAGCTCGACGAGGTCGATCTCGTCGAGGTTGACGCCCGAGCGGCCCAGGAGCTTGCGCACCGCCGGGATCGGGCCGATGCCCATCACGCGCGGGTCGACCCCGGCGACTGCGCTCCCGACGAACGCCCCGAGCGGCTCCACGCCGAGCTCGCGCGCCTTCTCCTCCGAGGCGATCACGAGCGCCGCCGCGCCGTCGTTGATCCCGGAGGCGTTGCCGGCCGTGACCGTTCCGCCCTCGCGAAAGGCGGGCTTGAGCGCGGCGAGCTTCTCGGCGGTCGTGTCCGGGCGGGGATGCTCGTCGCGCGTCACGTCGCCGACCGGGACGAGCTCGTCGGCGAAGCGCCCGGCCTCGTCGGCGGCGGCCCAGCGCCGCTGCGACTCGAGCGCGAACGCGTCCTGGTCCTCGCGCGTCACGTGCCAGCGCTCGGCAACGTTCTCGCCGGTCTCGCCCATCGACTCCGGCGGGAAAAGCTCGACGAGCCGCGGATTCGTGAAGCGCCAGCCGAGCGTCGTGTCGTAGAGCGGGCGGTCGGAGCGCTCGAACGGCTTCTCGGCCTTCGGCGTCACGAACGGGGCGCGGCTCATCGACTCCTCGCCGCCCGCGACGAACAGATCGCCGTCGCCCGCGATCACCGCGTGGCACGCGCCGACGACAGCGGCGAGCCCGGAGGCGCAAAGCCGGTTGACCGTCACGCCCGCGACGCCCTCCGGGAGTCCTGCCAGGAGCGCCGCCATGCGCGCGACGTTGCGGTTGTCCTCGCCCGCCTGGTTCGCGGCGCCGAGCCAGACGTCCTCGATCTGCTCGACCGGCACGCGGGCGCGCGCCACGGCCTCGCGGATCGCGAGCGCGGCTAGGTCGTCCGGCCGCACCCCGGAGAGGGCGCCGCCGTAGCGGCCGATCGGAGTGCGAACGGCGGAGAGAACTACGGCCCGGCTCATCCGGGTGAGTCTAGGCAGCGGCGGCGGCGCGACCGAGCAGGCGGTCGACGGCGACCATGCCCTCGTCGCCGATGTCGATGCTGTGCTCGTTCACGTAGAGCGCGATGTGCGCAGCGCAGACGTCGTCGGACAGCTCGTGCGCGAGCGAGCGGACGTAGTCGCGGCTGGCCTCGGGATGCGCGAAGGCGTGCTCGACCGAGGCGCGGATCGCAGCCTCCGCCTCGTCGGCGACACCTCCCTCGAGGTCGCTCCGCGCGAAGATTCCCGCGAGTGGCACAGGCAGGCCGGTCTCGCCCTCCCACCACTCGCCGAGATCGGCGATCGAGACGAGCCCGTGCTCCTGGTACGTGAACCGGCTCTCGTGGATGATCAGGCCCGCGTCCACCTCGCCGGCGACGACGGCGTCCAGGATCGCGTCGTATCTGACCTCGACCACGTCGCCGAGCTCCGGCGCCGCCAGCCGGAGGAGCAGGAAGGCGGTCGTCTCGCGCCCCGGCACCGCGATGCGACCGGCGGCCGCGTCCGCCAGCGAACCGGTCTCGCGAGCGACGACGAGCGGGCCGACGCCGCGGCCGAGCGCCGCCCCGCTCCGGAGCAGGCGATAGCCGTCGCCCGCGGCCGCCGCGGCTCCGAAGCTGAGCTTCGTGAGCTGGAGGTCCGACGTCGCGGCCCGCCGGTTCAGCTCCTCGATGTCGCAGAGAACCGGCTCGACCGCGAACGGCGCGGGGACGAGCCCGTGCACGAGCGCGTGGAACGCGAATGCGTCGTTCGGGCAGGGCGTGAAGCCGAATGTCAGCGGAGACTCGCTCACGAGCGCCCGAAGAACCACCGCTCGAGCGGCTTGAGCAGCTCGTCGCGCGTGAACGGCCGGACGAGCTCGTCATGGCCGTCGCGCTCCGAGACCGTGAAGTCGTCCTCGAGTGTCTCGTTCGCCTCCTGGAGGACGTCGCCGAGCTCGTAGCCCTCGAAGACGTAGTCCTCGGGCCGCGGCTCCTTCGACGGGCGGTTGTCGGGGTTGACGGCGCGGCCGACCGCCCAGATGCCGCCCTCCTTGCGCTCGATCCAGATGACGACCGTCTCGGGGTCGCCGTTCGAGTCGACGCCGTGGAGCACCCGCTCCGCGAACCGACCGCGGTCGCCGGACGCCTTCACGAGGGGACTATGACAACTCGAGCCCGGCTCCCGCGGACCGCGCCCGCTCGACGACCGCCGCCGCCACGGCCACGTCCCACGCGGCGAGGCCGTTGGACTTGAAGACGACGACGTCCTCGTCCGACTGGCGTCCCGCTACATCCCCGGCGACGACCTCCTGCAGCTCGTGCACCTCCAGCCAGTCGAGGACACCCGACTCGACCGGCTCGGCGAGGTCGGCGGACTCGAGCCTCGCATTCTCGACCGAGTCGCAGCACACGAACGCGGCTCGCTCGAGCACGACATTGTCGAGCTCGCGGCGACGGCCGTCGTTCGCGCCGACCGCGCACACGAGCGCGCCCGGCCTCAGCCACTCCCCGCGCAAGACCGGGTCGGACGAGGTGGTCGCGGTGACGACGACGTCGCAGCCGGCGGGATCCTGGTGGCTCTCGCCCGCCTCTGCGCCGTGCTCCTCGCAGAAGGCGCGCAGGCGCTCCTCCGTGCGGCAGTAGACGACGACCTCCTCGAGGCCGGGAAGCGCCGCGCGGATGCACGCGAGCTGCGACTCGGCCTGCCAGCCGCAGCCGATCACGCCGAGCGAGCGAGCTCCGCTCGCGGCGAGATGCTTTGCCGCGACCCCGCTCGCGGCGCCGGTTCGCAGCTGGCCGAGCTTGTCCGCCTCGAGCACTGCGACGAGCTCAGGCACGTCGGCGCGGTAGAGAAGGACGGTGAATCGCGTCCCGTCGCGGAAGCCTGCATAGACCTTCGCGCCCGCGTACCCGAGCTCGAGGTCGGCCGCCGCCATGACCGCGAGCGCCCCGCCTTCGAGCCCCAGCCGGTAGCGCGGCCGGTTCTCGACCGAGCCCGCCGCCATCCTGCGGAAGCACGCCTCGATCGCGCCGACCGCATCCGCCGGCGAGAGCAGCTCGGCGACGTCCTGCTCCGTGAGGTAAAGCGGCATACCGGGATTCTCGCCCGAGGCACGAAAAAGTGCGCCCGGCATGATTCGAACATGCGACCTCTGCCTCCGCAGGGCAGCGCTCTATCCCCTGAGCTACGGGCGCTCGGGACAGCCAGTGTAGCGAGGGGCTAGCTCCGGCCCCGAAGCCGCGAGAGCAGCCCCGGCCGCGCCGGACGCCCCGGCAGATTCGCCGCCGCAACGCACTCGAGATGCGCGTGGCGGCGGCGGCTCGTGTCTCCCTCCGGCGCAATGAGAACGTGGTCGCTCATCGCGTGAAGGCGGTAACCGCACAGGGGACACACATACGTCGCCGGCTTCAGGCTCCGCACCGGGCGGATGCTGTACCAGTCAGCCGGCTCGAGCCGCGAGCGCGAGCGGCGCGTCATCGGGCACCTCCGTCCGCACGTACGCGAGCGCGACGACGGTGCCGTCCGCGCGGCGCGCGGCGCTCGTGACTCGCCCGACCTCCCGGCCGTCGTGCAGCAGGGGCGCGTCCTGCTCGGGGACCTCGTCGAGCTCGAGGACGCGCAAGCTCCGATTCGGGTGGCCGCGGAAGTGGAGCCGCGCGACCGGCTCCTGCCCCGGATAGCAGCCCTTCGAGAAGGAAACGTGCGTTCGGTCGAGGCCCGCCTCGGCCGGGAGGATCCGGTCGTCAATCTCGCGCTCCCAGCGCGGCACGCCGCTCTCGATCCGGCGCAGCTCGAGCTCCTCGCCCGAGAGCGTCGGCTCGAGCCCCGCATCGAGGATCTCCCGCGCGCCGGGCCAGTCGGTCGAGAACCCTTGCGAGCCGCCCAGGACGAGCAGCGACCGATGCTCCTCCGCCTCGATCTCGCACTGCGCGCGCAGGCGCATCCGCGTGAGCTGCGTGCGCACGACCTCTCCGAGCCCCTGCTCGGTCAGCAGGAGGAAGTCCTCGGCGTCACGGCGGAGCACCACGAGCGGCGCGATCACGCGTGCCTTCGCCGTGAGGAGGAGCGCCGGGCATGCGTCGCCCACTCCCAGCGCCTCGACATCGTTCGAGACCATCCGCTGCAGGTAGTCGGCCGCATCGGGCCCCGCGACGCGGACGCATTCCCGCTCCCTCGCAGCCACGTCCATGCCGTCTAGTGTGCCGGGCGATGCCCCTGTTCCGCTCGAAAGCCGAGGACAAGGTGCGCGCCGCCGGCTACGACCCCTCGCGCTTGCCTCCCGGCCAGTACCTGACCGAGAAGTGGCCCGTCCTCCACGCGGGCGACGTGCCGCACGTCAACCCTGCGACCTGGCGGATGCGGCTCTTCGGGGAGGTCGAGGAGGAGGTCGCGCTCGACTACGACCAGCTCCGAGCGCTCCCTGCGACCCAGATCACGACCGACATCCACTGCGTCACCCGCTGGAGCCGGTTCGATGCCGGCTTCCGCGGCGTCCACTGGCGCGAGCTCGCCAAGCTGTGCCGGCCGAAGCCGTCCGCGCACTTCGTCATCGCGCACGCCGAGGCCGGTTACACGGAGAACCTCCCGCTCGCGGCGCTCGACGAGGAGAACGCGATGGTCGCCTACGAGGCCGACGGCGAGCCGCTGCCCGCCGAGCACGGCGGTCCGGTGCGCCTGGTCGTCCCGTCCCGCTACTTCTGGAAGAGCGCGAAATGGCTCAACGGCCTCGAGCTGGTGCCGGCAGACCGCCCCGGCTTCTGGGAGCGCTACGGCTACCACAACGACGCCGACCCCTGGAAAGAGGAGCGGTACGGCTTCTGACAGCATCGACCCGGGGGTATGCAAGCTCCCCTCGAACGGGGTAAAGCCTGGGTGACTCGGTGCCGATAGGGCGGTTGAACCACCTCCCCCTACGAGAAACGGCGCCCCGAAAGGGCGCCGTTTCTCGTTCAGAGCGAAGCCCGGAGGCTCGTTACATCATCCCGCCCATGTCGGGCATGCCGGCGCCGGCGCCCACGGGATTCTTCTCCGGGGCCTCGGCGACGACCGCCTCGGTGGTGAGGATGTTCTTCGCGATCGACGCGGCGTTCTGCAGCGCCGAGCGGGTGACCATCGTGGGGTCGCCGATCCCGCTCTTGAGCAGGTCCTCGACCTCGCCGGTCTCGACGTTGAGGCCGTGGCCCTTCTCGGCGCCACGCACCTGCTGGACGACGACGGAGCCCTCGAGGCCCGCGTTGTACGAGAGCTGGCGAAGCGGCTCCTCGAGCGAGCGGATGATGATCTGCGCACCCGTCCGCTCGTCGCCCTCGAGCTTGCCGAGGATGTCGTCCTTGACCGCGTCCGCCGCGTTGATGAGCGCGACGCCGCCGCCCGGGACCTGACCCTCCTCGAGGGCCGCGCGGGCCGCCTGCAGCGCGTCCTCGACGCGGTGCTTCTTCTCCTTCATCTCGGTCTCGGTCGAAGCGCCGACCTTGACCACCGCGACGCCGCCGGACAGCTTCGCGAGCCGCTCCTGGAGCTTCTCGCGGTCGAAGTCGGAGTCGGTGTTCTCGATCTCGGACTTCAGCTGCTTGATCCGGGCCTTGATGGCGTCGGTGTCGCCGGCGCCGTCGATGATCGTCGTCGTGTCCTTGTCGACGACGACGCGGCGGGCGCGGCCGAGCTGCGAGAGCTTCGTGTTCTCGAGCTTGAGGCCCATCTCCTCGGTGATCACCTCGCCGCCGGCGAGGATCGCGATGTCCTCGAGCATCCGCTTGCGGCGATCGCCGAAGCCGGGCGCCTTGACGGCGACGGCCTGGAAGGTGCCGCGGAGCTTGTTGACGACGATCGTGGCGAGCGACTCGCCCTCGACGTCCTCCGCGACGATCAGCAACGGCTTGCCCGACTGGATGACCTGCTCGAGCACCGGCAGGAGATCCTTGACCGCGCCGATCTTCTGGTTGGCGATGAGGATGAACGGATCCTCGAGCACCGCCTCCATCCGCTCGGGGTCGGTGATCATGTACGGCGAGAGGTAGCCCTTGTCGAACTGCATCCCCTCGGTGAACTCGAGCTCGAGCCCAAGGGTCTGGCCCTCCTCGACGTTGACGACGCCGTCCTTGCCGACCTTCTCGATCGCGTCGGCGATGACGTCGCCGATCTCCCGCTCACGCGCGGAGACGGTCGCGATGCGCGCGATGTCCTCGCGGCCCGAGACGTCCTTCGACTGCGTCTTGAGGTTCTCGACCACTGCGTCGACCGCGGCCTCGATGCCGCGCTTCAGGGCCATCGGATTGGCACCGGCCGCGACGTTCTTCATCCCCTCGCGGACGATTGCCTGGGCGAGAACGGTCGCCGTCGTCGTGCCGTCGCCCGCGACGTCGTTCGTCGCCGTGGCGACCTCGCGCACGAGCTGTGCGCCCTGGTTCTCGAAGACGTCCTCGACCTCGATCTCGCGTGCGATCGTGACGCCGTCGTTCGTGATGGTGGGAGCGCCGAACTTCTTGTCGAGCACGACGTAGCGCCCCTTCGGGCCAAGGGTGACCTTGACCGCGTCACAAAGGATGTTGACGCCGCGCTCGAGCGAGCGCCGCGCATCCTCGTTGAACTTCAGCTCCTTGTGAGCCATGTCTGTTTCTGACCTCCGTTTGTGTCTCTACGCAGTTGCGCCGGCCGGCTCACGATCGCCGGTGACCTTCGCGAGCACGTCCGACTCGCGCAGGATCAGGTAGTCGTCGGTGCCGACCCGGATCTCGGTCCCGCCGTACTTGGAGAAGACGATCTCGTCGCCCTCCGCCAAATCCATGGGGACGAACTTTCCGTCGTCGTCCCGGGAGCCCGGGCCGACTGCGAGGACGCGGCCGCGCTGCGGCTTCTCCTTCGCGGTGTCCGGAAGCACGATGCCGCTCGTCGTCGTCTCTTCCTCTTCGAGGACCTCGACGATGAGGCGGTCACCAAGCGGCTTCAGGTTCATGCAGAGCCTCCTGTACTTGCTCTCAGTGACAGTTCCGTCGGCACTCTAACCTCCAGAGTGCCGAGGTCATTCTACGGTCGGCACTCTAGCGCCGCAACTGCCAACTGGTAGAACCGACCGCGTGGAACGGGAGTTTTCGGCCGGAGGCGTGCTCGTGCGGACGATTCGCGGACTTCCGCACGTCGCGGCGATCCGTCCCCGCGGCCGCGAGAATGTCTGGGCGCTGCCGAAGGGGCACATCGACCCCGGGGAGTCGGCCGCCGACACCGCGGTCCGGGAAGTGCGCGAGGAGACGGGCGTCGAAGGACGGCTCGTCGAGAAGCTCGACGACATCCGCTACGTCTATACGTGGAAGGGCGAGAGGATCTTCAAGGTGGTGAGCTTCTTTCTCCTCCGCGCGGGTCGCGGCCGCATCGGCGAGATCGACGAGTCGATGCAGATCGAGGTCGCGGAAGCCCGCTGGCTGCCGCTCGAGGAGGCGCCGCGGCTGCTGAGCTACGGCGGCGAGCGAGACATGGCCGCGAAGGCGCTGGAGCGGATCCGGCCGTGACCGTCGTCGGCCTCCTCCATCCGGGCGAGATGGGAGCGACGGTCGGGGCGGTCCTGCGGGAACGCGGCGAGTCCGTCCTCTGGGCGTCGGGCGGGCGGAGCGCGGCAACCGCGGAGCGCGCGAGGCAGGCCGAGCTGGAGGACGCGGGCGCGATCGCCGAGGTGTGCCGGCGCTCCGAGATCCTCGTCTCCGTGTGTCCGCCGCATGCGGCTGAGGAGGTTTCGCACGCGGCAGAGGGCTTCGCGGGAATCTACGTCGACGCGAACGCGATCTCGCCGGAGACGGCGCGCGCTATCGCGAGCCGCCACTCACGGTTCGTCGACGGCGGGATCGTCGGGCCGCCGGTGCGGCAGGCCGGCACGACCCGCCTCTACCTCTCCGGGGCCGAGGCGGAGCGCGTGGCCGGCCTGTTCGCCGGGACGAACGTCGACGCGAGGGTGATCTCCGGCAAGCCCGGCGCGGCGTCGGCGCTCAAGGCCGCCTATGCGGGTTGGACGAAGGGCAGTGCGGCGCTGCTCCTCGCCGTTCGGGAGCTCGCGCGCGCCGAGGGCGTCGAGGACGAGCTGCGCGAGGAGTGGCGCCTCTCGATCCCGGAGCTAGAGGAGCGGCTCGCGGGCGCAGCCGTCTCAGCGGACCGCAAGGGCTGGCGCTGGGTCGGCGAGATGCGGGAGATCGCCGGCGGCATGCGAGCGAACGATCTCCCTCCCGGCTTCCACGAGGCGGCGGCCGAGATCTTCCGCCGCGTGTCGGAGGAGGCCTGACCGTGGGAGAGGCTCTCTCGATCGCCGACTACGAGCGGCTCGCCGAGGAACGCCTCGAGCCGGGCCCGTGGGCGTACCTCGCCGGGGGCTCGGGTGACGAGTGGACGTTGCGCGAGAACAGTGTGGCCTTCGGGCGCTGGACGTTCCGGCCGCGCGTCCTCTGCGACGTGTCGGAGATCTCGACCGCGACCACGGTGCTCGGCAGTGAGATCGCGCTGCCGGTCCTCGTCGCCCCGGTCGCCTACCAGGAGCTCTACGACCCCGAGGGCGAGTGCGCGACCGCGCGGGCCGCCGCCGCGGCCGGCGCCGGGATGTGCGTCTCGACCTTCTCGACGCGATCGCACGAGGAGATCGCGGCGGCCGCGCCCGGCCTCTTGCAGTGGTGCCAGCTCTACGTCTTCCAGGATCGCGGCGTGACGCGCGAGCATCTCGCCGGAGCCGCGGACGCCGGCTGCAGCGCCGTCGTCCTCACGGTCGACACGGCACGACTCGCCCAGCGGGAACGCGACCTGCGCGTCGGCTTCGAGATCCCGCCGGAGCTCCCGCTCCCCTATGCCCGGGCGGCGATCGGCGACGCGCCGCAGAATCCCGCCGACCAGTTCGCGCTGCTCGACGCCTCGGTCTCGTGGCGCGACCTCGAGTGGATCGCGAGCGAGGGCCGCCGGCCCGTCGTCCTGAAGGGAATCCTCACGGCCGAGGACGCCGAGATCGCGGTCGAGCACGGCGCCGCGGCAATCGTCGTCTCGAACCACGGCGGCCGCCAGCTCGACGGAGTTCCCGCGACGCTGGACGCGCTGCCGGAGGTCGTCGACGCGGTCGGGGGCCGCGTCGAGGTCTACGTCGACGGGGGGATCCGCCGCGGCACCGACGTGGCCAAGGCGCTCGCGCTGGGAGCACGCGCGGTGCTCGCCGGACGCGCGCCGGTCTTCGGTCTCGCAGCCGCGGGAGAGGACGGCGTCCTCCACGTCCTCCAGCTGCTCCAGGACGAGCTGGCGCTCGCGCTCTGCCTGCTCGGCTGCACCTCGCCCGCCGAGCTGACGTGCGCCCATGTTCAACGATCGGCCTCGTAGCTGGCAGACTCTCGGCCACCACGATGTACGCGCTGAACTTCTACTCGCCGCTCGTCGCCGACCAACTGCGATCAGGCCGGAAGTCGGCCACCATCCGGCTCGGCGACAAGTCCGGCAAGTACAAGAAGGGCATGGTCGTGCGCGTGCTCTGCGGCGTCCGCTTCAGCCCGCGCGAGCACGTCTTCGACGCGGTAATCGACAAGGTCGAGGTGAAGCGGCTCGCCGACCTGTCGCCGCGGGAAATCGAGCACGACAACCCCGAGATCCGCCGCACCGACGAGATGGCGAACTTCCTCGGCCAGCTCTACAACCGCGAGGTCGAGCCCGACGACCTCGTCACGGTGATCCGCTTCTCGCAGATCATGACCGGCCCCGTCGTGCCGGGATTCCGCGAGGGCGACCTCTTCTAGGAAACGTCGAGGCCGACCGGCGCGGACATCCGGTCCTGCAGACGGTCGGCGCCGGGCAGCGTCGCGGTCGCGACCGCAGTTCCGGCAACGAGCGTCACCACGACGACCCCGAGCCTGAGCCCGACTCCCGGATACCGCGCAAGCAGCGCCTCCCGCATGCGAACGAGCCGCGCGAGGACGTGGACCGACGTCGAGACCAGCCAGACGACGAAGCTCGCCTTGTGCAGGCCGACGGCGGTCCCCTGCACCTCGTGCGTCGCGAGGAGGTAGACGCCGGTGCCGAAGAGCACGAGCGTCGAGGCGACGACGACCGGCGCGACCAGGACCCGCAACGGCAGCGGCGGCGGCCCGCGCAACACGTACTCCTCCCGGCCGAGGTAGTAGCGCGCCATCCGCCAGCCCGTGCTGCCCATCTTGAGCGCGACGACCGGGATGAGGAACATGCCGATGAACGCGTGCACCGTCAGCAGCGCCCGCAGGTTGAGCAACGTCGCTCCCTCGACCGCGAGGAGGACGGTGAGGAGGATTCCCGCCAGCGCGGTGAGCTGCTCGTTGCCTCCGGGGTTCGGCTTCATCTCGTCCGCGTCCGCCTGATCTTCGAGCCGAAGAGCTCGTCCGGACGCACCTGCGCGCCGCACTCCTCGCAGTCGACGACGGCAAGCGAGGAGAACGGCGCGCCGCACGCCTTGCACCGGCGCAGGACCTCGCCGCCACACTGCGGGCAGGTGTCGGGCAGCTCGGCCTCGAACTCCTCGAACCAGCGGCGCGCGGCGCCGCAGCCGACACACAACGCGACCCAGTCGCCGAGGACCTTCCGACGTTCCTCCCGCAGCCAGTCCGCCGCCTTGCTCACGCGCTGACGATAGCCGTCGCCGTTCTCGCGATCGCGGGCTGCAGCGGCGACCCGCGGTATCACTCGACGCGCGGGGCGAGGCTCGAGCGCTTCACGCTCCACAGCCGGCTCACGTATCGCGACCTGCACGAGGTCCTCGTCGTGCCGAAGCGGCACGGCAGGTGGCTCCTCGTCCTGCTGCACGGCAAGGGCGCGGGGCCGTCGCAGTTCCTCAGCCGGCCGCTCTTCGACACGCTGGCGGCGCTCGGTGCGCGCGCTCCCGACGTCCTTCTGCTCGACGGAGGCGACGCCAGCTACTGGCACGACCGGGCCGACGGGGCCTGGGGCTCGATGGTCCTGCGCGAGGCGATCCCGGCAGGTGTGAGGCGGACACACGCAGTGCGGATCGGGCTCGGCGGCATCTCGATGGGCGGCTACGGAGCGCTGCTGCTGGGCTCGCGGAACCGCGCCTACTGCGCGGTCGGCGTCCAGTCGCCGGCGCTCTGGCTCAGCGCGGGCGAGACCGCTCCGGGCGCGTTCGACGGCGCACAGGACTACGAGCGGAACGACGTGTTCAGGCTGCCGCCGCCTCGCCCGCTGTGGATCGACCTCGGAGCGAGCGACCCGTTCCGCGACGCGACGCTCACGTACGCGCGGCGGGCGCACGTGCACGCCCATGTCTGGCCGGGAGGACACGACACCGCCTTCTGGGACGCGCACACGCCGCAGTTCCTACGCTTCTTCATGCGTGCCTGCGCCTGAGCCTTTCCCGAAGATCGAGCTGCACGTCCACCTCGAGGGGACGGTGCGGCCGGACACGCTGCGCGCGATCGCGAAGCGAAACGGTCATGCGCTGCCCGACGATCTCGAGTCGCAGTACGCGTTCCGCGACTTCGCCCATTTCCTCGAGGTGTTCAACCTCGTCGCGCATTGCCTCCAGCGCTACGACGACTTTCGGGAGGTCATCGTCGACTACGCGGCGGAGGCCAGCCAGCATGGCGCCGTCTATTTCGAGGGGATCTTCGCCCCGGGTCTTTGGCGTGGGATCGACACGGACGAGGTGTTTGCCGGCTACTGCGACGGCGCGCAGGAGGCGCGGGAGAAGCACGGCGTCGAGGTACGGCTCACGCCCGACATCCCGCGCGTCTACTCGCTCGAGGACGCGCTCACGACTGCACGCTATGCCGTCAGGTACCGCGATCGCGGCGTCGTGGGAATCGGGCTCGGCGGGCCCGAGGAGGGACATCCACCGGAGCCGTACGCCGAGGCGTTCGCGCTCGCGCGCGAAGGCGGAATCGCGTCCGTACCCCACGCCGGCGAGGCGGTCGGATCGGAGTCGGTGCGCGGCGCGCTCGAGGCGCTCGGCGCCGACCGGATCCGGCACGGCATCCGCTCGGTCGAGGATCCCGGCCTCGTCGCCGAGCTCGCCGGCCGCGGCACCGTCCTCGACGTCTGCCCGCTCTCGAACCTCCGCACCGGCGTCGTCCGGACGCTCGAGGAGCACCCACTCCCGCAGCTCGTCGCGGCCGGCGTCCGCTGCTCGATCTCGACCGATGACCCGGCGATGTTCGACACGGACCTGTCCCGCGACTACGAGGCGGCAGCCTCGCTGGGCCTCTCTCCCGCCGCCGCGTACGACGCCGGAGTCGCGGGCGCGCTGTGCGGCGAGGAGACCCGCGAGCGGCTGCGGCAGATCGGCAGTGTCTTCGAGCGGGTCGGATAACCTGCGCCACATGGCGATCGCAAGAGAGGCCGGGCCTGTCGGGTCGCTCCACGAGGTGCGCGAGGCGGGTCTCGACCGCGAGGATCTGCTCGGCGTCTACCGCAACATGCTCGTGACCCGCGGGGTCGAGGAACGGGGTCACATCCTCTACCGGCAGGGCAAGATCCCGGGCTCGTTCTACACCGGACGCGGCAACGAGGCCGCCGCGGTGGGTGTCGCGACCGCAATGGGGCCGGAGGATGTCGGGACGCCGCTGCACCGCGACATGGGCGTCCACATCACGCGCGGCGTCGAGCCGTGGCGGATCTTCGCGCAGTACATGGGACGCCAGGACGGCCCGACGCACGGACGCGACGGCAATGTCCACATGGCCGACTCCCAGCTCGGCCTGATCGCGATGGTCAGCCACCTTCCGGCGATGCTGCCGGTCGCCACCGGCTGCGCCCTCGCCTTCCGGATCCGCGAGGAGCCGCGTGTCGCCGTCGGCTGGTTCGGCGAAGGGGCCTCCGCGCGTGGCGACGCGCACGAGTCGATGACCCTCGCCGGCACGCGCAAGCTCCCGGTCGTCTTCGTCTGCGACAACAACCAGTGGGCGTACTCCACGCCGACGCACTACGAGTTCGCGACCGAGCACGTCGCCGACCGCGCCGACGCGTACGGCTTCGAGGGAGTCGTCGTCGACGGCACCGACGTCCTCGCCGTCTACCGCGAGGCGAAGCGCGCGATCGACAAGGCGCGCGCCGGCGGCGGCCCGACGCTGCTCGAGTGCCTCACGCTCCGGATGGAGGGCCACGCCGTCCACGACGACGCGTTCTACGTCCCGAAGCCGCTCTTCGAGCGCTGGGCGGAGAACGACCCGATCGAGCGCTTCCGAACGTGGCTGCGCGACAACGCGGACCTGACGGACGAGGAGGAGGACGAGATCGCTAGCGGCGTGAAGCGGCAGCTGATAGCCGCGCTCGAGCGCGCCGAGGAATCGCCCCAGCCCGATCCGGCCGACCTGACGAAGGGCGTCTACGCGTCGCCCGAGGACCTCGACACCCCGCACCACAAGTAAGAAATGGCAGAGCTCACGTATCTCCAGGCGATCTCGGACGGGCTGCGCACCGAGATGCGGCGCGACAAGCGCGTCTTCCTGATCGGCGAGGACGTCGGCGTCTACGGCGGCGCCTTCAAGGTCTCGCTCGGCTTCCAGGAGGAGTTCGGGCCGTGGCGCGTGATCGACGCGCCGCTCGCCGAGACCGCGATCGTCGGCGGCTGCACCGGCGCCGCGATCATGGGCATGCGCCCCGTCGCGGAGATGCAGTTCGCCGACTTCATCTCCTGCGCGTGGGATCACCTCGTCACCGTCGCCGCCAAGCAGCGCTGGCGCGCGGGAACCCCGGTCCCGATGGTCATACGACTGCCGTCGGGCGGCGGCTTCTCGGGAGGGCCGTTCCATTCCCAGAACCCGGAGTCGTCGTTCGCCCACATTCCGGGGCTCAAGTGCGTCTGCCCGGCGACCCCGGAGGACGCGAAGGGCCTGCTCATCAGCGCGATCGAGGACCCGAATCCGGTTCTCTACTTCGAGCACAAGCACCTCTACCGCCGGATCAAGGGCGAGGTGCCCGAGGAGCGCTACACGACGCCGCTCGGCAAGGCGCGCATCCACCGAGAGGGCGACGACGTCTCGGTCATCACGTGGGGCGCGATGGTCTACACGGCCGACGAGGCCGCGCAGCAGCTCGAGTCGGACGGCGTCTCGGTCGAGATCGTCGATCTCCGCACGGTCATGCCGTGGGACAAGGCCGCGGTGCTCGAGTCGGCACGGAAGACGTCGAAGGTGCTCGTGCTGCACGAGGACACGCGCAGCGGCGGCTTCGGCGGGGAGATCGCGGCGACCGTCGCCGAGGAGGCGTTCGAGGACCTCGACGCGCCCGTGAAGCGGCTCGCGGCGCCCGACTGTCCCGTCCCGTTCTCGCCGGTGCTCGAGAAGACATACATCCCGCAGGTCGACGACGTCGTCGGCGCCTTGCGCGAGCTCGCGGAGTACTAGGAAGGAGCCATGGCCACGGACACCGCTGTCGACGTCGTGATGCCCCAGATGGGCGTGTCCGTCTCGGAAGGGACGATCACGCGCTGGCTGAAGCAGGAGGGCGAGCAGGTCGAGGCCGACGAGCCGCTGCTCGAGATCTCGACGGACAAGGTCGACACCGAGGTGCCGAGCCCCGCTTCCGGGACGCTGACGCAGATCCTCGTCCAGGAGGGCGAGACCGTCGACGTCGGCACGAAGCTCGGCCAGATCGGGGGGGCAGCCGCCGAGGCTCCTGCCCCGGAGCAGCCCGAGCCCGAGGCCGCGCCGCCCGAGCCTGCGACCGCGGAGGCCGCGGCAGAAGCCGAGGCGGCGTCGCCCGCCGAGAGCCCCGCTCCCGCCGCGCCCGAGCCGTCCGCGGCTCCTCCCGCCGTCCAGCCTGCGGCGCCGACCGGCAACGGCAAGGCGTTCGTGTCCCCGGTCGTCGCGCGCATCGCCGGCGAGCACGGGATCGACCCGTCCCAGGTGCCCGGCACCGGCACCGGCGGGCGCGTGACCAAGAAGGACATCCTCGCCTTCGTCGAGTCCGGAGGCACCCAGCAACAGCCCGCGCAGCAGCCCGCGCAGCAGCCCGCCGCCGAGGCGCCCGCACCGCAGCCGCAGGCCGAGGCCGCCGCTCCGGCGGCGCCGGCCCAGGCTCCGCCTCCACCGCCGAAGCCTCCCGCTCCGGCGCCGATCGTCGCGGGCGAGACGCTGCCCGGCGAGACCGTCGAGCCGATGACCGCGATGCGTCGCGGAATCGCCGAGCACATGCGGCGCTCTCTCGACACGTCCGCCCACGTCACGAGCGCGATCGAGGTCGACTTCTCGCGCATCGTGGCCGTGCGCAACCAGCTGAAGAAGGAGTACCAGGCGGCCTACGGCGTCAACCCGACCTACCTCGCCTTCGTCGCGAAGGCGTCGGTCGAGACGCTGCGCGAGTACCCGTACGTGAACGCCGAGATGCGCGGCGACTCGATCGTCACGCGCAACTTCGTCAACCTCGGCATCGCCGTCGAGCTCGCCGAGGGCAAGGGACTGATCGTCCCGGTCCTCCGCAACGCCGAGGGCCTGAACCTCCTCGGGCTCGCCCGCGGGATCTCGGAGATCGCCGCGAAGGCGCGGAACAAGCAGCTCGTGCCCGACGACGTCCAGGGCGGCACGTTCACGATCACGAACCCGGGCGGCTACGGCACGTTCCACGGGACGCCCGTCATCAGCCAGCCGCAGTCGGCGATCCTCGGCACGTACGCGCTCGTCAAGCGCCCGTGGGTGGTCGAGGACGAGCTCGGCCAGGACGTGATCGCGATCCGGCCGCTGATGAACATCACGCTCACCTACGACCACCGCCTCGTCGACGGCGCACTCGCGGGCCGATTCCTCCGCGACCTGCGCGAGCGGCTCGAAGGCTGGGAGGGCGACGGCGAATAGGCTCGTCCCGTTCCTCGGCTACGAGGACGCGGCCGCCGCGATCGACTGGCTCTGCGCGGCCTTCGGCGCGACCGAGAACGCCGCCGTGCGGGCGACCGACGCGAACGGGACGGTCATGCACGCCGAGCTCGACCTCGAAGGGTCGACGATCTTCCTTTCCACGCCGGCGGGCTACGTCGGCTCGCGCAGGCATCGCGAGAGCTGCGAGATCGAGCGCGGGATGCACGAGAACGCGTGGGTGATCGACGGGCTGTTCGTCGAGGTCCGCGACGCCGAGGCGCACCACGCCCGCGCGGCCGGGGCGGGCGCGACGATCCTCCGCGAGCCCGAGGAGCCCGGCATCGGCTACCGCATCTATACGGCCGAGGATCTCGAGGGCCACCGCTGGATGTTCGGCGAGCGGCTCCCCGAGTAGGGGCCCTCATCGGCCACACAGCGCAGGCGGCCGTCGTGCGGACGGAGTTCTCCGACGAAGAATGCTCGCGTGCGGTGTGCCGGGCCGGCGTCTACCGCGGCTTCGAGTAGCCGGGAGGTCTCTAGGCGACCGCGGCCAGCACGGAGACGAGCGGCTGCGGGACTTCCTCCGGCTCCATGGCCTCGACGAGGAGCGGCGGATAGCGGTGCTGACGCCCGCCGTTCTGGAGCCAGCGCCGGAGCTGCCGCTCCACGGGCCGTCCGCGCCAGTAGAGCTGGTTCTGGAAGTTGCGAAACGTCTCCAGCTCGTCCTGCGCCGCGACGACCTCCTGGACGCGGTCGGGGCCGAGCGCACGGATCAGCTCGTCCTCGAGATCCCTGACGCAGACGTGCGTCGCGTCGCCGAGGACACGTCGGAACCACCGTTCCTCGCCTGCGTCGCAGAGACCGGCGACGCGCTTCTCCTCGTAGCCGGCGGAGGCCCGGCGGATCGCCTGCGCGCCGCCGATGGGAACGATCTCGATGCCGCCGAGGTCCAGCTCGAGCCGGCGCGCGACCGCCTCGAGCGCGACCCGGTCGGTGACCCCTTCGACGAGGACGACTCCGCCCATGCCCGCCACGCTAGCCTGACCTCGTGGCGACCGGCGGCTACCTCCTCCAGCTCGGCGAGGTGCCGTACCTCGGGGCCTGGGACCTGCAGCGCGCCCTGGCCGGCGCCGTCTCGCAGGGGGCGATCCCCGACACCGTCGTCCTCCTCCAGCATCCACCGGTCGTGACGCTCGGACGGCGCACCGACGAGAGCGCCGAGCTGCACGTCCCCGAGAGCGCGGAGGTCGAAGTCGTGGAGACCGACCGCGGCGGCAAGTCGACGTACCACGGCCCGGGCCAGCTCGTCTGCTACCCGATCCTCGACCTGAAGCGGCACGGCCGCGACGTGAAGCGGTACGTCCGCAACCTCGAGGACGCGCTGATCGGAACCCTCGCGCCGCTCGGCGTCGAAGGGACCCGGCTCGAGGGGCTGACCGGCGTCTGGCTGCAGCGGCCGCCGCGGAAGATCGCCTCGATCGGCGTCCACGTCTCGCGCTGGGTGACGACGCACGGCTACGCGCTCAACGTCGACCTCGACCCCGCGCCCTTCACCGACTGGATCACGGCATGCGGCCTCGAGGACGCGATGTTCACGACGATCGCCCGCGAGCTCGACGCGCCGGTGACCGTGGACGAGGTCAGGCCGCACGCGGTCGCCGCGCTGGAGGACGTCTTCGGGCTCGAGCTGGAGGAGCTGCCCGCGGAGGACGGCGCCGGTCTCTGGTCGCAGCCGGTGCACGCGCAGCTCGCGACGAGCCGCTAGCCCAGCCAGCCCTCCCGGAACGCTCCCTCCCGCCGGTCGGGGAACCGCGCGTAAGCCACGTCCGGATCGGTCGTCTCCTCTTCGGTGGAGGCGTCGTGCTTCATCGCGACCTCGGAGTACGGGTAGCCGCCCCAGTCCGGCCCCGCCTGGTGCTCGCGCGCACCGATGGCGAGAATCGCGGACGGCCCGGTGCCTGCGCCCACGATCGTGTGCGGGACGGGCACAGGAGTGTGGACGTAGTCCCACTGGCGGAGCGGATGCTCCTCGTCCTCGACGATGAGGAGCGCCTCGCCCGAGAGCACGAGGAATCCCTCCTGGTCGGCCTCCCAGTGGTACATCGACATCGGCTGCCCGGGCTCGAGGACGAAGACGTTGGCGCCCACCTGCGCGCCGTCGTCGTCGACGAGCTCGGTCACGAACCCTCGCGGACCGCGATCCCACCACTGCATGTCCCGGAAGTTGCGGACGAACCAGCTCACGGACGGACTATGCCCGAAGGCCGTCCAGCACGACACCGAGGTAGCGGCGCCACTGGCCCGCCGGCGCGCTCGTCAGGGCCGAGCGGACGAGGAGCTGGACGTCGAGCGGCTTGACGTCTGCCCGCACCGCCCCCGCGTGCTGCGCACGCGAGACGACCTTCGCGACGAGGCGCGTGAGCTCGGCGGCGCCCGGCTTCTCGCCGCAGTGGACGACGCAGCGGTGCAGCCCCGGCGTGCTCATGCTCAGCTCGGCGACGCGGCGGACGAAGTCGAAGAACGCCTCGCCTGGATCGTCCGAGGCGAGCGCCTCGCGCGCGAGCTCGCACATCTGCGCGAAGTGCCGCTCGACGACGGCGTAGATCAGGTCGTCCTTCGTCGGGAAGCGGCGGAAGACCGTCCCGTGGCCGACCCCGGCCGCGTGCGCGATCTCGTCGATGCTCGCGTCGGGCCCCGACGCGGCGAACGCCTCCGCCGCCGCGTCGAGCACCCGCTCGAGATTTCGTCGCGCGTCCGCGCGAAGCTCGGTCATCCAGCGGCGAGAGCAGGCTCGCGCTCGGCCTCGGCCTCGATCCGGGCCACATGCCGCTTGCGCAGGAGCGCGAGCATGACGCCGAGGCTCAGAGCGACGAGGACGCCCGCGCCGGCAAACGCGTAGTGGAAGCCGTGTACCTGCGCGGCGGCCGACGTGCCGTGCGTGTGCCCGGTCGCGATCGTCGTGAGAATGGCGAGCCCGAGCGCCCCGCCGACCTGCTGCGACGTGTTGAAGAGCCCGGAGGCGAGCCCCTGATCCTCGTCGTCGAGCCCGGTCGTCGCCACGAGCGTGAGCGGCATGAAGATTGCGCCCATGCCGAGCGAGCCGACGATCATCCCCGGCAGGACGTCGATCGCGTACGAGCCGTCGACCGGCATGCGGGCGAACAGGACCATCCCGATGACGGTCAGCACCATGCCGGCGGCAGCGACAGGCCGCACGCCGATCCGCGGCGCGAGGCCCGACGCGAGACCCGCCGAGAGCATCACGCCGGCCGTGAACGGCAGGAACGAGACGCCGGCCTTCAGGGGTCCGAAGCCGAGGATCTGCTGGATGTAGAGCGAGTTGAAGAAGAACATCGCGAACATGCCGGAGAAGGCGAGGAACATGGCGACGTTCGCCGTCAGGAGCGAGCGCACCCGGAAGATCGAGAGCCGGACGAGCGGCTCCGCCGAGCGCTGCTCGATCGCGACGAAGGCCGCGAGCAGCGCGACGGCTGCGATGAACGAGACGACCGTCGTCGTCGATCCCCACCCGTGCGAGGCCGAGTTGACGAGCGCGTAGACGAGCGCCATCAGGCCGCCGGTGACCGTGACGGCGCCGGCGAGGTCGTAGCCCCGATGAACGTTCTCGTCCTTCGACTCCGGCACGAGGCGCGTCGCGGCCAGGAAGGTGAGGATGCCGACCGGCACGTTGACGAAGAAGATCCAGCGCCACGAGAACGACTGCGTGAGCGCACCGCCGAGCACGAGCCCGACGGCGGAGCCGCCGATCGCGATCGCGGCCCAGACGCCGAGCGCCCGCGCCCGCTCCTTTCCTTCGGCGAACGTCGTCGAGATGATCGAGAGCGCGGCAGGCGAGATGAGCGCCGCGCCGAGTCCCTGGAGCGCCCGGAAGCCGATCAGCTCACCCGAGCTGGTTGCGATTCCGTCGAGCAACGAGGCGGCCGTGAAGACGACGAGCCCGACGAGGAAGAGCCGCTTCCGTCCCAGGAGGTCGCCCGCGCGCCCGCCGAGCAGCAGGAAGCCGGCGAAGACGAGCGTGTACGCGTTGATCACCCACTGCAAGCTGGCCTCGTTCTTGAAGCCGAGCGAGGACTGGATGTGCGGCAGCGCGACGTTCACGATCGTCGCGTCGAGCACGACCATGAACTGCGCGAGGCAGATGATGACGAGTACGACCCAGGGATTCGTGGAATGGCGGCTCATTCAGCTCCTTACGTAAGCGGACTGCGCAGTCCGTTTCAGGCTAGCAGCGGTCGGTCTCCCTACGCCACCTAGACTGGAACGCACCCATGGAGTCATCGCTTCCCGTCGCAGAGCGGCCCCGCCGTCCCGAGTGGATGAAGGTGCGCGCGCCGTCCAAGGACGGCTCGTACTTCGACGTGCAGAAGCTCGTGCACGGGCTCTCGCTGCACACGATCTGCGAGGAGGCGCGCTGCCCGAACATCTCCGAGTGCTGGGGCCGCGGCACCGCGACCTTCCAGATCCTCGGCGACACGTGCACCCGCGCCTGCCGGTACTGCTACGTCCACTCCGGCAAGCCCGAGTCGCCGCCCGACCCGCTGGAGCCGCTGCGGCTCGCGCAGGCCGCGGCGCAGATGAAGCTCAAGCACGTCGTCGTCACCTCGGTCGACCGCGACGACGTCCCCGATCGTGGCGCGGCCCACTACGCCGCGACGATTCGCGCGCTCAAGGCGAAGCTGCCCGGGGCCTCGGTCGAGGTCCTGACGCCCGACTTCCTCGGCGGCGAGGAGGAGGCGCTGCAGACGGTGCTCGGCGCCCGTCCCGAGGTCTTCAACCACAACATCGAGACGGTGCGGCGCCTCCACGCGCGGATGCGCGGCGCGAAGGCGAGCTACGACGGCGCGCTGTCGCTGTTGCGGCGGGCCAAGGAGATCGCGGACTATCCCGTCCTCACGAAGTCGGGGATCATCGTCGGCCTCGGCGAGACGAACGACGAGGTCGTCGAGACGATGCGCGACCTGCGCGCGAACGGCGTCGACGTCGTCACGATCGGCCAGTACCTCCAGCCGAGCGCGAAGCACGCGCAGATCGATCGCTGGGTCCATCCGGACGAGTTCCGCTGGTTCCGCGAGCAGGGCGAGGCACTCGGCTTCGGCTCCGTCTTCTCGGGGCCGCTCGTGCGCTCGAGCTACCGCGCGGACGAGCAGCGTCACGCAGCCGAGACCGGCCGCGGCGCCGTTGCGTACTAGGCCCGCGGACAAAATCGCTTCGCCTTGTGAAGCAACGATCTGCTCTATAGGATCGCCCGGTCAATCTCAGGGGCACGATCCCGGGACGTTCCGGGACCGGGGCGAAAACGAAGGGGGAGGTACTCGTGCGAAAGGCAGCTCTTGGTGTCTGCGTGGTTGTCGCGGTGGCACTCGTCGTCGCGACGGCCGCAGCCACAGGCCCGAAGGCAGCGACCGCAAAGAACGTGGGCACGTGGACGAACGCCGTTCAGGGCCAGCTGTTCAAGGCAGGGACGGCAAGCGTCAGCGGAGCCGGCCCCGCCTCGACCGTTCAGACGGGTCTGCCGAACGAGATCGACTCGGCGACCCTCGGCGATGCCGACGCGAGCAACGGCGGCGGCGGCGATGACGATGCGGGCACGAGCCGCACGCTGCCCGGCGCCGTCAGAGGGAACGGACATGCCATCAGCGCAACTGCCAGGTCGAAGGCGAACGGCGAGCTCGGCACCAACTGGCAGGGCCTGAACTTCCACGACCAGCGCTTCGCGAACAACGGGAACCAGTTCTCCGTCGAGCCGCCCGACCAGGGGCTCTGCGCAGGCAATGGCTTCGTGGTCGAGGCCGTGAACGACGTGGTGCAGGTCTACGACACCGGCGGCAACGCGCTGCTGAACGGTGGCAACGCCGTCGACCTCAACACCTTCTACGGATACCCCGCCGCGATCGACCGCGTCGGAGGGACGGGCGACGGCCCGGAGATCACCGATCCATCGTGCATCTACGACGCCGGCGTGAACCGGTTCTTCCTCGTGGTGCTGACTCTCGACCGCGTCGGGACGACGGCGACGATCGCCCAGACGGACCATCTCGACATCGCGGTGAGTAATTCCGGCGATCCGACCGGGAGCTGGACGATCTACAAGCTGCCGGTGCAGGACGACGGCACCGACGGCACTCCGGACCACGGCTGCTTCCAGATCCTGAGCGGGCATCTGGTTCACGGGGCATGCCTGGGCGACTATCCGCACATCGGCTCGGATGCGAGCGGGATCTATCTCACGACCAACGAGTTCTCGCTCCAGCCGGGGGCTCCGGGCTTCTTCGGCTCGCAGATCTACGCGATCTCGAAGCAGGCGCTCGTCAGCGGCGCGTCGTCGATCCCCTTCGAGCACCTCGACACGCTGGGTGCCGGTCCCGACGGCGCAGGCTTCACCGTGTGGCCCGCCCAGTCCGCCGGTGCGCACTACGACTCGGACAACAACGGCACGGAGTTCTTCCTGAGCTCGCGCGCCGTGTTCACCGACGAAGGCACGAGCGACAGCATCCTCCAGTGGGCACTGACGAACACGGCATCGCTGAACAGCGCGACGCCGGACCTCGCCGGCACCATCAGGGATGTCCCCGTGGAGGAGTACGCCGTCCCGGGGCTCGCCAGGCAGCCCGCCGGCAACCACCCGCTCGAGGACTGCATCGCGGACACGACGGTTCATCCAACCTGCAACACGACGGTCGCAGGGATCGGCACGCACAACGCCGCGACGTTCGCGAACCACTCGCTCAACGCGAACGACTCACGGATGCAGCAGGTGATGTACGCGAACGGGAAGTTGTGGGGCGCCCTCGACACCGAGGTGACCGTCAACGACGTCGACCGTGCCGGCATCGCCTACTACGTGCTCAACCCGAACTCCGGGCACGTCGTCGTCCAGGGCCAGCTCGGCTCCTCGGACACCGACTACACGTATCCGGCGATCGGCGTTCTCCAGAACGGCAGGGGCGTGATGGCGTTCACCCTCACCGGTGATCACGACTTCCCGAGCGCCGCGTACACGAGCATCGACGCCAACGTGGGTGCCGGGCCGGTCCAGGTCGCCCACGAAGGTGACGGCGCCTGGGACGGCTTCACGCAGATCGTCGCGTTCGGCGCGGGACGCCCGCGCTGGGGCGACTACGGAGCAGCCGCACCGATGGGCAACTCCATCTGGGTCGCGTCCGAGGACGTCGAGCAGACGTGTGACTATGCGACGTACTTCGCAGACCCGACCTGCGGCGGAACCCGTGGCGCGCTCAGCAATTGGGCGACCCACATCAGCCAGGTCACGCCGTAAGACCGCATCGCTGCGGGGGCCGCACCGCGCGGCCCCCGCTCGACTACTCCGCTACCGAATCCCGGTGTCGATGAAGACGTTCAGCGTCGACATGCGCCCGCGCGAGACGCTCGCCGAGAGCGGTCCGTAGGTCGCTTTCGCGACGCCGGCGATGCGGACGGCGTAGCGGCCGGCCGCGAGATGGATCGAGTAGCGGCCACGGGCATCCGTGCGCACGCCGTGCGCGACGCCGTTGCGGACGAACACCACGCGCGCGTTGGCCACCGGAGCGGAGCAGGAAACCTCCGCCTGGCACACCGGCTGTGTCGGCCCGCGCCTCACGGACCCTCGGACGCCGCTCCCGACGGTCGAGGCGCTCGACGCCGTCGGTGCGACGACGAGGATCGCGAACGCCGAAAACAACAGGATGCGCTTGACGTTTCTCATGCATCGCATCCTTCCGCATCCGCCCCCGGATCAACCGTAAGGAAGGCGTAAAAAGAGCTCGCGCACGCGCTCGCCGACCCGCTCAGGCGTCGTGCGGCTTCGCCATCGCCCGGTAGTCGAGCGCCTCGTCCAGGACGGAGTCCTCGACGCCCTTCTCCCGCGCGACCTCGCGGAGCGAGCGGCCGGATGCGGCGGCATCCTTGACGATCTCGGTCGCGCGGTCGTAGCCGATGTACGGGTTGAGCGCCGTCGCCGCCGAGAGGGTGAGCTCGGCATAGCGCTCGCAGTTCTCGCGGTTGGCCTCGATCCCGTCGACGCACTTCTCCGCGAAGAGGCGGCACGCGCTCGCGAGCAGTTTCACCGAGTCGAGGATGTTGCGCGCGAGCAGCGGCACGAAGACGTTGAGCTCGAAGTGCCCCTGCATCCCGCCGATCGCGATCGCGGTGTCGTTGCCGATCACCTGGGCAGCGACCTGCGTCACGACCTCCGGCATCACCGGATTGACCTTGCCCGGCATGATCGAGCTCCCTTTCTGCAGCTCGGGCAGCGCGATCTCGGCGAGTCCGGCACGCGGCCCCGAGCCGAGGAAGCGGATGTCGTTCGCGACCTTCGTCAGTGAGACGGCGACGGTCTTCAGCGCTCCCGAGACCTCGACGATCCCGTCGCGCGCAGCCTGCGCCTCGAACGGATCGGCGGGTGCGGCGATCTCCAACCCGGTCTCGCGCGCGAGCACGTCGCGGACGCGCGCGGCGAACTCCGGGTGCGTGTTGAGCCCGGTCCCGGTCGCGGTTCCGCCGAGCGGAATCTGACCGAGCCGCGGCAACGCGTCGCGGACGCGTGCGATGCCCTGCCGGACCTGCGCCGCGTAGCCCCCGAACTCCTGGCCGAGCGTGACCGGAACGGCGTCCATCCAGTGTGTGCGACCGGACTTGACGACGTCGTCGAACTCCCGCGCCTTCGCCTCGAGCGACGCTGCGAGCTTGTCCATCGCCGGGAGGAGGTCACGGGTGATCTCGTCGAGAGTCGCGAGGTGGACGGCCGAGGGGAAGACGTCGTTCGAGGACTGGCCCATGTTGACGTCGTCGTTCGGGTGGACGTCCTCACCCGCGAGCGTCGCGATCACCTCGTTCGCGTTCATGTTCGACGAGGTCCCGGAGCCGGTCTGGAAGACGTCGATCGGGAACTGGTCGTCGAGCTCGCCGTCGGCGATCCGGGCCGCTGCGGCCGCGATCCGCTCCGCCTTCTCCGTGTCGAGCAGGTCGAGGTCGGCGTTGACGCGCGCGGCGGCGCCCTTGATGCGGCCGAGCCAGCGTGCGACGGGGGCCGGAATCGGCTCGCCCGAGACCGGGAAGTTGATCACGGCCTTCGTGGTCTCACCTCCCCACAGCTCCTGCCGCCCCTCCGTCTTCGCCACGAGGCGAGTGTAGGGAAGTGCAGCCGGGTGGCGCCGCGGGAAACTACGCGACGGACGGGAGCCGGCGCTCGGCACCGGACCGCTTGATCGTCGTGCGGCGCTCGGGCTCGGCCAGCTCGAGCACGGGGGCCCAGCCGAGGTAGCCGCATTCCGGGCACTCAGGGGACTCGAAGTGCTTGAACCGGTCCCGCTTGGCGACGCGCGTGGTGCGGCACTGGAGGCATTCGACGACGAGAGACTCCACGTCAGGTTCATCGGCTCCGCGGGCCGAACCGATGTCCCCCGATCGGGTGCTGCTAGCCCGCGCCGCTCGCGATGCGCTCGGCCGCCGCCAGCAGCTCGTCCCAGGAGCAGAGCTTGACCCGCGGACGCCCGGCCCTCTCGCCTGCGGCGCGCTCGACCTCGTCGATCGCCGTCCAGCCGTCGTACTCGACGACGCGGACTCCGCGCTCGGCGAGCAGCGCGTCGACGGCCGCAGCGGTTGCCTCCGGCTTCGGCTCGAGCCGTCCCGCCGCCGCGTCCTCCAGGAGGAGCTGCACCGTCTCCGCGGCGTCCTTCTTGTTCGTGCCGATCACGCCGGTCGGCCCCCGCTTGATCCAGCCGGCGCAGTAGACGCCCGGCTCGACGCGACCTCCCTCGTTGGGAATCGTCCCGCTGCCGGAATCGAAGACGACGCCGGGGAGCTCGACGCCGTGGTAGCCGACGCTGCGGAAGACGAGCCCGCACGACAGGGTCTCGCGGTCGTCCGTCGGCACCGCGCGCTCGTTCGCGTCGAGCTCGTTGCGGACGAGCTCGATCCCCTCGACGCGCTCCTCGCCGAGGATCGCGATCGGCGACCGGAAGAAGCAAAAGACGACCCGGCGCCGCTTTCCCTCGGGCTCGCCCGCGGCCAGCTCGTGCAGCACCGCGACGTTGCGCTCGGCGTTCGTGCCGTGCGGCTCCGCGCCGTCGAGATCGGCGGAGTCGACCAGAACGTCGGCGCCCGCCAGCTCGCCCATCTCCTGGAGCTCGGGGGTCGTGAACGCGGCCTGGGCAGGTCCGCGGCGGCCGACGACGACGATCTCGCGCAGCGGCGAGCTCGCGATCGCGGCGATCGACGCATCGGTCGCGTCCGTCGGCGCGAGCTCCTCCTCGGTCAGTGCGAGCATCCGCGCCACGTCGAGAGCCACGTTCCCGTTCCCGATCACGACCGCGCGCTCGACCGAGAGGTCGAAGTCGAGCTGCTGGAAGTCGGGATGGCCGTTGTACCAGGCCACGAGCTCCGTGGCCGCCCAGGAGCCGGGCAGGTCCTCGCCCGGAATGCCGAGGCGGCGGTCGGTCTGCGCGCCGACCGCATAGATGACCGCGTCGTAGAGGCGGACGAGGTCGGCGTGGTGGATGTCGCGCCCGACCTCGACGTTGCCGAGGAAGCGGAACCCCGGCTGGTCGGCGATCCGCTCGAACGCGCGCGAGACGGTCTTCAGCTTCGGGTGGTCCGGAGCGACGCCGAGCCGGACGAGCCCCCAAGGCGTGGGCAGCCGCTCGATCATGTCCACCTCGACCGGGGGGTCGGCGCTCAGGAGCGCACCGGCGGCGTAAAAACCGGCGGGGCCCGATCCGACGACGGCGACGCGCATTACGCGCGCGACTCTAGTCGCGTCTGCCGGGATACCGGTCTTCGAGCGTGATCATCACGCGGCGGAGGAGCGAGTTCAGCTGCTCCTTCTCGCGGTCGGTCAGCGCCGCCGCGAGCAGGGCCTCCTTGGGT
>Ga0308176_10000102_pt1 | contig 57722 bp, 49 predicted proteins | sample PhyCR2_3_FD_203890 | JGI IMG/M metagenome (GOLD analysis project Ga0308176, IMG submission 203890) | Soil microbial communities from UC Gill Tract Community Farm, Albany, California, United States - DLSLS.C.R2 | ecosystem: Environmental > Terrestrial > Soil > Agricultural land | place: USA...
CTCGCCGACGGCCTGGGCGATCCGGGCAAGATGCGCGACCACGCGCGGCGGATGAGCGAGGAGGCGTCGCGGCTCGGGCGCGTGGTGTCCAACGTGCTCGGGTTCTCGCAGCTCGAGCGCGGCACCCTGAGCGTCGCTCCCCGTGCCGGTGCGCTCGGCGATGCCCTGCGCGAGCTCGCCGAGCGGGCGCAGCCGATGCTCGATCGCGCCGGTGCGGTGCTCGCGCTCGACGTCGCTCCCGAGCTGTCGGCGACGTTCGATCGTGACGCCCTCGCGCGCATCGTCGGAAACCTGCTCGACAACGCCGAGAAGTACGGCCGGCAGGCCGCCGATCGGACGGTCACGCTGGCGGCGCGCGGGGCCGGCTCCACCGTCGAGGTCGTCGTCACCGATCACGGCCCGGGGATCACGCCGGCGGCGCGGGCGCGGCTGTTCCAGCCATTCGCGCGGGGCGTCACCTCCGACGGGCCCGCCGGCCTGGGCCTGGGCCTGGCGCTGTCGCGATCGCTCGCGCGCGCGATGGGCGGCGAGCTCGTCTATCGCCCGGTGACCGGCGGCGGCGCGGCGTTCGTGTTGACGCTGGCGCGCGGTAGCCCCGCCGCAGCGTGACTTACGGGCCCTGGCAAGCGTCGCTTCGCGGCGTGACATGCCTCGCCGGTATGGCGTCGATCACCAGCGCGACGATACGACCATCATCGTACCGTTCGCCGTCGGAGCCACCGTGACCTCGGTCGACTTCGCCTCGCCGCCTCGCGCCCAGCGAACGACCGCGACCCCGAGCATCAGGGCGCCGGTTCCGCCTGCAACGAAGGCGGCCATCCGCTCGGTCATCATGTGCCTGGTGAACCGCTCGTGATCGTCGAGCGTGCGCGCGTGATCGGCGGCGTCCTGGCTGTTCCTGGAGGCGAGGAACAGGCCGCCACCGGCCCCGAGGCCGAGCATGCCGCCGGCGGCCAGCGTCGTCGCGAGGATATCGGTATGGCGAACCTCGCGCACGATGGTCTTCGTGATCGGTCGCGGCGGCGGTGGCGGGGGCGTCTCGGGGCGGCTCGCCGGCTCGATCGGCCTGGGCTTCTCGGCTTCCGGCTGCGGGCACAACGCGAGGCTGTTCTGCACCAGCTTCGCCGTCGGGAGATCGCCGATCGTCTCGAGCAGCTTCTTGTAGTGCGCGACCGCCTCGGGGCAGTGGCCGCCGAGCCGCTCGGCTTGTGCGAGGGCAAACAGCACGTCGGGTTTCGGATCGAGCTCATAGGCCTGCTTCAGCGTGGCGGCTGCGGCCTCGTACTTCTGCGCCTTGTAATCGTCGATGCCCTGCTTGAACAGGCCGCGCGCCGCCGGGTCGGCGGCGGCGGCGCGGGCGAGGGCGGTCATCGCTACGAGCTGGGCGGCAAGAATGGCGAGTTTGGATCCCATCCTCTCTCCTTGTCGGGCTTGTCGGGGGCGCCGTCGGGCTTCTTCGGCGGTTTCCTGGTGGGGAGTCTTGGCGGCGTCATGAGGTTCGACGGGAGCTTGGCCGCCGGCGCGTGGGCCGGCCTCACGGGCGGCGCGGTTTCTGGCGGGCTGCGTTCGGGAGCCGGGGGCTCCGCGGCGGGCGGCGTGACCCCGACGCGCGGCGCGGTGGGCGGTGCTGGTGCTGGCGGGGGGGAGGTCGATGGTCTGGCGACGGCCCGCTCCACGTTCGCCCGCCGGTCCGACGGGGCGGATGGTCGCGCGGGCGTCCCCGGCGTTGCCGGATCGAGGCCGCTGCGCACCTCGGCCGGCTCGTCGTGCCTCGGCCAGAGGTAGAAGCCCGCGATGCCGGCGCCGCCCACGAGCAGCCCCGCGAGGATAGGCACGGCCGCGCGCCTGGAGGATCGGAGCTCGGGGTGGACCACCGAGACCTTCGAGGGCGCGTCGGCGCTCGAGACCACCGAGACGCTCGACGGCTCGGCCGCCGCGGGGAACTCCTGCGACGTGGGCGCCGGGGCCGCCGCGAGCCGTGTCGGCGACAGTCCCGTGGTCAGCACGGCCGGCAACGCCGATGGCGGCGTCACCAGCGCCGACTTGCGGCTCGGCGAGGTGATCGCCTCGCCGACGTAGTCCTCGAGCGACACGCCTTCGTTCGACGCACGCTCCCATGCGTCGACCCGGTCGGCGAACACCACGCGCATGTACTTGCGGACCGTGTTGGACGACGCCCACAGCCTGTGCTGCGCGAGGGTCGGCTCGAGCTCGTGCAGCATATCCTCGGCGGTGGCGTAACGTGCCGCGGGCTCGCGCGCGAGCAGCTTGCCGACGATCGCCTCGAGCTCCGGGGGATAACCGGCGATGATCGAGGAGGGCGCCGGCGCTTCGCCGTGCACGATCTGCTCCATGATCGTGAAGTCGTTGTCGCCGCGAAATGGCCGCCGCCCGACGGTGAGCTCGAACATCATCACGCCGAGCGAGAACAGATCGCTCCGGCGATCGAGCCGCTGGCCGCGGCACTGCTCGGGCGACATGTACGGCGCCTTGCCCTTGAGCGTTCCGGTCTGGGTCTTGTGCTGGCGATCGTTGGCGCGCGCGATCCCGAAATCGAGGAGCTTGATCGCACCATCGTAGCTGACGATCACGTTGCTCGCCGAGACATCGCGGTGGACGAGCTCGAGCGCCCGGCCGTCGGCACCGGTCTTCTGGTGCGCGCACTGGAGCGCGGCGGCGGTTCCCTGGACGATCGCGAGCGAGATGTCGAGCGGGATCATCTCGTTGCGGTTTCGCGCCGCCGCGCGGATCGAGCGAACGTCCTGACCGTGGATATACTCCATCGTGAAGAACAGCGTGCCGTCGATATCGCCGACATCGTAGACATCAGCGATGTTCGGGTGGCGCAGCGTGGCTGCAAGCCGTGCTTCATCGAGGAACATCTGCACGAACTTCGGATCCGCGGCGAAGTGCGGCAGGATCCGCTTCAGCACGACCACCTTCTCGAAGCCGGCCTGACCGCGGACGCACGCGAGGTAGATCTCCGCCATTCCGCCGGTCGCGATCTTGCGGAGGATCTCGTACTTTCCGAGCGTCGTGCCGCGCGGGATCTCGTAGGCCGCGGTCGCCAGCGTCACCGACAACTCGCCGTGTAGGGAGTTGGAATACCATGGCTCGCGAACGTGCCATCGCCGAACTCACCGGAGTAGTTACGCCCCCAGCACACGAGCTCACCGTTGAGCCGCCGAGCGCAGACGTGGGTGTGTTCCGCGAACATACGCTTCGCGTCGAGCGGTGTCCCATTGGCGAGGTTCACCTGGGCCGGCACCAGGGAGCCGCCGTTGCCGGTTTGTCCGTAGGGGCTGTCGCCCCAGCAGAACACCCGACCATCCTGCATCAGCGCACAGGACTCGGCACCCGCGACCACGAAGCTCGCTCCCTGGAACGGCACGCCGCCGAGCTGCGTCAGGACCTTGACCGGCGTCAACTGGTTGATGCCGTTGAAGCTCTCACCGGTCCCGATCCCGAGCCGGCCGTGCGACCCCCAACCCCAGCACGAGATCGTCGAGTCCGGATCGACCGCGCATGTGTGCCAGCGTCCGAGCGCGACCGACGCGGACGTGTAGACCTTGACGGGGCTCGAGCGATTGGTTCGGCTGTTATCGCCGAGCTGGCCATTGGAGTTTACTCCCCAGCACCAGACGTCGTTCGAGGCGTTGCGAACACAGTTGTGCATGGCGCCGGTCCATAGCTCGAGCGCGCCTGCGAACGGGGTGCCTCCCGGCGCGACGAGCACCGGGGCGGCCTTCGAGCGATTGACCAGCGTGCCGTCGCCGAGCTGTCCGCCCGTGTTGTTGCCCCAGCACCAGATCTCACCGGTATGGTCGCGCGCACAGGTGTGGTCCTCTCCGCCGCGGAGCGCGACGATCCCGGTGAGCGGCGTATCGTCGGTCTTCACGACCCGGACCGCGGCGGGCTTATCCACGGTGGTTCCGTCGCCGAGCTGGCCGGCGCTGTTGGCGCCCCAGCACCAGGTTTCTCCACCGGGGCGCACCACGCACGCGTGGTCTCGACCGGTCCCGAGGACGCTCGCATCGGTGATCACGGCGCTGGTCGCGTCGCGCACCTGGACCGGCGTTGCGCTTGGAACGTTGCCCGCGATCCCGATCCCGAGCTGGCCCCGGCTATTGTCGCCGGAACACCAGATCGTGCCGTCCTTGCGAAGCGTGCACCCGAACCGGCGGCCGAGGCCGAGATCGGCGACGCAGTCCTGACACGTTCCTGCGCTGCAGCTCGTCCCGGCGACGCACGCGGCACCGGTGCTGCAACAAGCGGCCCCGAGATCGCCGCAGGTCGCGGCGTCCGGCGGGCCGATCTCCACCGGCACACAGGTTCCGCCGAGGCCACCACCCGCGCCCGGCTCGAAGCGCTGGCTGCTCTCACACTGCGGATCGTTGAAGCTACAGAAGCCCTGGGCTTCACATCGCCCCGACGCGCCGGCGAGAACGCACTGATCCGACGACGTGCAGGTGTACGGTGTGCGATTCGCACACCCAACGGCGGTCATGACCGCACCGATCGCCAGGGCGCGCATACACCGCATGAACCCAACGTTATCACGACGACTCCGGATACACCGACCTTGCGTCACGGCACCGGACCTGTGTGATCGAAGGGGGGCGAGGTCGCAGGTTTCTGCGCGAGGATCCCCTTACACCATACACCTCGAACCATCAGTGCAGCGCGGCGCGTCAAGCCAGACGGAGTGTCGCGCTGATCAAGGCAATGGGTGCATCAGACCAGGTGGACCGGAAGCGAGATCATCTTCCGGAAGAACGCGTTGCGCGTGAACACCGGCGGGCCCGCGAGCTTCATCTTGGGGAACCGGTGCACCAGCGTGCCCACCGCGGCCTCGGCCATGTGACGCGCCAGCCACGTGCCCAGGCACACGTGTAACCCGTCGCCGTAGAGCACGCTGCGGCTCTGGTCCCGGCGGATGTCGAACCGATCCGGGTCGGGGAAGACCGCCGGATCGCGGAGCGCGCTCGCGAACACGCCGAAGATCTGCTGTCCCTTGAGGATCCGCACGCCGCGGATCTCGACGTCCTCCAGGGGAAACCGCGGGAGGTTCAGCTTGCCGAAGCTGTCGAACCGCCCGACCTCGTCCACGGCGTTGCGCAACAGGCCCGGCTCGCGGCGCAGCAGCTCGAGCTCTACCGGGTGGCGCAGGAGATCGTAGATCGCAAACGAGATCAGGTGTCGCGGGGGTTCGCAGCCGGCCGAGATCATGAGCGCCACGGTGCTGATGATCTCCGCCTGGGTCAGGCGTTCGCCTTGCTCCTCGGCGTGGATCAGCTTGCTGTAGAAATCGTTGCCCGGCACCTTGCGCCGCTCGGCCATGAGGTCTTCCAGCATCGCGACGCCCGTGGGGAGAAACTCCAGCTTCTCGCGTAGCGCCTCGGGGCTGATGGCCGGATAGAACGCATCGATCACCGCGCTGCCGAACCGGATGAACTTGTCTTGCTGGTCGCGCTCGATCCCGAGCAACTGGGTGATCGCCCGCAGCGGGTACTTCGCGGCAAAGTCGGTCACGATGTCCATGCTGTCCCGGCCAGAGGTCGCCGCGAGGACATCGTCGACCACCGCCTGATACTCCCTGCGGGCGTACTCCACGGCCTTGGGGGTGAACAGCGGACCCAGGACCTTCCGTACGCGGAGGTGGTCCTGGGCCGGCATCCAGAACAGGCCGTGCTTCGCCAGCCGCTGGTGCGTCGTGAGCTTGTCGTCGGGCTGCGGCGGGGGGCCGTGCTCCCAGTGCTCGACCTCGACGCTGTAGCGCCGGTCCTTCAGGAGCGTGAGCATGTCGTCATAGCGCGTGACGACCCAGCCCTGGCCCTCGGGCCACCAGTAGACCGGGAGATGGTCCCGCATGTACTTGTACGTGGGAAACGGATCGATATCGAATTCGGGCGCGTTGGGATCGAACTTGAACTCCCTGGATTCGAACAGGTGCTTCGGCAGTGGCTCCGATGCCGCGGCGGCCGAGGGAGGTGCCGCGGCGTCGGGGCGCGACGGCGTGGCTTCCGCGCGCGGCGAGGTTGCCCCCGGGCACGGCGCCGCGGAGGTCATCTCGGCTCCCGCGAACCCGCGATACGGGCCATCGTAGAACTTCATCGCATTGCACCAGGTCTCGGGCGGCTCGGGGATCGCGTGCAACTCGCCGTACTGGATGCCCGCATACTGCAACACGAAGTGCGCATCGCTCCCGAGGCCGACGAAGGTGAAGCCGTCCCGGATGCGCTCCTTGGCGGACGCCAGATCCTTGCACAGGGTCCCGAGCGGGATCCCTCGCTGGCGGGCCGCGGCCTTGATCTGCTCGATCGCATGCAGGAAGCGGGGCTCGGCGCTCCAGAACATCGGGGGATATCCCAGCGCCAGGTGCAGGTCATTCGGGCCGACGAAGCACAGATCGACGCCCTTGACGTCGAGGATCTCGCCGACGTTCGCGACGGCCTCCAGCGTCTCGATCTGCACGCCGAACAAGATCTGCTGGTTCACCCGCTGGATGTAGACCGGTCGCGAGACCCCGAACCCGAGGTGGGGCGACAGGCCGCCCGCGCCGCGTTCGCCATCGGGCGGGAACCGGGTGTAGCGCACCGCCGCCCGGACCTCGTCGGCGACCTTGACCATCGGGACGATGATCCCTTGCGCGCCCGCGTCGAGCGCGTGCTTGATCTGGTCGACCGAACCCACGGACACCCGAGCGAGGGGGGTCACGCGCCCGCCGCTGACGTCGGAGATCGCGCCGAGGATGGCAGCGGCCGTGCTGCGATCGACCGGGGTGTGCTCGAAATCCACCAGGAGCCATTCGAAGAAGCCTTGGGCCGCCAGCATCCGCGAAGCCTGATAGCTGTGGAGCTGCAACCAGGTGCCCAGGGCCACCTTGCCGTCACGCATGCGTGAGAGTGTCGTGTTCTTTCTCATGATTGGAACTTCTGTGAATAGCGCTCTCGGCGGCTATCGATGAGGAGTGAATAAACTATAGTTGGGCGGAGGCGCTGAGTCGCGCCCACTCCGGGTCACCGGGGGGGATGTCAGCGCGTAGGGGAACGCCCGCAGCCGCGGGATGACCTCTCGCGCGAACCTGGTCATGGACTCGACGCAAACCTCCTGCGGAAGCGTGATGTAGTTGAAGGTTCCGAGGATGTGCTGGGCGCCGGTGCGCTCGTTCAGCTCGCGCAGGCGGGCGGCGCAGTGCTCGGGGCCACCGAAGATGCAGACCTCCGACGCCAGGAAATCGAAGGTGACCCCACGCGGGCCGAACTTCTTGACGAGATAGGCGCTGAGATCGGGTGCGCGGGTCTCGAGGAACTGGAGGAACGGCTCCTGCATCACCCGCCGCGCGTGCGCGTCGTTCTCGCCCACGAAGATGAACCGGTTCACCGGGTTATCGATGGTCGCCGGGTTGAACCCGGCGGCGGCGGAGCGCTGCCGGTAACGCTCCAGGGTGTCGGCCACCTCCTCCGCCCGCATCGCGCCATGGACGAACACCGGGAGCCCCTGGTCGGCTGCGGCGTCGAGCGATAATGGATTGTTCGCGACCATGTAGAATGGTGGGTGGGGGCGCTGCACGGGGCGCGGCCCCGGCATGATCTGCGGGAGCTTGAAGAACCGCCCGTCGTACGAGAATGGCTCGCCCTGAAACGCGAGCGCGAGGATCTCATACGCTTCGTCGAACCGCGCGCGCGCTTCGGCCCGAGGTGCGCTGAACGCCTCGTGCGGCGCTTCATCCATGCTGCCGCGCGACAGCCCTAGATCGAACCGACCGCCACTCAGGATATCGAGGGTCGCCACGTCGGCGGCGACGTGCAGGGGGTGGTGCAGGGGCAGCACGCACGCCGCCAGCCCGATCCGGATCCAGTTCGTGCATGCCGCCAGGTACGACGCCATCGTGATCGGCGAAGGAAACAACAGATCGGCGTTACCGAAGTGGCGCTCCGCCAGCCAGACGCCGTCATACCCTACGCGTTCACCCCAGCGAACCTGATCCACGATGTCCTGGTAAGACCCCGTGCTGGTCCCCATCAAAAAGAGACTGAACTTCATGTTATCTCCTTCACCGCTCACCACCAGTGCTCTCCCACTGGAGATAGGCGCCTGAGGGCGACCTATCTTATTCGGATTCAGAATACAAAAAACTATGGTCTCCCTGCTCGGATTGGCAAGTCGGAAAGCAAACCCTCTCGCAGAATTTTGGACGCTATGGGCGGGCTGTTATACAAATTGAGTGAGGCTATATTTTGCGCCGTCGGCCCTCGCATCGCGCGGTTTCCCGAACCTGTCGATAGTCAGCACTTAGCCGCACAAACTGTTTTTTGGCAGACTGTCATCACGATGCGTGGTGAAACTCAGCAGGCGGTGAGGACCTCGATCCCCGAGCCGGATCGCCAAGTTCCCCAGCACCCTTGTCCCCGAGGTCGCCACGCGATCTTCGATGAATTCACCGAAGGGACCCATTCCGTGGCGCTCCTTACGCTGCGCCGCGACTGCTTCGATCTTGCAAGAGATGGGGATGTGTGCAAGAGCGCAGGGTACGCGGATCGGGCTCAGTGCCTCGCGGCGAGCCATGACGATCAGGCCTCGCGGGCGACGTCGTGGTGCTCGAGGTGATGCATGCCCGCGTGATGGTCGGACGGGGCGGTGCCGCCACGTCGTACCACCCCCCCCGGAGCGCCGCTGCAGCGCGCCGCTCCCTGAGGGCACGCGGCCGGCGAGATCGCCGGCGGGACCGCGGCCGGGGGGCGCTTGATTCCGATGGAGAGCGCGCCGGCGGGATCGCGACCGTTCGAGTCCGATGGCGAGACTGGACTTAATGCGAGAGGCAGTCACGCAGCGCCTGATCTCGACGCACCGGGAAAATGCCGAGGCGAATGCCGCTCAGGCAGCAAAATATATTGGGTCTCTATACTTTTTAGATTGGTAAGCTGGATCGCGTGCGACTGCCTCACTTGCTGCATTTTCGAGGACTGGGCGCACTCAGACGAATTCCTATGTCATAACTGCCCCGATCTCCGTGGCAAAAATAGGGCGAAAATGCCGAGCGGATTTGTTACGCCGTGCTGGATGGCACCACAGAAAAACCTCACGATCGCGACGATTCTCGGCTCGATGATCTGGTGCGCGTGCACCGGTGCACCGGAGACCGACGGCGGAGGCAATGCGGCCGGCAGTAGCGGTGCGGGCTCGGCCGATGGGAGCGGCGTACCCGCCGGTGACAGTCATGTCGCGCCGGTGTTCCCCACCGCGCATCCCAGGATCTACTTGACCCCGAACCGCGCGCGGCTGGCCGCGGCGCTCGGCGCGAGCACCCCGGCGGCGACGCGGTTCAAGGCGCTGGTCGACCAGTGGATCGCCGGCGCCGATATCTGGGGCTTCGAGTCATGGAACGCCGCGCTGCTCGGCCAGCTCACCGGCAACACGGGGTACTGTGCGAAGGCAGTCGCGACGGTCGAGGCGCAGGTCGCGGCCGCCGAGGCGAAGATCGCGGTCAACCAGGCCCCTGCGGTAGCTGGGGACAGCTACCTCGAGATCGGCGGCATGGTCGGCGACCTCGCGCTGGTCTACGACTGGTGCTTCAACCAGACCACGACGTCGCAGCGAGCGCGCTGGCTCAAGTACGCCGATCAGGCGGTGTGGAACGTCTGGCACAACACGAGCGCGAAGTGGGGCTCGGCCACGATTCCGTGGAGCGGCTGGGCGACGGACGACCCCTCGGACAATTACTATTATTCGTTCTTGCGCGCGACGATGCTGCTCGGGCTCGCGTCGAAGGGCGAGGATCCTCAGGCCGACGCCTGGATCACGCAGTTCCACGACACGAAGATCGTCAATCAGCTGGTTCCCACGTTCAATGCCGATCTGGTCGGCGGCGGGTCGCGTGAAGGCACCGGTTACGGCGTGGCGATGCGCGGGTTGTTCGCGCTCTACGATCTGTGGCAGGCGACGACCGGCGAGCGGATCGCGACGCTGACGTCGCACACGCGGCAATCCATGCTCGCGATGCTCCACCAGATGGTCCCGACCCGCGATCGCGTCGCGCCAACCGGCGATCTGTCACGTGACTCGACCGCCGCGTTCTTCGACTACCACCGCAACTACCTCCAGGAGTTGATCCAGCAGTTCCCCAGCGACTTGCTCGCGCAGCGCGCGAAGACCCAGCTCGCGGCGTCGAGCCTGCCGGCGATGGGGAACTCGTTCATGCTCGCGTACGACTTCGTGTACGACAACGCGAACGTGACCGCGCAGCCGGTCGGCAGCCTCAACACGTCGTACTACGCGAGCGGGATCGGCGAGCTCTACGCGCGGTCCGGGTGGGACACCCACGCGACCTGGGTCAACCTGATCGTCGGTCCATACACCCAATCGCACGCGCATCAGGATCAGGGCTCGCTGATGGTCTACAAGGACGGCTGGCTGGCGTACGACGCGGTCGTCGACTCGCACTCGGGCTTGACGCAGGAGACCACCGCGCACGGCCTGGTGCGCATCACCAGCGGCGGCCAGCCCGTCCCGCAGATCGCCGATACCATCTCGCGGCTCGCGGCGCTCCATCAAGGAACCGGATACACCTATGCTTCCGCCGACCTGACCCCTGCCTATGATGGCAACAGCGCGGTGCAAAAGGTGCAGCGCGAGATGGTCTATCTGCTCCCCGACGTCATGATCGTGTTCGATCGGGTCCAGAGCGCGAGCGGGACGACGCAGACCTGGCAGCTCGCGTCGCCGGTGGCGGCCTCGATCAGCGGCTCGACTGCGACGATCACGAACGCCGGCCATACGCTACGGATCCAGAAGCTCAGCGGCGGCACGCTGGGGGTCACGAGCATGCCGAGCGTCGATTCGGATTTCTCGGGTGGGTTTCGGCTCGACGAGACCATGGCAGGTGGCGACAACCGCTACCTGCACGTCCTGTCGATCGACGGAAGTGTATCGTCCACGGCAGCCGCGGGCGATGCGACGCATCCCGGCGTGACGGTCCACCTGGCGAACGGCCACACCGCCACGGTCACGTTCACGCGCGACACGGCAGGCGCCACGCTCGTGCTCGATGGCACGACGATCGCGCTGAGCGCAGGCGTCGATCGACTCCCCGAATAGTCGCGGACGCCCCGGCCACCGCGCCGGCTGGCCCGACGCGTGTAGGGCGAAGGCCCATCGCAATCGGACCCATTCAAGGGCAGGCTCGGGGAGCATGAAGCCTCCCAGCAACCGGTGGTGCGAGATCATTGGCGTCGATGACGACACGGGTTCAGAACTGTGCCGAGCAGTTCGTCGACATCCAGCGGGGCGGTGGTACCAAGCACAGCCCCGGCCGCGCGCTGCATCGCAAGCAGCACCTGGGCGCTACGCGCGAGCGTCGCCGTCCTGGAGGATTACCCGCGCACGCGCGCCAACCGGGGCGATCACGGTTCGCTGGGCTGGGTGCGGATTCGGTCAGCTGGCCTCGTCCGTACCCTCTGTGGCATCCGAACATCCCGAGGCTTCGGAACTGGTGCTGCAATTCCTGTGAAAGTTGATGCTGGATTCCGAACAGTAGCCGCACGCCGTACAGCACAACACAGGCTTGTTAGTGACCTTGCTAAGGCAATTGCCGCTACAAATTGCCGGAACGGGTTTCCTCATCACCATGGGTTCTCCTCTGACCGGCCCCAGCCGTCGCCGTTGTTATTGGAATATTCCGATGGTTGCATGCGCATGCAGGCTAATGCCGGTGCGATATTGACGCGCCCTGTATGACACAGTCCCCGGCCGGCAATTCTGGAGATCGGCTCAGCACGCCCGTTTTTCTTGCCCAGGACAACAGTTGACCTGGGGTGCGGCACAGTGGTGGTATCCCCGCGCCAGGGCTCGACGTCGCCCGGAAACGTGTCATCTATATCGAGTCCATTGCGATCGCGAATGAGAGCCCGCCCCATGCTGCAAGGATCGCACATCGATAGCGACGTGATAGATACCATGGCGATGACTGCCCCCCGGACCGCGAACGACAACACCGGGTTCTCCGACGTTGACCGTAGCGGGCGCAGCGACGCGCTCGTCGAGTACCTGCGGGTGCTCGCCCGCGCGGTCGATCAGGCCCGCGAGATCGGCTACGCACAGCTGTGCATTCGCGAGGGCTCCCACATCCTCGACGTCGGCTGCGGTGCCGGCGAGGTGTGCATCGAGCTCGCTCGGCGCGTCGGCCCACGTGGCCGCGTGGTCGGGGTCGATGTCTCTGCGGACATGATCGAGCAAGCGCGCTGCGCGGCTGACGGCGCGGGCGCGGCGGTCGAGTTGCACGTCGGGAGCATTCTTGCGCTGCCGTTTCTCGACAGCACGTTCGATGCCGTGCGCGCCGAGCGCGTGCTCCAGCACCTCGACGATCCCGACGCGGCGCTGCGCGAGCTAGTCCGCGTCACCCGCCCCGGCGGGCGCATCCAGGTCTCCGATCCCGATCACGGCCAGGCCACGCTCGCGTTTGACGAGGTTGCGCATCGTCAGACCTTCGAGAAGCTGCGCACGGTGTTTCTCGGGATGGCCAAGAATCCGCACAGCGGCAGCCGGCTGCGCCCGATGTTCGCGCGTGCCGAGCTCGTCGATATCGAGCACGCGACCACCGCGATCGCGCTCGAGTTCCCGGTGTTCCGGATCGTGTTCCTGCTGGAGAGTGTGTACGCGAAGGCCATCGCTGGTGGCGCGCTCACCGCCGGCGAGGCGCGGGCGTTCACCGAGGTGCTTGAGGCGCGCCACCGCGCCGGCTCGTTCTACGCGTGCGCGATCAACCACTCGGTCGGCGGCACGAAGCATTGACCCTCTGCCTCATGGCGACCATCGGATCCATCTAGCCAGCAGAAGGGGTAAACCGGGGGGCGCTCGCTAGCGAGATCAGGCACCAGGTACGACGATCACTCTGGCTGTCTGCGCGTGATGGGTGTGCGCGAGACCTTCAGCCGAGCACCACCGCTTCGAGGGCACGTGGCCAACTCGCGTCGAAGTAGCCATCTGGTTACATGATCAAGTGGCTTTTGAAATCGCTTCTGGTAATCGGGCGCACGACGCTGTGGTTGATGATTTGTTTTGTTCGATTGAATACGCGTGAGGTATCAAACCAGATCTGGAAGGCTGGCTTCGCGAGTTCCATGGAAGGTTGGCTGCCAAAAACATACATTGCATTATCGCCCAGAGATCGTATGAACCTTCAAGAAGGCTGAGGTGAACATGAGGATGGGGGATGGTGTGAGAGGCAAGGTGGTGTTCCTTGATGCGCACGACGCGTTGAACGGGGTGAAGCCGCTGGAAGAATCACCCGTGTGCCGGCCGGCCAACCAACGGGCCGCGGCCGACGATCCTGGTGCGGCCACCCTCTGTGAGATCAGGACGCTCGACACGGTGGAAGACCTGATCGAGTCGTACAGGCTTCGCTATGAAGTTTACGAGGCGCTGGGCTACGTCCAGCGTTTGAATAAATCCAAGCTCGAGATCGACGAGTATGATTCGTTGTCGGTCCCGTTCGGTGCATTCGACTCCATGTCGGGCCGGATGATCGGCACGCTTCGCCTCATCACGAACGAGACGCAGCCTGGCTACGAGCGCTTGATGCGACGAGCGGTCGCCGAACTTGCCGACGATGAGCTGGCCGGGCAGGTGTCAGGTTCTCGGCCGTTTCTGCTGCCTTCGATCATCTCGCAGGATGTCAACCGGCAGATCGTGGCATTCAATACCGAGCGGTTCGCCCTCCAGGAGCTCAGTCGCACCATCGTTCGCCCCAGTCATCGCGGCTCGGGTATCTCGCGCGGCCTGATGGAGTTCGGCCTCGCACACGCGGCGCGGTTTACACCGGCAGTCCTTGTGGGTGGCTGTCTGACCGAGCATCTGCCGATGTATGCCAGATACGGATATGAGAGGCTTCCGCAAACCAGCCTCGCGCATTTTTATGGCGTCGGTCAGATCGCGAACGTGGTCGTTTGTCGTACTGACATGCTGCCCTACCCGACGCGTTCTCACGTTGACGAATTGCTGCGCTGCATGAGGTCGGGCGCTACGGAGTGTATGCTCGAGATCGGTCGCGGCTCATGTGCCCTGTACCGTCTCGCCGCCCCGCGCCGGGCTCGGCGACGCGGAGGGTATTTTACGAGCCCGCCTGACTCCAGACCTTGAGATCCCTTCAACACCGAGGACAGCCGCGGGAACTTGAAGGTCTCGAAGCCCTCGACCGGGGCGTCCTTCCAGGCGCCACCGAAGGCGGAGATCCAGCCGAAGAAGCTGCCGATGGTGACGACGACGAGGCCGCGCGACCAGCTGGCGCCGAAGGCTTGTTCGACGAGCTCGAGGTCTCGCCGGGCATGCAAGTTCGATCCATGGGACGCGCTCGCCGATCACCGACCCGTCGGCGAGATCATGCGCGCGCGCAAGGCGGCGTACTTCGCGAGTCAGAAGGAGCGCGGCGCGGCCTAGCTCGCGGGCGTGCGGCTGGGTCCGATGTCGGCTTCGCCGGGCCGGGCGCGGGTGACCTGGCGCGTGCGGCGCCGCCAGCGGCGGTGAGCTGGCTTGACGGTTCCGCCCACTTCCAGCGGTACCCCGTCGAGGACGTGAGCTTCAAGGCGACCCGGGCGGATCGCTTCGAGGTATGAGAAGCGATGAGCGCGAGAAGCCCTGTGGCTCTCGCCGGATGCGCTGGCGGTTGCACGCTCGCTTCTGCCACCTTCAGCCGAGCAGCGCCCAGGCGAGGTGGCCCAGGACGAGGAGCCAGATCGCGGCGTAGACCGGCACGAAGCCGCGGCGGCGCTCGAGGTGCTCGGGGTGGAGGATCGGCTTGCCGGCGAACTTGCCGCGCGGCTTGTTCGGGAAGAAGAACGTCTTGTAGGTCTCGATCGAGGCGACGGTGAAGCCCTCGGCGGCGATCGCGATGACCGGCCACGAGGTGGTGAACTGCGAGACGACGAGCGCCCAGCTGGCGGCGACCGCGGGGCTGCGGAAGAACTTGAAGGTCTCGAAGCCCTCGACCGGGGCGTCCTTCCAGGCGCCGCCGAAGGCGGAGATCCAGCCGAAAAAGCTGCCGATGGTGACGACGACGAGGCCGCGCGGCCAGCTGGCGCCGAAGCGATCTTCGAGGGCGCGGATCGCGACGAACACCCCGATGCAGGCGAGGCCGACGATCACGCCGATCGTGATTCGCTTGCGGGCGTCCTTCATCGGCTTGCCCATGATCCCGAACTGCATCGGGATGAAGTACTTGCTCTGGTCTTCTTCGCGGATGAAGTACTTCCAGAACTCGGTCGCGGCGCGCTCGAGGCAGTAGATCAGGCCGAAGTAGACAAACCGCGTGCCCGGCGCGCCCAGGTCCCAGTGGACGATCGACTGGGTGATGCCGCCGAGCGCCGCGCCGACGATGGTGGACCGGAAGTACTTGGGCCAGGTGAAGCCTTCGTGCGGGGCGTCCTTGTACATGCCCCAGGTCGAGGTGTGGAGGCCGGCGAGGCCCCCGATCAGGATCGCGATCAAGGTCATCATAGTCCTGCCGTCGTGTAGGCCTGCTCGACGAGCTCGAGGTCGCGCCGGGCATGGGCGAGGGTCATCGCCGCGTCGGTGTCATCGCGCCACGCTCGCACGAAATCGGCCCACATCGCGCGCTGGCCGGTGAGATCGCGCAGGCCGGGGAGGTAGAGCCGCGTCCTGGTGCCGTGGCACAGGATCCACAGGCCGTTGGTCTCGAAGGTGATCGTGCCGTTGCGGCCGTAGATCTTCGAGAGCCGCAGGCCCCTGGCCGTCGCCGGCACCTCCCACGAGTAGGCGAGGGTGCCGACCGCGCCGCCGGCATAGTCGAAGGTGAGGAACATCGAGCGCTCGATGGCGTCGCGCGGGCCGGGAGCGTGGCCGCGGACGCCGCGAACCTCGCCGAGCTGGGTCATGAAGTCGACCCAGTGGATGCCGCCTTCGTAGAGCGCGCCGTGGTGGCGGCGCCAGCCGGGGGAGGTTTGCTGCCGGATGGCGTTGACGTGGAGGAACAGCACGTCGCCGATGACCCGCTCGGCGAGCAGGCCGCGGAGCCGCACCAGGGAAGGTTTGTAGTGGTAGTTCTCGGCGACGAACACCCGGCGGTTGGCGTGCGCGGCGGCCGCGGCGACCTGATCGACCTCGGCGGCGCGCAGGAACGCCGGCTTCTCGAGCACGACGTGCTTGCCGGCGGCGAGGGCGGCGAGCGCGAGCTCGGTATGGGAGTCGGGCGGGGTCACGACGGCGACGATGTCGACGTCGGGGGCGTTGATCGCGGCGTCGTAGCTCGGGTAGGACGCGCCGCCCAGGTCGCGGGCGATCGCCTCGGCGCGCGCCGGATCGCGGCTGGCGAACGCGAGGTCGAAGTCGCGGTAGCGGCGCAAGCGCCTGGCGTGGGCGCGCGCGATCGCGCCGGTGCCGAGGAACACGAGCCTCACGCGGCCTCCACGATCGCATCGGCGGCGCGCAGGGCGTTGGCCGCGATGGTCAGGCTCGGGTTGACGCCGGCCGACATCGGCAGGGCGCTGCCGTCGGTGATCCACAGGTTGGCGACGCCGCGGAACCGGCAGACCTCGTCGAGCGGCGCGGTGGCCGGGTCGACGCCCATGCGCATCGTGCCGACGGCATGCGAGAACGTCTTCACGCGGTGGGTGTACGAGAACACGGCGCCGGTGTGCGCGAGGACGCGCCTGGCGCGCCGGACCAGCGCGCTGCTCGCGTCGCGGTCACGCGGCGAGTAGCCGTGATCGATCACGAGCTGCGGCAGGCCGTAGGCGTCGCGCACCGACCAGTCGACCGCGCAGCCGTTGGCGAGCTGCGGTTGATCCTCGGCGATGCACAACAGGCCCGTGAGGTGCTCCGTGAAGCTCGCCAGCATGCGCAACGGCCGCGGCAGGTGCGCGCGGACCAGCTCGACGGGCGGGGTCATCATCTGTTGCACGCCGCCGAGCTTGGTCAGGCCCTCCGCGTCGCCGCCGGCCGGGTCGCCGAAATACCAGTCGTGGATCGCGATCTGCTTGTGAAACCGGCGCTCGCGATCGGGCCGCTCGCCGTAGAACCCGAAGATCATCGCGTTGGCGTGGCGCATGAGGTAGCGGCCGACGGCGGCACGCGCCGGCGATAGGTCATCGAGCTTCGACGCGAGCACCAGGTGGGCGGTGCCGAGCGCCCCGGCGGCGAGGATCACGTGGTGCGCGTCGATCGCCTCGTGTTCGCCGGTGGCCTTGCGCACGACGTGGACGCGGCGGGCGACGCCGGCACAGACCTCGATCCGGACGACGACGGTGCCGGTCTGGAGCGTGAGGCCGCGGGCGACGAGCGGGCGGATCATCGTGGTGGCGACATCGTTCTTGGCTTCGATCGCGCACGCGTAGGTATCGCAGGTCCGGCAGGCGATGCACCGGCGGTGATCGATCGCGAGCGGCAGGTGGAACGGCGAGAGGCCGAGGTCCACCGCGCTGTCGACCACGCGCTCGCTGACCTGCGCCAGGGGCGCCGGGGGGAACGGGTAGGGGGCCGCGCGCCGGGGCGCCGTGGGATCGCCGGCATCATCGCCCGCGATCCGGAGCAGCCGCTCGGCCTCGCCGTAGTAGGGCTCGAGCTCGTCGTAGCGATACGGCCAGGCCGCGCCGGAGCCGGCGACGACATCGCGATCGCCGGTGAAGTCGCGCTCGCGGAACCGGAAGGCGACACAGCCGTAGTAGACCGATGGGCCGCCGACGCATGCATAGCCGCCGATCACCTTGCCGTGGCCGCCGGCCTCGCAGCGGTATGGAATGTCCTTGGCGTACGCCGGGGTGAGCTCGAGCGACGCTCCCGGCAGCCACGCCGCTTCGCCGCGCGGGACCCAGTCGCCGCGCTCGATCATGAGGACGCGCGCGCCCGCGGCGATCAGCCGGTGCGCCACCATCGCGCCTCCGAAGCCGCTGCCGATGACGACTGCATCCCACATCGAGCCGAACAGCTCCTACCACGAAAACCCCGCGCCGCGTGGGGTCACGCTCGGCGCGGTCGTGGCGTGGCCGGCCCCATGCAGGTCAGCGCGCGAGCTCGGCGACCAGCTCCGCGGCCGACAGGCGATCGATGCCTTCGCTCGCGGCGCGCGGCTCGAGCACGTAGCCCGCGCTCCCGGCCGGCAGGGCGATGTCGTCGCGCAGGAGCGCGAACCAGGTCGGCGCGTTGGCAGGGGGCAGCACGTCGAGCATGGCGTCGGGATCATCGCCGGCGTGGAGCCGCGCGAGGCGGGCGAGCGCTTGCTCCGTGTCGCGGCGGCGATACGCCGCGATCGCGCCCGAGCGTTCGCGGACGTAGACGATGTTGGCGCGCGCGACGGCGTGGATCATCGCGACGTCCCACAGCGTGGGCCGCGCGCCGGTGCTGGCGAGGTCGGCGAAGTCACGCCCGATGTGGGCGAGCGCCGCGCGATAGCCGCCGACCTGGGCGAGCGCCTTGCGCCCCGTGATGTGGACGTCGAGCCAGCGCAGCCGTCGCGCCTCGAGATCGATCACCAGCGGCACGGTGATCACCGACCTGCCGTGCAGGTCGAAGCGCTGCGCGACGGCACGTGGATCGAACGGATCGCCGTCGCGCGGGCGGCCCATGAGGCCGGCAAAGCCGCAGGTCAGCTGATCGAACGGGAGCGCATCGTAGCTGAACACGACCATCACGGCGTGCCGGGCGCCGAGCTCGCGCAGGCGATCGAGATCGAGATCGACGAACTCCGACGCGCCGGCCGGCCGCGGCGCCGCGGTCAGGTCGCCGGAATGGACGGCCGCGCGGTTGCCGACCACGGGGCTGGCGAAGTCGCAGGTCGCAAGGTGGCGCCAGGCGCCATCGAACATGGTGACCGACAGATCGAGATCGGCGCCCTTCCCCCGGGGCTCCTCCCAGTGCAGGAACCAGCGCAGCATCTTGCCGGCCGCGGCGTCCCCCACCTCGGGGAGCGCGATCGCGCTGCCGCGCGGCCAAGCGATCTTCGACCTTCCAGCGGCGCGGGCGGCGAGCGGGACGAGCAGATCGACGAGCCCGCGATCGATCACGGCGCGCGCGAAGTTGCGCCTCGCCTGGGCGCGGCTCACCAGTTCAGCGCGGGCGATCGCGACGACGGCGTCGATCGCGTCGCGGCGTAGCGGCGCTCGGCGATCCGTCGTGCCCCATGCCTTGAGCACCGCGCCCCTGGGAAAGAACACGCGGCGCGGCCACGGCTCGGTGCGTCGCGCGAGGTGCGCCGCGATCCCGAGCAGCATCGCCGGCGACCCGCGCGCCACCGCGACGGCGGCTGCGCCGAGCACCGCCGCTTGCGCCTCGGGGCCCTGTGCCTGGGCGACGCGGAGCAGGTGATCGATGCGGCGCAAGAGCTCGGTGGGGCGCTCGCCGAGGCGCTCGGCGGCCGCGCGCGCATCGCCGGTGCGCAGGTGCGTCTCGACGAGGCTCGCCCATGGCGTCACCCGGGCTCGGCCGTTCGCGATCCGGACGGTTGTGACGCCGTGCGCCTTGCCCTGGATCGCGCCGCCGAACGTCGCGGTGTCGAGCCGCGTCCGGCGCACCGCCGCAAACGCGAGCGTCGCGACCGGCAGGTGCTTCGCGTACTCGTAGGGGTGCAGGCGCTCGCCGACGCGCTTCCACAGGCCGCGATAGCGCCACATGTCTTCGATCACGTGCTCGGCCGGCAGGCGATCGAGGGCCTCGAGCAACGCGCGTCGCATGCCGCGGCCGACCGAGCCTAGCCGCATCGGCTCGACGAGGCCGGGGTTACCGCCGAGCAAGACCGCGGCGACCCGCAGCACGTCGGTCGCGGTCGTCAGGTGGCCGCGCGTGGCGTGGAGCATCGCCGCCCGGTCCGGCGCGACCGTCCACAGCCGCGCCACCGTGATCGCCATCGTCTCCTTGACCGGGATCCGCGCCGGCAGCCACTGCACGGTCCTGGGGCCCATCGCGTCGATCACGACCTCGATCTCGGCGCGATCATCGGGCGCCAGCGGTGTGGTCTGCCCGACGAGCCGCTCGAACCGGCTGCGCGCCGAACCGATGAGATCGAACCCCAGGTGCAGGAGCCTCAGCTCGCCATCGTGATGGGTCACGAGCTCCATCGTCGTCGCCGCGCGCACGAACGGATAGCCGATCGCGACCCGGCGGTGGCAGATCGGGCACCCCGCGAACGCCCCGCCGTCCCAGCACGAGCGACACACGAGGTGGCCGCACGGATCGAGCGCGCCGACGGCCTTGATCTGGCCGCACCACGGACATGGCTGGGTCGGCCGGGTCAACAGCCACGACAACATGCGCCGCAGATACGGTGATGTGGTGTTGCCGGGAGTCTTCGCGGGGAAGCCGCGGAACAGCGGGACATTGGGCCGCTGCCCGCCAAGCGTGTTCGCCAGCGTGGTCGCGATCCAGGCCCGCAGCTCGACGATCGCTTGATGGGGCAGGCGGCGGATCGTCATCGCCAGGTCGAGGCTCATCACGAAGCCCAGCTGCGCGAGCTCGTCCTCGAACTTCTCGAGATCGATGTCGCGCGTCGGCCGCGTCGTCGCGCTTGCGACGCGATCCGGATCGAGCACGACCGTCTGAGTTCGCGCCAGGAGGAGCGTGCGAATAGAGTCCATGAAAATAGGCGGAGAGCGGCTGCGCTACCGAACCATGGAAGGAAGCACAGCCCGAGCCGCCCAGCGCCACTCTATCACCATTGCGAGGCGAGCCGTCTCGTCTCGATGCCGCTTACGTCACCACGTCTAAGCCTACGGCTGAGGTACGACCGGCGGACGCTGGTGGAACGACGTTCGCTGCGTCGCGACACGGTCCCAGATGCACATTCAGATGGTTCGGCCACCGCGCCGGTCATGGGTCGACAATGACGCGGACCGTCTGGCTCGTGATGCCGCCGCGGCTGTCGCGGAGGATCAGCCACAAGTACGCGGCTCCCGCCGCGGGGGTGTGCCAGGTGGTCGAGACGCTGGTCGCGAGGTCGGTCTCGGCGACGGCGCTGGCATCGACGGCGAGCGTACCGCCGGTCGCGAACCACGACAGCCGCATGGCCTCGCGTCGAGTTACGAGTGTTTGCGAGAGCGGATCGTAATACAGGTAGGTCTCGGCCGCGCCGGCCGGCCACGAGGCGGTGAGCGTGACGTCGGTGTTGGATGCAACGCTCGTGAGAGCCGGCGGATTGAGCATCGGATTTTGATTGGGCACGTAGCTCACATCGTAGTTGTGCGCGACGGCCGGCGGTGCGGTCGCCAGCTTGCATGTGATCCGCGACAGCCCGAACGCGAGCAGATCATCTAGATCGGCGCGGATGGGCTGGTAGTAGCCGCCGGTCGGATCGGCATCACGCGGGCGAAAGTTGCCGGGTGGGGTTTCGGGACCGAACTCCAGGCAGCCGTCCGCCGGGAGCGCAGCGGTCACCGCCGGTTGCGTGCCCAGCACGACAAGGTGAGCCTCGTCGAGGCAGGCACCTCCCACCGCGTTATCTTCGGTCGGCGGCTTGGGTGCGACGCAGAACGCCCACCGCGGTGCCGCGGCGACCGGGCCGTCCGGAGAGGCGACGACCGCCGTATAGCTGACCTGAGCACCGGGCCTGGCTTCGGCGGGGTCGGCGATCACGGCGAGCACGCGCGGTGCATCGATGATCGCGAGCCGCTGATCGAGCGGGCTGTCGCACCCGGTGCTCCCGATGGCCGCGACGAACGCTGCTCCGGAAGCCCAGATCACGAAGTCGAGGGTCGCGCGCGCGTGCGTCATCGTTCGATCCGTACCCCGCCGATCGCGAGCAGCGGCAAGCTCGTGAGGTAGCCGCGCTGCGTGAAGTCGGCGCTATAGATGATCTCTTCGGCGTTGGCGCGGCCGGTGAGGTTCTGGATCTCGAGGTACGCCGCGCCGCGCATCGCGCCCGAGAGCGTAAACCGCCGCTCGGCCCGTAGGTCGGCGGCGAAGAACGCCGGGAGTCGCGTGCCGTTGTGAGGGCCACGGATCGGCTGAAACCGCCCGGAGCGGCTGTCGAAGAAGGCGCCGATCACGGCGGTGCGCGGCTCGCCGCTGGTGACCCGGATCCGCCCGCCGAGCGTCCACGGCCCGTGCTCCCAGCCGGCGACGGCGACCAGGCCGTGGGTCTGATCGTGATCGAACAGCCGCTCGGGTTGCGAGGCGGCGTCCTTGCGGGTCGACCGGCTGAGCGAGTAGCTGAGCCAGCCGGTGAGGCCGCGCCAGCCGACCACGCGGGCGGTGAGCTCGGCGCCGAGCACGCGGCCGGTGCCGTCCTGCGTGAGCGCCTGGGCGAGCGGCGGCGTGACCGCGAGATCGCGGGCGACGACGGCATCGAGCCAGCGGGCGTACACCGCAGCTTCGATCGCGAACGGGGCCCAGCGCCACTGGCCGCCCGCGGTGACGTGCCACGCCTGCTCGACGCCGAGCTGGGGCGAGCCGAACACCGCGCTGGTATCGCTCGCCGCGCGCGCCTGGTGATAGCGGCCGGCGTCGACGCGCACGGTGGCCTCGCCGGTCACCGGGAGGTCGAGCGGGATCTGGATCGAGCCGCGCGGATCCCCGGTGAACTGGATCTGCTGCGCGCCGAGGCCGGGCGTCGCGCCGACCCGCGGGGTCAGCCGGCTCGCGCCGAGCATCCAGACATCGAACCGGCCGCCGAGCGTGGCGGTGATCCGGCCGGCGCGCAGATCGAGCGCGGTGTACCCGGCGGCGTCGATCGTCGTCGCGTGCCAGCGATCCGCCGCGACGTCGTCTCCCGGCGGCTGACCGAAGATGTAGAGATCGCCTTCGCGCACCGGAATCGTCAGCGACCCGGTGCGCTGGAGCTCGGCGAATTCACCGTCGAGATCGGCGCCGAGCGTGAGCGTCGCGGCCGGTGACAGCCGCTGGACCTGGACGCCGCGCGCGCCGCCGACCCAGCTCGCCGCGGCCTGGTTCGCGGGGATGAGGCCCACCTGGAGATCGTAGCGCGTGCGATCGCGGCCGAGCCACAGGGTCGCGCTATCGTACCCGCGCGGCGTGTCGTGGCGGAGCGTGACCTGCGCGCGCACGGTGCGCTGATCGACCTTCTCGTCGACCTGGGTCGCCGGATCGTCGGAGACCAGCGTGCGAACGAGCGCGTCGAGCGAACCGAGCACCCAGCCGGTCACGACGAGGTCACCGGGGAGCGGGGCGCGGACCACGACCTGCGCGTCGCTCCACACCGGAATCGGCGCGTTCGGCGCGAGCCTCCGGCGATCGATCACGAGGTCGACCGCGCGATCGAGCCAGCTCTGCCGGGCCGCGGCGGCGATCGTCACGTCGCCGAGCTGGGTCCTGCCGGCGATGCTGCCGTCGAGCACGTCGGCCTGCGCGCGCAGCTGCGGCGCCTTGGCCGGATCCGCCAGCCCGAGGTCGATCACGCCGCCGATCGCGCGGCCACGGTCGGGGCCAAACGCCGCGGGCAAAAGGTGGATCGTGTCGACGAGCTCGTTGCCGACCGCCGCGCGGTAGCCGCCGAGGTGATACAGCGCCATCACCGGGACGCCATCGACGAACACCCGGGTATCGCTCGGCGCGGCGCCCCACACGACGATCTCCGCCGAGCCCGCGGGTGGCCTGGCGACCCCGGGCAGCGACTGCACGACCTTGGCGGCATCGCCGCCGCCGGGCACCGCGCGCGCGAGCTTGGCCGACACGGTGGTCTCGCCGGGGGCGGTCGGTGCGATGTCGGTGATCTCGATCTGCTCGCCGCCCAGCGTGTCGGCGGCGTCGACCTCGAACGTCAGCGTGGCGTCGTGCGCGAGCGTGAGCGGCGCGCGCCTGGTCGTGAGCCACGGCGCGGTGATGACCAGCGTGTAGTCGCCCGGGGCCAGCGTGATGACGAACGTGCCGTCGTCGCGCGAGGCGGTGAGCTCGCCGCCGAGTTCGATCACCGCGCCGACGACCGGCTGCCGCGTCGCACGATCGACGAGCGTGCCGTGCAGGGTGACCGTGGGATCGGCCGCCGCGAGCCCGCACGCGAACAGGATCGCGAGGGCGAGCCCGCTCCCCCTCACAGCGTGAACCGCAGGGCGAGCACGCCGGCGCCCGCGCCGTGCGGGTCCAGCACGTCGTCGCCGGTCGACACCCCGCGGGCGGCGCCGAGCAGGACGCCGTTGCGATACGCCGCGATATACCACGCCTCGCTCGGACCCCCGCACATCGCGCGCGCATCGACCCGCACGATGTAGGTTCCCGCCGGCGGCGGCATCGTCCAGATCACGTGCTCGTTCGGCCGGCCGTCGCGGTGGCAGCTGGCGTTGCCGTCGTGATCGAGGATCCCGCCGGTGAGGTACGCCACCGGATCGACCGGCTCGCCGGGCGGCGGCGGCACCCACGTGTTCGGGTCGTCGGCCCAGGCCTCGCCGCCGAGCGGGTCGACCACGTGCAGATCGAGGTCGGCGACCCCGTCCCACGCGAGCGCGATCACCAGCTCGCCGGCCGGCGTCGGGGCGGCGTCGGCGATCAGATCCACGGTCGCGGGGGCGCCGAACCGGCCCTGGTCATCGCCGCCCCAGACGACCAGCGTGAACGGTCCGGGCGGAAAGCCATCCGCAAGCCCGACCGTCGCCGCGACGCTCGGGTCGTCGGGCGTCTCGAACGCCGGCACCCCGGCGGGCAACAGCCAGCCGCCGTCATGACCGGCGATCCCGACCACCGCCGACCGCGTGCCGGGGCCGAGCACGCCGGTGATGTGCTCGCGCAGCTCGCCGATCGTCAGCGCCGCGTGCCGGGTCTGCAGCGAGATCGCATCGGGTCCACCCGAGGGCGCCGGCAGCGCGCCGGGCCGGTACTGGGCGTCGGGGATCTGCAAGAGCGCGGTGAGCCCCGGATCCGGACTCGCCGAGATGCCGCAGCCCGCGAGCGCCAGCACCAGCGCGCATGCGTGAGCCGGGCGCATCAGAACCTCACCTGCGCGCGGAGGGTCAGGCGATCGGCCGCGAGGGTGGTCGGGGCGCCGTCGTCGCCGCGGCCGAACGGGTTGCGCTCGCGATCGTACTCGACGGTGAACCGCGCGTCGGCCCACCGCGCGCTCGCCATGATCGCCAGCGTCGAGAAGATCTTGTGGGCGTTGACGAGCGCTGTGCCCTCGCGATCCATCGCGTCGCGGTCGGCGTCGTAGCGGTCGTAGCGCACGCCGACCTGGGCATAGGGCCCGAGGTCCTGGACCGCGCCGAGCACGAAGCCGAGCTGGCGAAGATCGCGGCTCGCGGCCACCGGATCGGAGTAGACGAGGCCGCGATCGAGGTTGGTCGCGAGCGCCGCCTCGAAGAACGCGGTGCCGGTGCCGAGCGCACACAGGCACCAGTGGACCTGGACATCGGCGCCGACCGCGTTGCGCGAGAATTTTTGCGAGGGCTCGCCGGGGGAGCCGGGCACGATCTGGATCTCGGTCGGATCGACGATGCCGTTCTGGTTGTCGTCGACCCACTGGATGCCGTCCTTGGTCGGCGGGATGCCGGGGTGGAGCCCGGTGCCCGACAGCGCCGACACGCCCGCCTCGACCCGCAGCCGGCGTGGGCCCGGGATGTCCGCGCCGAGCCGGCCGACGAAGTCGTAGCTCGAGGTGGGATCCTTGCCCCGCCACTGCGCGTCGCCCGCCGGCGCGCCGTTCATGATCGCGAGCGACCAGCGCGCGAAGCCGTAGCTCCCCGCGACCGTCAGCCCCGCATCGAAGTTGCCGGGAAACAGCGCGCGCGACATCGCCGGCTGCTCGAGGAACGGCTGGGTCCGCACGTTGGCCGGCACGTCGACGCCGAACGGGATCGGGACAAGCCCGGCGGTCACGGCGACGAGCGTCCGAGCGTCCGGCGGGTCACCGGGCGAGGCGCCTGGCGCATACGTCCAGCCGACCTGCGCGCCGAAGATGCGTACGGTCGGCCCATCCTGCGTGTCACCGTCGAGCTCGATCGCCGCCGACAGCGCGTCCTTGTGGGCCGCGGCGCGCAACAGGCCGCGCCGGACCAGGAACCGCTGTTCGTTGAGCGGTTCGCGGGTGCTCGGATCGAGCTCGTCGACGGAGGCCTGGCTCCACACGACCGCGTCGGCCTGCACGAAGCCGGTGAGATCGAACAGCCAGTCCCCGCGGGTCGCGATGGGCGGCGGCGCCTGGGGATCGGCCGCCACGCGCCCTGGGCCGTCGATCCCGCCGAGGCCGATCAGGGCGGCAAGGGCGGCAGCGAGCCGTCGGGGTTGAGCAGCGGTGGATGCGAATCCTTGTAGACCTTCACCGCTGTCGTACACGCGTTGATGATTTCGTTGTAGGAGTGCGGATCGGTGAAGCACGAGGCATCGGGCATGCCGGCATCGATCTGCGGTGCCGGCGCGTCCTTCGGCAGATCGCCATGGTTGCCATTGTCGCTACACGCCGCCGCAAACACGAGCGGCAACACCGCAAAAATTGATCGGAGGGTCATCTCAATGGTCCTCGCAAAGGCCGTTGCGGCAGACGCCCGTCGTACAGCTGGTCGTGGCGCACGACGCGCACGACGACGTATCGACGAGGCTCTCGTACTTGCAGGTGCAGCTCTGGGCCGGACGATACAGCGAGAGCGGGCCGCCCTCGAAGCTGCGGTTGACGCCCATCGCGCAGTCTGGAACCAGGCCGACCGCGGCGATGATGTCGATCATGCCGAAGTTCTGCGCGGGCGTGACCGTCTTGCCGGCGATCAGATCGATCACGTAGCGCGCGTCGGGCTTGATCGGCGCGCCGGTGCCATCGACGGTGTCCATCCAGATCGTCGGCGACCACACGGTGTAGTGGCCGTCGCGGATGTTCTTCTTGTCGAACGACGAGGCCGACGAGTCCGGGTAGTACGCCGCGTACTGGCCCTTGGCGCGGTAGGCCAGGGCCTTCATCGTCGCGCGGTTCGCGTCGTAGACCTCGGCGCCGAGGATGCCGATCGCCGATGTGGGGCCGGTGGCGACCCCGGTGACCACGGCCGGCGAGCCATCGAGCATGACGCCCTTCCACTTGGCCGCGGGCACCGAGATGTTGGCGGCCCACGCGAGCAGCGTGCCCTTGGTGATCGTGCGGATATACATCTGGGCCTCGTCGATCCACGGCGCGATCATGCCGGCGGCCCCGAAGCCGAACACGAAGTAGGCTTCTTCGAACGTGATCGCGGTCTGCGACGACGCGACCGGGACGGCCATCACGTAGCCCTGCGCCGGCCCCTGGGTAAGGTTCACCGTGGCCGGCGGCGGAGACGACGTGCACGCGCTGTTGAACAGCACCGAGTTGGCGATGTCGGGGACGACATCGGCCCCCAGCGTGCAGGTGCGCGTCGCCGACGACGGGGTCCAGGTCGGATCCTCGGCCACCGACGGGACGTACTGGAGGCTCGTCGCGGCCTTGATCGCGACGGGGGTGTAGATCGCGGCGATGTTCGTGCACGAGCCGCTCGTCAGGAACACCAGCGTGATCGGCTTCGAGGTGTTGTCACGCAAGGCTCGGCCGAGCCGCTTCATGAGGTTCAGCTGTGTGTCGCCGACCTGCATATAGACGGGGTTGGGCAACGTGTCACATGTCGCGGCATGGGCACGATGCGGAAGTGCGATCGCCAGTGCGACCATGAAAGCCAGGCTCCTCATCGATGCCTCCTTGGCAGGGCACCCAGCAAGGTCGATGCCGATGCCGTTGATGAACCAGCTTGTAACAGCCTTCGATCAGCGTGGTTACAGACGGGTTACCAGTCGCACAATCCATGTTAAAAGTCGATGATCTGGCCGCTTGAACGACCTTCTTGCTGAGGTTCATGGCACCAGCCGTGAGCAGTGGACTCCCAGCCTCGCGGTCGTCACCGCGCCCGCGGAACCGTCATGGCCGGGGCTCGGCGCCGCGCGGCGATCAGCCGGCGAAGCGCTCGACCAGGAGTTGGAGGCGCTTGCGCAAGACGGACACGCTCGGCAGATCGGTCATCTGCCCCTCGACGGCGAGCATGAACACCTCGGCGACGTCCCTGGCGCCGAGCAGCTCCCTCGTGAGGTCGAGCAGGCGGCGCTCGTGCTTGGCGTGGATCTCCGGGAGGACGCGCATGCACGCCTCGTAGAACTCCGAGGCCATCGGCGTGTTCATCATCATCGCCCAGGTCTCGATCACGACGATCTCGTAGAGCCGGAGCAGCTTGTCTCGCCTGGCGCCGCGCCCGGCGAGCACCTGCTCCGCCTGCGGGTAGCGCGCATCGAACGTGTCGTCGTAGACGGCGGCGAACAGCGCCTCCTTGTTCTTGAACTTGCGGTAGATCAGCGGCCGGGAGATGCTGGCGCGCCGGGCGATGTCGTCGAGCGAGGTCTTCGCGTAGCCGAACTGGAGGAAGCACGCGCGCGCGGCGTCGAGCAGCACCCGGCGTCGCGTCGCGTCGTGCTCGGCATCGGCCATGGCGACAGGGTGTCGTAGGTTACATAATATGTCAAGTTGTCACACGGGCCTCATGACTACGATTTGACAAAAGATACCTAAACTGTAACTGTGTCGCAACCAATGGAACCGACCATGCGACCGAGGGTGCGTCCGGTGAGGTGGCGCGGGGTGACGCGGGTGTGCGTCATCGTGCTGGTGGGCCTCGCCGCCTCGTGGCCGCGACCGGCCGCGGCCGATGATCCGCCGTTCACGATCGGCGCTCAGCCCGCGTGGTTCCTGCTCGGCGGGGTGACCAGCGGCGGCACGGTGGGCACGGGCGCCACCGGTGGGTACCTCGGCGGCGAGCTCAGCCTCGCGCGGATGCGCGACGCCAACTACGTCGGGCTCTACGCCGACGGCTACTACGATTTCGGGATCGACCGCACGTACGTCACCGGCGGCGTCGAGCTCGGCCATCAGTTCCTGGGCATCGACGCCGGTCCCGCGCTCCGGCTCGCCCGCGGCGCGACCGATGCCGGCGTCGCGGCGCGCGTCAACCTCAGCATCGGCGTGTTCGGGATCTACGTCCGGTACGCCTACTTCGATGCCATGTCCGATAACCACGTGATCCAGGTCGGCGGCATGCTGAAGTTCCCGCTCGCGTCCCCGTTCGGAGGTAAATGACATGAAGCTCGTGATCAACGGCAAGGCGATGGAGGTCGACGTGCCCGCCGAGACGCCGCTGTTATGGGTGCTGCGTGAAGAGGTCGGCTTGACCGGCACCAAGTTTGGCTGTGGCCAGGCGCTGTGCGGCGCGTGCACCGTCCACGTCGACGGGGTGCCCCGGCGCTCGTGCGTCACCCCGGCCGGCGATGTCGCGGGCCGATCGATCACGACGATCGAGGGGCTGGCCACGCCGCAGGCGCTGCACCCGGTGCAAGCGGCCTGGATCGAGGAGAACGTCCCGCAGTGCGGCTACTGCCAGGCGGGCCAGATCATGACAGCGGTGGCGCTGCTCAACACCAGGCCGGCGCCCACCGACGCCGAGATCGACGATGCGATGTCCGCCAACCTGTGCCGGTGCGGGACCTACCCCCGGATCCGGCTCGCGATTCACCGCGCGGCCCGCTCGCTAGGAGGAGGCCAGCCATGAGCGATCCGCGAAGCAAGATCGCGGGGGGTGGGGACGCCGGCGGCTTTGCCGGCGGGGCGGGGGGCCTGCCCCGTGGGATCGATCAGCTGTCACGCCGTGGCTTTCTGGCCGGCGCGCTCGCCGGTGGCGGCGCGCTGTCGCTCGCGGTGACGTTCGGCTGCGGCGGCAGTGGCTCCGCCACCCGCGTTCAGCACGCCGAGACGAGCGGCGAGCTGGTCGCCAACATGTACATCACGGTGATGCCCGACGGCCGGATCGCGCTCGCGGTCAACAAGGCCGAGATCGGTCAGGGCGTGTCCACCGGGTACGCGACGCTCGCCGCCGAGGAGCTGAGCGTGCCGATCGACCACGTCGACGTCCACTTCGCCGACTCGCACCCCGAATACCGGACCAGCTTCGGCATGCATCAGACCGGCGGATCGATGAGCACCAACGAGGCGTTCGGCTCGCTGCGGCACGCCGCGGCGTGTGCGCGCGAGATGCTGGTCCTGGCCGCGGCGGCGAGCTGGCGGGTGCCGGTAGGCGAGTGCCAGGCCCTTGACGGCCGCGTGCGCCACCCGGCGAGCCAGCGCGAGGTGAGCTACGGCGAGCTGACCAGGCAGGCGGCGCACCAGGGCGTCCCCGACCGGCCGCGGATCAAGCCGGCCAGCGAGTTCACCACGATCGGCAAGATCGATCGGCGGATCGACGCGCGCGCCAAGGTCGACGGCACGGCGGTGTTCGGGATCGACGTCACGATCCCCAAGCTCGTCCACGCGGTGGTGATCCACGGTCCGGTGTACGGCGCGCGGGCCAGGCTGGTGAAAGCCGACGCGGCCCGCCGGCGCACCGGCGTGATCGACATCTTTGCGTTCCGCTGGGGCGTCGCCGTGGTCGCCGAGAAGTACTGGCAGGCGCTCGCCGCGTCCGAGGACGTCGAGGTCGAGTGGAGCCGCGGAGACGCGGCCGGGCTCGACTCCGAGCAGCTCCGGCTCGCGATGCGACAGACGACCGGCGACGGTACGACGACGCGCGACGACGGCCACGCCGCGCGGGCGCTGGGGGAGGCCAAAACCAAGCTCGAGGCGATCTACGAGGCGCCGTACCTCGCCCACGCGCCGATGGAGCCGCAGAACTGCACGGTCGCGGTGACCGGACGCACGGCGGAGGTCTGGGCGCCCTGCCAGAGCCCGACGGTGGTCCAGGCGTTCGTCGCCGACGCGATCGGCGGGGACGCCGAGCAGGTCGTCGTGCACACCACGCTGTCCGGCGGCGGGTTCGGACGGCGCGTGGTCGCGGACTTCGCGACCCAGGCCGCGCTGATCGCCAAGCAGGTCGGCCGGCCGGTCAAGCTGATCTGGTCGCGCGAGAGCGACATGACCCAGGGCGCGTACCGCCCGCAATCGATGGTCCGCATGCAAGGCGGGCTGTCGGCCGAAGGCCAGCTGTCGGCCATGAGCGTGCATTGTGTCTCGCAATCGATCACGCTGTCGTCGGGCGCGATCCTGAACGCGGCGCTGCCGGGCCCCAAGGCGATGAAGGGCGTGATCGTCGATTCGCTGCTCGCGATGTTCTCGACCAACTCGATGGGCGATCTGTTCGCGACCGAAGGCATCAAGGACACGCCGTACCAGATCCCGAACCTCCGGGTCGGCTTCACGCCGGTGCGCACCAAGCTGCCGGTCGCCACGTGGCGCTCGGTCGGCCACTCGGTCAACGGCTTCGCGGTCGAGAGCTTCATCGACGAGTGCGCGCACGCGGCCGGCCAGGACCCGCTCGCGTTCCGCGGAAAGCTCGTCGCGCCCACGTCGCGCCAGCGGCGGGTCCTCGACGCGCTGGCGGCGCTCAGCAAGTGGGGCACGCCGGCGCCGGCGGGGATCGGCCGCGGGCTCGCGCGCCACCAGTCGTTCGAGACCGAGGTCGGCGAGGTCGCCGAGGTCGAGATCGTCGGCGGGCGGATCAAGGTCCGGCGCGTGTACTGCGTGGTCGACTGCGGGATCGCGGTCAACCCGAGCATCATCCGCGCGCAGATGGAGGGCGCCATCATCTTCGGCCTGTCGGCCGCGCTCGATCAGGAGATCACGGTCGCCGACGGCGTGGTCCAGCAGCGCAACTTCGATACGTTCCCGCCGCTGCGGATGTTCGAGGCGCCCGAGATCGTCGTGCAGATCCTCGACAGCGATCACCACCCGACCGGCGTCGGGGAGCCGGGCCTGCCGCCGGTCGCCGCCGCGGTGGCGAACGCGGTCTTCGCGCTGACCGGGATGCGCCTGCGCCGGTTGCCGATGCAACATGCCTGGGATGAACGAGGTGCCAGGTGAAGAGCTACCCCCTGATGATCGCGGCGCTGGCGGCCGGTGGCGTCGTGATCGCATCGGCGCTCGCGACCGCCGATGCACCGGCTTCCGATGCCGCCGCCGCGGGTAAGCGTGCGTTCGCCGACGTGGCGCGCGTGCTGCAATCGCCGCGCTGCCGCAACTGCCACCCCTCTGGTAACGCCCCGCTGCAGACCGATGCCGGCAAGCCGCACGCGATGAACATCTCGCGCGCCAGCGTCGCCGCCGGGGTTCCGTGCGGGAGCTGCCACCAGGAGCACAACTCCGAGGCGCTCCACATCGCCGGCGGGCCGCCGGGAGCCCCGCACTGGGGCCTGCCGCCCGCCGAGACGCCGATGGTGTTCGAGGGCAAGACCGTGACCGAGCTGTGCGAGCAGCTGAAGGATCCCGCGCGCAACGGGCATCGCAGCCTCGCGATGCTGCTCGACCACGTGTCGCACGACCCGCTCGTGCTGTGGGGCTGGGATCCGGGAGGCAAGCGGACGCCGCCGCCGCTCCCGCACGACAAGTTCGTCGCGGCCTTCACCGCCTGGGTCGGAGCGGGCGGCGCCTGCCCGTAGCTACCCGCGATCTTCGTCTACATTGCATAGACTTGATCGAAACGACCGATCTGATAACATCTATGTTATGCCAAGGGCTCCTGAGGCGATCGCCACGCTTCCGCCAGCGGCGTACCACGCGCTGAAGAAGCTCGGCGAGAACCTAGCCATTGCGCGCGTCCGGCGGAGGGAAACGCAGCGCGCCTGGGCCAAGCGGATCGGCGTCTCCATCCCCACGTTGATTCGCCTCGAGCGCGGCGATCCGGGCGTAGGGCTGGGCATCGTGGCCACGGCGTTGTGGATGCTCGGCCGCGTACAGGCGCTACCTGAGCTTGCCGATCCGGAGAAGGATCGAGGTGCCCTCGAGCGAGAGGTTCGAGAGGCCGTGAGGCGACGAAGCGTGAGGTCGCCTGCGTCGGTGGACGCACGTCTCGGACGCAAGCGGCAAGCACATGAGTAGCGCCGCTCGCTTGCCCTATCGGATCACCGATCAGCTGTTTCTCTGGCTGCTCACGGACCCAGTCGATCCCGTCGTGGTCGGCACGCTCAACACGGTGCGCTCGACGCGAGGTGTCTCTCTGCGCTACGCGGACTCCTGGCTCGAACGTGGCTTCGCGCTCAGCGAGGATCTCCCGCTCGTCGCCGAGGAGTTGTTCCCGACGGCGAAGGACACGGCCGTCGGGGCCGTCGACGACGCACGCCCGGATCGATGGGGTGAGCGTGTCATCAAGTTCCTCGACAAGCCGCCGCGCCTGTCGCTGCTCGAGTACCTGTACTTCGCAGGTGATGATCGCTTCGGCGCGCTCGGCGTCTCGACGTCGAACGAAGAATACCGGCCGCGGCGCACGGGGCCGCTGCCGAAGCTGGTAGACACGGCGGCGATCCAGGCCCTCGTCCGGAAGGTGCTCGCCAACGAGCCGATTCCCGACCATGAGAGACGGCTCATCTCTCCTGGCGTGACGATGGGCGGGGCGAGGCCGAAAGCACTGCTCGACATCGACGGTGAGCAGTGGGTCGTGAAGTTTGCCGACGGAGACCCAACCGACACGCCGCTGATCGAACATGCGTCCATGACGCTGTCTCGCGCGGCCAACATCCGAGCTGCCGAGACGATGCCTATCCGGTTGGTCGAGGGGCACGCCGTCGCGATCAAGCGCTTCGATCGCGCCGTACGCAGGCGCGTTCACGCGCTGTCGGCCAACGTCGCGCTCAAGGCCGCTGCCGAGGAGCTCGGTTATCCCGAGCTTGCGCAGTTGCTTCGCCGCCGCGGCATCGTCAATGGCGGAGTCAACCGCGCGCACATGCGGGAGCTGTTTCGCCGGATGGTGTTCAACATCCTGCTCGACAACACCGACGACCACGAGAAGAACCACGTCCTGCTCGCCGGCGACGCACAGGCCTACGAGCTGTCACCGGCCTTCGACGTGTTGCCGTCGGGTCAGGCGCTCGGCTATCAGCAGATGCGGGTGGGGTTGGAGCACGCCGACTCCACGCTGGTCAACGCGATGTCGATGTCCACCTCGTTCGACTTGAAGACGGACGAGGCCGCTCGCGAGGTCCGCCTCGTCATCGGCGTGATCGATCGCTGGAAACAGCACTTCAGGTCGTGTGGCGTCAGCGCTCGCGATATCGAGGCGCTGGCCGAGCAGATCGATCGGCCATTCCTCGAACAGCAACGCAGGGAGTTCTGACTATCGGCCACCACGTGGAGCGACTTGGTCGCATTTTGTTCACCCCGGAGCGGTTACTGCTTGGGGAGTGAACCTTGTTTGCAGCGTGCGATGATCTCAGCCGTCTCACGGGATACGGCGTTTGCGGCGTCGTGGCCGCCGGTTTCGGACATGCGGAGAGGCGAGGTTGTTCAGGCGCGCGGCGAGATCAGGGAGCAATGCATCGGGGCGCTTGTCGGCGAGCGCGCGGAAGTGATCCTCAGCCTCTTGGGTGGCGGCGCGTGCGGCCTCGTGCTGGCCCAGCTCCTTCAGCGTCGCCGCGATCCCGCCGGCGTCGCAGCCACTCCATCGCCAGCCGCGTCTTGCCCGCGCCACCTGGCGCATGGAGAAGGCGCACGGCCACCGGCCGCGGCCCATAGCTCCGCGTCGTCGTTGCCGATGTTCACGAGCACTCGCTGCTCGCGCCATTCGGTCGTGAGGGGACGAGCGAGGAACCATGCCTCGCTGCCAAACAGCGCGCCCGGATCCATGCGCTCAAGGGCGATCTTCCAGTCGTCGCGCAGCTTGTACGTGGTCAGGTCTTGCTCGACTCGTTCGGGCAACTGCTTCCCGGTGTCGTGGTAGTAGAGCCGGTCGGCCGCAACCACGTCGCCGAGCGCGACCTTGCCGCGTCGCCCTGCGCACACGCCGCACATCGCAACGCAGCGGGGCCTAAGGGCCTCGACGAGGGGCAACAATGTGTTCACCGCCGCCGTCGCTCCCATGTCAGGCGCCAGCGCCACGGCGACCCGCAGCGGCCGATCGCCCTTGCCGGCGAACCGCCGGTACGCCACCGGAAGGCCACTCGGGCCCGGGGCTTCTTCCCAGGACGAGCCAGCCACCGCGTCCGCCTCGACCTTCCGCACCGCGTCGAACTCGAGCTTGATCGCGGTCAGGATCACCACGTCGGCTCGGCGTGCATCCCTCTGGGTCACGGCAGTCACTTCGCCGCCTATGCTGTCACCGCGCAGGGTTGCTGTCGAGGTCGGCGCTACTCGCGCCAGGCCTCGACGCTCGCCCCGTCAGCGCAGTCCGTTATGGTATTCCCAGCGGGATCGCGCCCCATCCCAGATGTGAATCTTCGAGCGCGCGTTCCACGGACGTCTACGCGGCTGTCTCGCCGGTCTTCTTGAGCGAGAGGCGCGCCTTGACCTTCATCAGATCGAGCAGCCTGCAGGCTTGCCGGTAACTCTCGATCTCGAGCTGCTCGTCGGCGCTCAGGGGTCCTTCGCGCGACTTGGCCGCTAACTCGTTCATTCGCTCCCGATCGGAGGGCGAAAGTGAGGGATAGGATCGTCTGCGCGACGTTGGGGGGCCCAGTTGCCGCTGTCGGATCGATGGCGCGGCTGAGGATGCTCGCTTCATCGGTTCTCGGTGAAGAGTTCATGCCGACAAGGTACCCAATGCGGCTACCGATCGCATCTACAGAGCGGCGACGACGAACGGTTTTGAGCACTGCTCTCGGGAGTGTGCCTCGATCGGCCTCGTTCCGTGGGGCTCGCTCGCTGCCGTGGCGAATTCTTCGACCTAGAACTCCACGGCCTGCGCGGTGCCCTGGAGCGCCGTGATGGTGTAGGTGTCGAGCTGCCCCTGGCTGAGCAGCGGGGGGATGGTGAGGCGGTGCACGGTCGTGACACCCTCGGTGTGCACGGGGGAGCTGGTCCCCTGCGGGATCCGCATGCGTGGGATGAACACGCTGAACGAGGTGGAGCCCGTGTCGACGGTCATGCGGATCGTGACGCTGACGAGCGTCCCGAGATCGCATTCCACGGCGCGGATCTCGTCACCCTTGAACGACTTGCCCTGGTGCGCATCCTGGTAGGTCAAGGTCGGACGGCCGTCGAGGCCAGTCGTCGTATACGTCACGTGCACGTGCTGGCCACTGAGATGATATAGATTCGGGGTCACTGTCGGTAACATTGGGTTCTCTCGAGTTGCTGGGTGTCTGTATTTGGCTGCCGCGAATAACTAAGCTATGGCGCGAGTCATGTACCCAGATGGGTAATCGCCTTCGTCGCGATAACTAGTAGGCAACAAGCGTGCCGTACGGAGCCCACATGGAACTACTCGTAGACTTCCGCTGGCGCGCGGTGATGCGTGCCGGCGATCTGCCGGTACGCAGGCTGCTCATGCGCCGAGTCGGCGCCGCCCATGAGCGGGCGGCAGGGTCTGGCAATGTCGCGGATCGGCTCTCGGCGAGCCGTAACATGCCTCGCGGCTAGCGTCGCGACAGCATGGCGAGCGCGGCGGCGGCGGAGGCGCGCACGACGCCATCGTCGTCGGCGAGCGCGGCGACCAGGCCCGGCGTGATGTGGTGCGCGGTGCGATGGGCCGCGGCCGCGGCGGCGCGCGTCACCGGGCTCTGGGCGTGATCGCCGACCGCGGTGTCGAGCGCCTGGACGCCGCGCGCGTCGTCCTGATCGGCGAGATCGATCGCGGCCTCGAGCAGGTGGTCGGGGGCCTGTAGCGCCGTCGCGAAGATCGCGGCGGCGGCCGGTCGATCGCCGCCGTGGGCGAGCACGCGGGCAGCGGCCAGCCGGACCGAAAGCTCGGGGTCGGCGGCGAGCTTGCGGGCGAGCACGAGCGCGGCCGGCTTGCCGAGGGCGCGCACGGCGAGGTTCGCGGCGCCGGCGCGGATCGGCCATTCGCGGGCGCTCGCGGCGCGCTCGATCGCCCTGGCGGCGAGCTCGGCCCCGCCGTGGCGCGCGATCGCGGCTTCGGACGCGACGATCGGATCCGGATCGCCGGCGAGCGCGGTGAGCTCGGCTTCTGCCTCGGCGCGGTGCGCGGCGACGAGCAGCTCGAGGCCGGCGAGCCGGACCGCCAGGGCGCGATCGCCGAGCGCGCGCTTGCCGAGCTCCAGGGCGTTGCCGGGCCCGATCCGCGCGAGCGCCGACGCCGCGGCCGCGCGCACCGCCTCGTCGGGATCGGAGAGCCGCTGGGTCAGGAGCTCGAGCGCGCCGGCGTCCTTGAGCTGGCCGAGCCAGCGGATCGCGGTGCGCCGGACCCGCGCGTCGGGATCCGCGGCGGCCTTCTCGAGGTCGGCGAGCGCGAGCTTACCGACCTTCTTGCCGATGCCATCGACCGCGATCCGCCGGGCCTCGGGATCCTCCGAGCGCAGCATCTCGCCCGCGGCCTGGGGCGCCTGCGGGTAGCCACGCAGGACGGCGACCGCCGCCGCGGCGACGACGCGGTCATCCTCATCGGTCATCCGCTCCGCGACCTGCTCGGCGAGGTCTTGCAGCTCGGCATCGGCGACCGCGGCGATCGCGGCGATCTTGAGCCTGGCGGACGGCGATCCCAGGGCCTGGCCCAGGGTCGCGATCGCGAGCTCGCGCAGGAGCGCCTTGTCGTCGTCGCCGTCCAGCTGGGCGCGGTACGCCGCGTATGCCTTCGCGACCCCGGCGGCGTCGCCCTGGGCGAGCGCGGCGCGCACCCGCATCTGCCACAGCCCCTCGTCTGCGGGGTGGGTCGCGAGCTCGCTGTCCGCGGCGCGTGCCGCCCCGGCGTAGTCCCCGGTCTCGTACAGCGCGACCGCATGCTGGGCGTGGTTGGCGCACGCCATGAACGCGAGACATCCGAAAACGACACAGCGACGCATGACGCTCCTAGAGTAGCCTTGACGAGGACACACCCGCATCGTGGCACTTGCAGCCGACCTGGTTACATCTGGCCCCGAGCAATCCTCACAGGGGTGCCGCCGGCCATGGCGTGATACAACGCCGGGGCGTCCGATGGCGATCCGTGGCTTCTTGTTTGACCTGGACGGCACGCTCGTGGACTCGGAGCGCGAGACCGCCGAGGCGATGGCGCGGGCGCTGTGGCGCGGGCAGGGCATCGCGATCGAGCCCTACGATCGCGACTTCATCATCGGCCGGTCGTGGATCGCGATCTACGACAGCCTCGCCGCGCGGTATCCCCAGCTCGCGTGGAGCCGGCAGGAGACGATCGCGCAGACGGCGAGGCTGCGCGACGAGGTGTTCGCCGAGATGGGCGTCACGGTGCTGCCGGGGGCCCGTGCGGCCCTGGGGTGGACGCAGGGCCGCCCGCGGGCGCTGGTGACCGGGAGCTCGCGCGCCGAGGTCACCCAGGTCCTGCCGCGGATCGGCCCCGAGGCGGCGTTCCCCGTGATCGTCGCGGCCGAGGATGTGACGCGGAGCAAGCCCGCGCCCGACGGTTACCACACCGCGATGGCGGCGCTAGGGCTTCGGCCGGACGAGTGCCTGGTGATCGAGGATTCAGTCGCCGGGATCGCAGCTGGCCGATCGGCCGGGTGCCTCGTGGTCGCCTGTCGTGCCGGGAACTTCGCCGGCTGGGACCAGTCGGGGGCGCACCGGGTGATCGATACGCTCGACGAGTTGACCGAGGCGCTGGTCGGGGAGCTCGACGCGCACTATGGTTCCGGGATGGGTGCGCCGTGAAGTTGCCCGCCGAAGCAAGGATCTATGAGGTCGGGCCGCGCGATGGCCTGCAGAACGAAGCGCGCCAGGTCCCGACCGCGGAGAAGATCCGCTTCATCGACTCGCTGGTCGCGGCGGGCGTTCGCGACATCGAGATCACGAGCTTCGTGTCGCCGAAGTGGATCCCGCAGCTCGCGGACTCCGCCGAGGTAGCGCGTGGTGTGCGCCGTCCTCCCGGTGTGCGGATGAGCGCGCTCGTGCCGAACCGGCGGGGCCTCGAGACCGCGCTCGCGGCGGGGATGAAGGAGATCGCGGTGTTCATGAGTGCGTCCGAGACGCACAACAAGAAGAACGTCAACAAGACCATCGCGGAGACGATCACGGCGTTCGAGGATGTCGTGCCGCACGCCCGTGCCGCCGGTGTCCAGGTCCGGGCGTACCTGTCGACCGTGTTCGGGTGTCCGTACGAAGGCGACGTCGATCCCGAGGTCGTCGTCGCGCTCACCGGCCAGCTGCGCGACATGGGCGTCTACCAGGTCTCGATCAGCGATACGATCGGCGTGGCCAACCCCAAGCAAGTCGAAGACGTGCTCGGTCTCGTGCTGGCGAAGCATCCGGCGAGCTCGCTCGCGGTGCACTTCCACGACACCCAGGGCACCGCGCTCGCGAACTGCGTCGTCGCGTTAACCCTCGGAATCACGACGATCGACTCCGCGGCCGGGGGCCTCGGCGGCTGCCCCTATGCGCCCGGCGCGGCCGGCAACCTCGCGACCGAAGACGTGGTTGCGATGCTGCACGGGATGGGCGTCAAGACCGGCATCGATCTGGACAAGCTGACCGAGGCCTCGCGCACCGCCGCGACGTTTGTCGGGCACGAGCTGCCCTCGAAGTACTTGAAGGCCCACATCGGCAAGCAAGCACGGGCGCGCCGGCGCGCCGAGCTGAGCGGCTGAACGCGCGGGGACCGCGCCGGCCGGGCGGAAGTGATAGCCTGCCGCGCATGTCCGACGTGCTCGTCGAATACCGCGGCACCGCCGCGTGGGTCACGCTGAACCGCCCCGATGTTCGCAACGCCCTGTCGCGCGACGTGAACTTGCAGCTGCGAGAGCTTGCGAGCGAGCTCGACGAGCGTGATGACACGCACGTCGTCGTGATCACGGGCGCCGGCGACAAGACGTTCTGCGCGGGCGCCGATCTCAAGGAGCGCCGGGGCGTGTCGGCCGCCGAAGCCGGGCCCTATGTCAACGCGATCGCCGCGGCGATCTACGGCTGGGGCGATCTGCGCAAGCCGACGATCTGCGCGATGAACGGCTCGGCCTACGGCGGTGGCCTCGAGCTCGCGCTGGCGTGTGACTTTCGCATCCTCGTCGAGGGCGCCGAGGTCGGGCTCACCGAGGTCAGGCTCGGCATCATGCCGGGCGCTGGTGGGACACAGCGGTTGCCGCGGCTCATCGGTGAGGCACGTGCGAAGGAGCTGATCATGCTCGGCCGGCGGATCTCCGCGGCGCGTGCTCTCGAGATCGGGCTGGTTCACCAGGTCGTGCCGCGGCAAGGCCTCGCCGCCGCCGTCGACAGCGTGCTCGCCGATCTCGCTCAATGTGCGCCGTTGTCGGTTCAGTCCGCCAAGGCGGCGATCCAGCGCGGCTACGGCAAGGTGCTGTCCGAGGGTCTCGACATCGAGCGCGAATGCTACGACCTAACGCTGTTCAGCGAAGATCGCGATGAGGGCCTCGCCGCTTTTGCCGAGGGCCGTCCACCGAAGTACCAGGGTCACTAGCTGGGTCGAGTGACCCGGGACAGCTGTCACCGTCCTTTATCGACAAACTTGGACCGGCGGAGGCATGACCCGGTATCCTGGGGAGACGAGCTTCCGTCCTGGCCTGGCCTGGTCAGTGCACGAGTCCAAGGTCATGCCGATCCTCCAACACCTCCTCCAGCGCCTGGGTTTTATAAAACTCGATCGCTACGGGCTGGTGCTGACGCCGGAGGATCGGATCTTATCGTTGCATCCCACGGTATTGGACGATGGCGCGGGTGGCCGGATCGTTGGCTGGAAAGACCACGATATGGCCATGTTCGAGCTCAAGGCGTGGGCGCCTGCACAGTCAACGGTTGTGCGCGCGCTGGCCAGTCGTGTCTCCATGCCACTGATCGCAGCTCCCGAGATCGCGCCTTCGCTGATAAATAATCCTGTAATTACAGCTAATTATGCTGATCCGCCGGTACCCGTTGCAGCGTCAGTAGAGGTGATGGCGGTTGCGGTAGCACCTGGGCCTACGGTGGACGAAGATGACTGGGAATGGACGATCGCACTGGCGAGAGCTCGGGGCGCCACCGAGGAAGCGGAAGCAGCGGCACTCGTCGGGCCCCCGCCGCCTGCGCCGCCGCGTCCATCGCCACCGACGACGCGACCGATGGCGGTGGTGGCGACGAGGGATTCCTCATCGGGTTCGTCCGTCGCGAGGTCGAAGACCGCGCCGTTCGGGGCGATCGACGGCGACGCCTCCCGGGCACCGGCGAAGCCGGGCGTGACGGTCCCGCGGGTTGCTCCAGCGGCCCCACCGCCGGCGATGCCGCGCGCAGCGGCGCCGGCCACGGTGATCCCGGTGCCGCCGTTGCCGAGCATTCAGGGCACCGCGCGGGGAGGCCGCCTCGAGCCGGTCGTGCGTCCGATCTCCGCGTCTTCCGCGTCGGCCCCGACGTCGGTCCCGACGACCTCGGGGTATCAGCTTGCGAAGGGGAGCGGTCCGGTCGACCCGCCGCCCCCATCACGGCACGCGTCGATGTCCGACGACACCGAGTCGAATCTCCGGGTGGGCGATCGGACCAAGCCTGGGATCGCGTTGCCCCCGGCCGCGCGGGCGGTCCAGCTCCCGAGCGTCAAGCGTCGCCTGGCCGCGCGGCGCTGAGCGCGCTCTGGCTGTGCACGCTCGCGGCGTGTGGCGGGAGCAGCCCGGCGCCGGTCGCGCCGGCTCCGGAGCCGGCCGTGGACGAACACAAGGCCAAGACCGACGCCAAGGGCCTGGTCACCGAGATCTACGCGACGCTCGATGCCGGCAATATTGACTCGCTGTTCTCGCTGCTGAGCGATCCGCTCGTGGTGTTCGGGCCGCGCCGGGCCGACGCGATGCGGACCCGCTCGGACGCCCTCGTGGCGCTCGGCAAGGTCATCACGCCGAGGAATCCGAAAGATCCCAAGGATTCAAAGGACTCAAACGATGCGAAGGGGGCGGCCAAGGGCGCCAAGGGCGCCAAAGGTGCCAAGGGCGCCAAGGGGGGGATCAAGGGGAAGCAACCGGCGCTGGTGCACTCCGGAGGGCTGCAGGTCGTCGCCTCGGAGGGGGGCCACTCCGCGTGGGCGTTCGATGTCATCCAGGTCGAGGGCCGGCAGCTCGCCGCGACCGCGGTCCTGTCGAACGCCGATGACCTCTGGTCGGTCACGGCCGCCGCCATCGCCGCGACTCCGACCGATAAGCAGGTCCAGGCCGAGGCCGCCCGGGATGCGATCGTTCCACCGGGAGTCGCCGGCGTCGCCACGATCGGTCCCGGCACGGAGGTCGCGATCGAGAAGTTCAAGAAGGGGCTGCTCGAGCAGCAGGCCTGGGGCGACGATCTCGAGAGCCAGACCGACGCGATCGTCATTGGCCCGACCGTGGGTGAGGTCGCGCGCGGCAAGCCCGCGGTCAAGCACCAGTGGGACGCGCGCATGAAGGCGAACGTGCGTGAGGCAACCAGCGGCGCAACCGCCGCCGCGATGACCGCCGACGGTCAGCTCGTGTGGATCAGCGTCCCGGTCACGCGGGTCGCCGACGCCGTGCAGCCGATGCCGCTCCGCATCTTCGCGGTGTACGAGAAGGACGGCGCGGGGTGGAAGATGGTCGTGCTGCACGAAGCGCTCGCGCTCGACGAGCCCGGCAGCGGCACGGCGTGGAAGAAGATCTTGCCGCCCGCGCCCGCGCCCGCGCCTCCGGCCGCCGAGCCCGCGAAGGTCGAGCCGACCGACCAGAAGCCGGCGGACCCGGCGCCTCCGAAAAAGAAGTCCAAGCCGAAGCGCAAGTCGCCGAAACCCAAGCCGCCCGACGCCGAGTGATCTGCCGGCGAAGAGCGAGCGCTTCGCGCGCGCGAGGCGAGGCGCCCGCACGCTGGGACGAGGCTCGTCAGGTCAGGCGGGGCGCCAGGGCTTGCCGCCGTGGTTCCTGGCGGTTGCTACGGCAGATCGCGGCAGATCGTGGCAGATCGCGCCGCAGATCCTGCAGCACTCCGCTCGAGGACTCCGTACGCGAGCACACGCGACATTCAGCAGCCGTGCGCACTGGCTACGGTGTCATCGAAAAATGCGAGTGCAGTTACACCGTCTGTCGCGTGACTTCGGGTGGTTGGTCAGAGTTGAGCACGTACAGTGTCGTGGCCGGACCTTCGACGCAGGAGGTGCGATCCGGGTGAAGATCAGCGGCTGAAAATAGTAGCGTTTGGCCCTTTGACTCATGAGAGAACCAAGTATGCTGGTGTTTTAAAGGTGGAGGTGGTTCGTGAGACCTGGTCAGTTCATCCATTGGCAAGATCTTTTCGTGCTTGTTGATGACGGATCGATTTCCCTGGCGCGATACATGCCGGTCGCGTCCGTCATGCATGAGCGAGCCAAGCTATTTCCACAGGGGATCGCTTGCTTCTGCATCTTGCCACCGGGCGCGAAGCCTCCGCCCGATGATGTCAAGCGGTTTTTGAAGGAACAGTTGACGATCCTGGCGCCATCGCTGTCGTGTCTCACCTACGTCATCGAAGGCTCTGGCTTCAAGGCGGTGGCGGCGCGTGCCGCGCTCATCAGCATGAAGGTGTTCGCGTCGCGGCCGTATCCGATCTACGTCGAGACGTCGGTTCGCGAGGGCCTGATCAAGGTCCTTCCGCACCTGGTCAAGGGCACGGGCGCCACCACGGACGTGGCGGTGCTCATGAAGATGATCAGCGACGCCCGGAGGGCGTGGGCGGCGGCGGCGGCGGCGGCGGCGGCGGCGGCGGCGCCGTCGGTGCACGTGGTGGGCGACATGACCGTGAAGTGATTCAAGTGGGCAGGAGGTAGTGGACGAGCGAGCGGAATGTACCGCTCGTGAAATAAGCACCTTCGAGGATCTGAAGGCGTTTTTGCGTATGCACGAGCTGCTCGAGGTTGCGATCACCTTCGCGAACGTGATCGATGTCGAGGATGGAGTGATGACGCAAGAAGCTCGTTGCATTCTCGGCGTTGGGGATACCGCTTGCGATCAGGCCGCTCACCACGTCGTCGGCGCTCCGGATCGAGAGGTGCTCGAGCACGCCCTTGGCGCCCAGGATCGCGTAGGGGTGCTGGCCGGCATCATCGACGAAGAACCTGCCGTAGAGGACCGCGGCCGCGTGCGGCGGCGCGTCCAGCAGATCCAGGGGAGCGCCGAGCGCCTTCATGTCGTCCTGCGCCCAGAACTGGTGGCCGTAGCCACCGTGTTCGTCGGTCTCACCCGCAGAATATTCGAGGAACAGCGCGCTCCAGCGGCGATCTTCTTCATCGCCGTCGCGCAGCACCTGGCCGGCGGCACGCAACGCGGGAACCGTGTATTGCACGTAGTCGGCTTCCAGCTTGAGCAGCTGGAGATAGGCTCGCTTCAGCGACTCCAGGCCCACACCGTGGAAGTTGCGCGAGAACAAGGGGCGCAGCTGCGGATGGTGGCGGACCGTCGCGTCCAGCAGCTTGCTTTCGAGCTCGAAGACATTGGTGAGGTGCTGGGTGTCCATGGGGTGACCTATGATTCTCGGGTGAGTCGCCGGGCCCGGCGCGGGAGGGCGATGCGATACCGCACGCACGAGTCGCGGCCGATCTTGAGCGTGCACTCCGTGGCGCCTGATTCCATCGAGCAAAGCAGGTCATCGACATGACCCTGCGTCAGCGGAGTCAACTGGTCGGTGCGACAGACCACCATGTTCGCGATCTGACCAACGCTGTCGAACCGCGCGAGGCCGGTGCGTGGAAGCTGCTGGCAGCCAAACCTGGCGTACAGCGGCAGGTGCATCGGCAAGCAGCTGCCGATCACGACCGCCGGCCCGAGCCGCGCCGCGTGCGCGAGGCCAAACTCGACCAGGCCGCGCAAGACGATCGAGCCGCGATAGCTGGGGTGAACGATGAGGCGGCTTACCTCGTGAACGACAAAACGCTCGGTATTGAAGGTCGCGATCTGTCGATCCATCTCCTCCGAGATGATCGACGGAAGCGGATGTTCCCACGGAGCCAGCGCCTGTCTGGTGAGCTCCTCATCGCCGAGCTTGGCGAGCAAGTGGCGAATCGAGTGATCATACTCGGGCTGCAGCTCGGTCGTGATGAGGCGAAGCGTACCGATCATCGCGCCCGAGGTCGGGTCGAAGGCCCCGCATGGAATCGATAGCGAATCGTAGCCGTCGATCTCGAGCTTCGACGCGTTGAAGCGCTGCAGGTAGCCGAGCTTGCTGTAGACCTCGTAGCGAAGCCGGTACGATTCGCTCAGCTCTGCAACGGTGTCGAGCACCCTGATTTCACAGATCGGGCGTTCGGTCGCAGGGGCGGGCGGCAAGCTCCGTGTGGCGGAGCGCTCCAAGTTCGCTGTCACCATGGTCCTGCCTCCTCCCTACGGCCCGTGAAAGCTGGGCCTGGACAACGTTGAAATCGATGCAACTTCGCGGGGTTGAGCGCCAATTGCATGAAACATCCCCATTCCTACCGGTGTAAAATTCTGCGACGAATTCACTCCGGTAATTATTTTGGTATGCACCAGCACTCTCCTGACTCGCTCCTAACGAAGGCGCTTCATTCTATCCCCCAAAAATCGGAAGATTACAAACGATATTTGTCAGCGCCATTCTTACCTGAGACGATTTACATGTTTCACGCCTCACGAGTGCTGTGAGGTGTGCTTGGGCGCTCGGTCTCTTGACCAGCTCAGCAGCTGTAAAACGAACATCACGGGATGCGCCGGAGCTGCTCTCGTTGCTTGCCGTACAGCCTTGCTTGATAAGCAGTTCGCCGGCTGTATCGAGCTGTATGTACCGGGGTACTGATATTTGATGGCACGGTTAATATACCGTGACCATATACTCGGCGTCGCTCAGTTCAGCCCGCGCGCCGCCGCACGTTCACCGTGCGCCCTCCCACATAGAACTACCTGACTACTGCCATCCGATCCTGCAACGAGCCCTGCCTCGGGCGTGCAACGCAACACTGAGGATCTCGAGCGTATCCGAGCACACATGTGTTGCGGGTTAATAGCAGTCTATCAAGGCGCAAGTCCGTTGCCGAGGTGCTTCCTTGGTGCAAAAATTCCTTGTCGTCACATCGGCGGGAGGTCGTACCTTCTGCGTCGTTCAGCGATGAAAATATTCGCATTTCTATCGTTTATCTCTGCTTGGAATCATGTACATTCAAAGTGCGGAGGTAGGCAGTGAGACCAGGACAATATGTAATCTGGCAGGATCTTTTCGCGATCGTTGACGATGGCTTGATTCCTCTCGCGCGCTACGAGGTGATCGAGCATGCAATGCTGGCACATGCAAAGCAGTTCCCTTCAGGGATTTCTCTGCTGGTCATTCTGCCGGTGGGCGCAAAACCTCCTTCTCCAGGAGTCCAGAAGCAGGTGAAGGAGATCCTACTCCGGATGGCACCCTCGCTGTCATGCCTCGCCTACATCGTGGAAGGTACTGGCTTCAAGGGCGTGGCTGCTCGCGCGGCGCTCATCGGCATGAAGATCTTTTCGTCTCGCCCCTACCCGGTCTACGTCGAAACGTCGATGCACGACGTACTTGTCAAGATCCTTCCACATATGGAGAAGGGCAAGACCGTGACCTCCGATGTAAACGTGATCGCGAAGGCAATCACCGAAAGTCGGAACAAGTGGAAAATGGCGGCGCCAACGACAAGCCCACGCGCGCCCTGATCCCGAGGCAGGTCAGGTAGCCTATCCGCCATGCCCCTGCCTACGAGCCGTTGATCGCGAGCAGAAGTGGCGCGCAGGCGTGCCCGGCGCGGAGGGGGGGGGGGCTCTACCCGAACCAGGACAGCATGCGGGCCCATCGTATGCTTCGCGGGTGCCCAAGGTGTGTCGCCGCGCCATGTGGTTGGTCCAGCTGAGCCCGAGCGCAGTACCCCTGCTGGGCGAGCAGACCGTAGCCTAGGGTAGTCCTAAGGTAACCTAAGGTAACCTTAGTCAATTCGATCGTACGCGCCGGAGCGGTCATATACGCCGGAGCGGTCATATACGCCGGAGCGGTCGTACGCGCCGGAGCGGTCGTACACGCCGGAGCGATCGTACGCGCCGGAGGCCCGCGCCATGCGTCTGTGCGTCGTCCTGGCCCCTCCATGCAAGGGAGCATCGTTCAGTCGATTTCTTTCGAAGTAGTTGAGCTGGAACCGGTTGCACGTCGCGCCGATCGACTGCACGGCTTCCCGATGTTGCGGAGCGATCGTGACGGGAACCTTCTTTGGAAATAATGCGATCAGCTCGACCGGAATTTGATACCAGTTCGCATTTGCGTAGAGCGAGATTGCACCGCAGTCGTGGAACATCTTGTTGATCCCTCGATCGATTCGCGTCATACCCAGCAAGACATCGGGCCGTGTACCGTCCATGTGCGCGAGGCAAAGCGAGCAAACGATAGCCTTGGTGGGCAGCCCTGACTTGGTTTTACGGAAGTCCGGATCAATGAAGATGTGGCTGCCAAGCAAGCAAGTTTGGCCGAGCTCGGGGATGATCGCCTTGACGCTCTCGGGCCAGATCGCGGATGAAAAATATGAATCTGAGAGGGCACACCGGTGGCGAAGATCGACGTAACGATGGCAACAAGTAGCGATTGGTTTGCCGAGGTAATAGAGTACGAGGACTTCGCTTTGGCGTGAAAAGCTATCGGAGTGCGTTGCCAGTGTCTCGTCAACCTCCTTCCGCGTTTCGAGCCAGATCTTATTCCAGAATGCAAATGCCTCGTTGTAATCGTCAACCTCGTCGTGCGCGATAGCGTCTGGGTAAAAAATCTTGAGGCTCAAAGCGGAGTTCATCATCGGCGTGCCTTTCTCAGACGTGAACACCAACCGGAGCAGTTTCGCCGTCCACGCGAAGCTGCCGTTCTCGAGGGCTAGCCACTTGCTAGCAATCAAGCCCTACGTGCGGGGCGCGGCCGCCCCTGTACCTGGAGCACTGCGTCTAGTTTCGATGCGTGCGCTGGCATTGCGACGACTGCATGACTGCGCTGAGCACGCGCCCTGCATCGCCGGAGTCTGCCCCGCACCCAAATTACAGCATGGCTGCATTCTTGCCGTGGTTGCGTCGGTAGCGACCTTTGCGTATGCAACATCACTCATTCGACGCAGAGGATCTTTGCCTGATTTGGCCGCGAAAAAATCGGAAGACCGCTAACGTTATCTGTCATGGGTGACTTGGTGCTGAGGATCCTTGCAAAATTATCTGTTCATATGAACAGTGTGCTTGATGGCTCAGTGAGACTGATTATCACGTACATGTATTTTTCGAGGCCATCACCGATTTTTATAAGACTTTTGTAGATAAGACGGAATGAGAGGTATCTAACTACAGCTGTGTAGCTATGAAGGCCCCTGATCGATCTTCGAATATATGAAAAATTACATTATATCCGTAAAATCGAGATCTGCGACCATCAGGCATCACTGCTGCTCGCGCGCATCGCTTCAGAGAACGCGGCGACGAAGATGCTCGCGGTAGATGGGGGGCTGACCCGGCCCGGCCACATCTCACCGCGTCATCACCCTTCCCACAGCTCCGCACAGGCGCCGGCGATCAGCTAGCGATCAAGCATGCATACGCTCGTGCGGATCTGATCGATCACGCCCTCGCGAAGCCCATGACCTCGCGGCCCAATTCGGCCACCACGCGGCCGACTGGGGCGCGCAGACCACGCACGCCCCGACCACCGGCGAGGGTAACGATGTGAACCATCGCTCGCCGTCGAGCGTGTCATGGGCGCTTCGTGAACGCGACTGGTTGCCTCTTTCACGTGGGCGAAACATCAACCAGCCGCCTCGAACCCTGCCCCTCCAGCAAGCGGCACGCGCGACAACAGCTAACTAACTAACCGTCGCACCGGTCGAGGTCGACGCCTACCCTATCCACATGCCGTACCGAGCGCATCTGTGGGGCCCGGTAAGTGGACCGAATCGCCTGGGAACCTTGTGAGATGCTGGCATTGCGCGAGCATAGCGCAGTAATAAAAACAAGAATTGGCGATCTGTTCGACAACAAGTGGATGCTCCCGCTCCGGCAGCGACTGCAGGGCTCTCTCGGCCTCGGCCATGTGCCCCACGTCCTCCGCTGCATGCACCTTGACAAAGCCCGCGGCCTTTTCACCATGAAATTGCTGGATTTCGTTGAACAGCCAAGGGCCTTTGGTTAGCGCGAGCCCTTCAAGCATGAGGATGTATCCCCAAAAACTCCACGGGCTGACATGTTCGATCATGTAGTATTGAGTTTGATAAAATGCTCGTGTCGAGGGGAATTCCGCAAAATCTTCAAGCGAGAAGCCGAGATGTTTCAGATCGCGCAAGGCCAGCGTCTCATGGCTCATTTCTTCGGTTGCGTGCTTGACGAAGCGGCGGTGGGTTGATTCGTCGGAGTGCTGAAAACGGCTCGCAGCAAGTGTCAAGAGACGTGTCGAATGCCGTACGTAATAATACGTCTGGGCGAGGAACGCGCCATAGACCGGTTTCTCTCGCCACGGAACGGCTTGAACGGCTCTACCTAGGTCGTGCAGATGCATCTCGAGCTCGCGCAACATTGTTCACCTCCCTATTGATTGCCGGTTACTCGCATTCGTCTGAATAGGAAATCACAGATTACCGTGACAGCGTGGCTCTGATTGATGAGCGGGCAAGCGCACTGTGCGTGTACTGAGAAACAGTGCTGTCAGGTCACTGAAAACTGATACGACTGCGCTTGCAACGAGCGAAACAGCCGCCCGTCGTGCTGGCGCTGGGAATCTCTGGGCAAGGGCCGAGCTCGACTACAGCTAGAGCGGTGGGTCTCCTTGCGCACCATGTAGGAGTTTAAGACTCCATTAAGGATCGCCTCATTCTAGCTCACAAACAGAAGGAATCCTGATGATGTCTATCACTGCAATGTTTGCAAGCGCAAGTTGTTACGCCATGTGCATCACAAATTCTTGGGTGTCCTCGGCGACTGAGCCGGTATGACATCACGAATATATGTAGGTGTATGGCTTACAAGAGTGACAATTGCAAGTGTAGCAGAATGGTGAATAATCTGTAAAATAACAACATTCATGAATTACATTGGATATACGACTCGGCAACACGAGAGGTCGTGTGATGTCTTGGACCATCTTGCGTACGTGGCGCTCGACCGGCGCGTCGTGATCATGGGGTTGCGAACGCAAAGCTTCCAGGCGCGTAGATCACGGGGACGGGGGTGGGGGTGTCGAGTGATGGCTACGCCTGGGCGCGCATGCCGGGGGCCTCGCGGCCGGTCGACGTGACGTACTCGTCGTAGCTGCCGCCGTAGATCCGCGGGCCGGCGGCCGACAGCTCGAGCACGCGGTTGGCGAGCGCGCGCAGGAACTGGCGGTCGTGCGAGACGAACACCAGCGTCCCCTCGTAGTCGGCGAGCGCGGCGACCAGGGCGCGCTTGGTGGCGATGTCGAGGTGGTTGGTGGGCTCGTCGAGCACCAGGAGGTTGGGGGCGTCGTAGAGCAGCTTGGCGAGCGCGAGCCGCGCTTTTTCGCCGCCCGACAGCACGCGCACCGGCTTCTGCACGTCGTCGTCGTGAAACCCGAACGCGCCGGCGAGGCCGCGCAGCGTGCCCTGGTTGGCGAGCGGCGCGTGGTCCTGTAGCTCCTCGAGGATCGAGCGGTCGCCCGACAGGAGATCCATGACGTGCTGGGCGTAGTAGCCCATCGTGACCGAGGCGCCGATCGCCGCCTCGCCGGCGTCGGGCGCGAGCGCCCCGGCGATCATCTTGAGCAGGGTCGACTTGCCGGCGCCGTTCTCGCCCATCACCGCCCAGCGCTCCTTGCGCCGCACCGTGAGGGTGAGCCCGGCGTGGACGACGCGCGCGCCGTACGCCTTCTTGATCCTGGCGAGCTTGATGACGTCGTCGCCCGAGCGCGCCGGCGGGCGGAACTCGAAGTGCTTCTCGACGATGCGGCGCGGCTCGGCGATCTTCTCGATCTTGTCGAGCTTCTTCATCCGGCTCTGGACCTGCGCGGCCTTGGCGACGTGGGTCTTGAACCGCTCGATGAACCGGCCCTCCTTGGCGAGCCGGGCTTGCTGGCGGGCGTACTCGGCCTCGCGGCGCTGGGCCTCGATCGCGCGCATCGCCTCGTAGAACTCGTAGTTGCCGGAGTACGATCGGAGCTCGCCGCCGTCGATCTCGACGATCTTGCCGGCGACCCGGTTCATGATCTCGCGGTCGTGGCAGGTCATCACGACGGTGCCGGCGTAGTCGCGCAAAAAGCCCTCGAGCCACAAGATCGACTCGAGGTCGAGGTAGTTCGTGGGCTCGTCGAGCAGGAGCAGATCGGGCCGGGCGAGCAGGATCTGCGCGAGCGCGACGCGCATCTTCCAGCCGCCCGACAGCGTGCCGACGTCGCTCGGCATCTGCTCGTCGTGGAAGCCCAGGCCGTGCAGGATCGTCTGAGCGCGGGCCTCGAGCTCGTAGCCGCCGAGGTCCTGGTAGCGCGCCTGGACCTCGCCGAACCGCGCGACGACCTCGTCGAGATCATCGCCGGCGGCCTCGAGCCGGGCGCCCAGCGCCGCGAGCTCCTCGCCGAGCGTGGCGACCTCGCCGGCGCCGGCGCAGGTCTCGGCCAGAATCGACCGGCCGCGCAGCTCGCCGACGTCCTGCCGGAAGTAGCCGATCGTCAGCTTGCGGGGCCGTTCGACCGCGCCGTCGTCGGGCGCCTCTTCACCGGCGATCAGGCGGAACACGGTGGTCTTGCCGGCGCCGTTGGGGCCGACCAGCCCGACCTTCTCGCCGGGGTTGATCTGGAACGAGGCATCGACGAACAGGATCTGGCCGCCGTACTGCTTGCTGACCGAGCTGAACGCGATCACGTCGGGCGCTCTATAGCATCTCTCGCGCCGTCCGTCGGCACGCCGCGAGGGCTTCTTGCTAGCGGCGCTCGCGCCTTGGCCGGATCATGCCCTCCTGGGCCGTCGAGGCGACGAGCCGGCCGTCTTGCGTGAAGATCCGACCGCGCACGAGGCCCCGCCCGCCGCGCGCGGCCGGGCTGTCCATCACGTGGAGCAGCCACTGATCCGCGCGGAACGGGGCGTGAAACCACATCACGTGATCGAGGCTCGCGGCGTGGATGGTGTTGCCGAAGATCGTGATGCCGTGCGGGAACAGCGCCGTCGCGAGGAAGCCGTGGTCCGAGGCGTACGCGAGGAGCGCCTGGTGGATCGGTGGATCGTCCGGCAGCGGCGCGATCGTGCGCAGCCACACGCGCCGGTGCGCCGGCTTCGGCGTCGGCGAGAGCGGATGATCGATCGCCTCGATGGGCCGGACCTCGAACGGGCGCGGTCGGCCGAACCGCTCGATCAACTCCTCGATCAACTCCTTGGGCAGCTCCTTGGGCAACTCCTCTGGCAGCCCGTCGCCCGCGCCCAGGATGCGGGCGCGCTCGGTCGGTACGGACTCGGGCGCCGGCGTCGGGGGCATCGGGTCCTGGTGCTCGAAGCCTTGCTCGGACTTCTGGAACGAGACGGCCATGTTGAAGATCGCGTGGCCCGACTGGATCGCGACGACCCGGCGCGTCGTGAACGAGCCGCCGTCGCGGATCCGATCGACGTCGTAGACGATCGGCTTGGACACATCGCCCGGCCGAAGGAAGTAGGCGTGCAGCGAGTGCGCGTCGCGCTCGGCGGGGACCGTCTGCGTCGCCGCCGAGAGCGCTTGCCCGAGCACCTGGCCGCCGAACACCGTCCCCCAGCCGAGATCCTGGCTCTGTCCGCGAAACAGGTTCTCTTCGATCTTCTCGAGGGCGAGGAGCTTGACGAGGTCGTCGAGGACGTTGGCCATGGCGAGCGATGATAGCCGAACGTGCGCGCGCGGCCCGGCGGCGCATCGGCCACACCGCGGTCGTGGCGACGTCGCGCGATCTCCGTGCGTCCCGCCAGGACCAAGGAGCCAGCACACGCTGCGCGCTGATCTCCGAGTGCGCCGGTGCCACGATCGCCACGAGCACGCCGCGCGCGTGATCAGCAGGCCGGATGCGTGGGGCATCTTGGGGCGCTGGTGCGGCCACGCACGCGCACCCAGGTCGGATATTTGATGACACATGGAGGACGCGAGATCGATCGGCTCCGCGAAAACACCGTTTTGTTTCGTCGATGCGCCATGACGGCCGGGGCATCGCGATAGAGTTTCGCGGTCGAGTCAGGAGGTCTCACGGCCCCGGCGACCGGCACGAGTAACGATAACATTTCGAAGTAGAGGGTAAAGCAATGGATAAGGCTCTGGAAGGCGTGCGTATCCTGGACATGACTCATGTGCAGTCAGGACCCACGTCAACGCAGATTCTGGCTTTCTTCGGAGCGGACGTCATCAAGGTCGAGAAGCCGGGAGAGGGCGACCCCACGCGCGGCCAATTGCGCGACATTCCAGGCGTCGACAGCCTCTACTTCACGATGCTGAACGGCAGCAAGCGAAGCCTGACCCTGAACCCCAAGACCGAGGCAGGCAAGCGCATCTTCACGCGGCTGATCGAGGAGTGCGACGTGATGGTGGAGAACTTCGGGCCGGGAGCGATCGACCGCATGGGGTTCCCGTGGAAGAAGATCCAGGAGCTCAACCCCCGGATGATCTATGCGTCGGTCAAGGGGTTTGGCCCGGGGCCTTATGCGGACTGCAAGGTCTACGAGAACGTCGCGCAGTGCACCGGCGGCGCGGCTTCGACGACCGGAGAGATCGACGGGTTTCCCATGGTGACGGGCGCCCAGATCGGCGATTCCGGAACTGGCATCCACCTCGTCGCCGGCATCCTGGCCGCGCTCTATCAGCGCGAGAAGACCGGTCGCGGTCAGCGCGTGGAGTGCGCGATGCAGGACGCCGTGCTGAACCTTTGTCGCGTGAAGCTCCGCGATCAACAGCGCCTCGCGCATGGTCCGCTCAAGGAGTATCCGCAGTATCCGAACGGCAAGTTCGGGGAGGCCGTACCGCGCGCGGGGAATGCCTCGGGAGGTGGTCACCCGGGCTGGATCGTGAAGTGCAAAGGCTGGGAGACCGATCCCGACGCGTACATCTACGTGATCGCCCAGGCGGCGGCGTTCCCCGCGCTCGCCAAGGTCAGCGGCCACGCCAGCTGGCTGGAGGATCCCGAATACAACACGCCCGAGGCGCGGCTCCCCAAGCTCGACAAGGTGTTTGCCGAGATCGAGAAATGGACGCTCACGATGACCAAGATGGAGGTCATGTCGACCCTCAATCCGCTCAATGTACCGTGCGGCCCGGTGCTCTCGATGAAGGAGCTGGCGGATGAACAGTCGCTGCGGCAGACCGGCACCGTCGTCGAGGTCGATCACCCGGAGCGCGGCAAGTACCTCACCTTGGGTAACCCGATCAAGCTGTCCGATTCGCCCGCGGAGGTCCGGCGCTCGCCCTTGCTCGGCGAGCACACCGAGGACGTCTTGCGCAACGTGCTGGGCTTCAGCGAGGCGGACGTCGCGGCCGCGCGCAAGCAGGGTGCGATCTAAGCCATGACCTACCGCGTATTGATCCTCGGGGCGTCCTACGGATCGCTGTTCGGCACCAAGCTGCTCATGGCCGGGCAAGCCGTCTCGCTGGTCTGTACCCGATCCACCGCCGAGCTGATCCGCCGCGACGGGACGGTGGTGAAGTTCGGGGTCAAGGGCCGGCAGGCGTTACTCGATGTGCCCTCGACCAAGCTGCCGGGGACCCTGTCGGCCAGCGCGCCCGACGAGATCGATCCCGCGGCCTTCGATCTGGTGGTGCTCGGCATGCAAGAGGCCCAGTACGGATCGCCCGGGGTCCGCGAGTTGATGGGCCGCATCGCCAAGGCGCGCGTGCCCTGCCTGGCGATCATGAACATGCCGCCGTTGCCCTACCTGCGGCGCATCCCCGGCCTCGAGACCGCCGCGGTGGAGGCTTGCTACGCGGACCCCGGTGTGTGGGAAGGCTTCGATCCGGAGCTGGTGACGCTCGCGAGCCCCGATCCGCAGGCGTTTCGTCCGCCCGATCAGCCGAAGAACGTGCTGCAGGTGGGCCTGCCGACGAACTTCAAGGCGGCGCGGTTCTCCGGCGACGCCCCGACGGAGATCCTCCGCAAGCTCGAGGCGGCCATCGACGAGGCGAGGTTCGATCCGGGCGACGGTCCGATCGAGATCCCGGTGAAGCTCAAGGTGCACGATTCGATCTTCGTGCCCCTCGCCAAGTGGCCGATGCTGATCACGGGCAACTATCGCTGCATCCTCGCCGACCGCATGATCCCCATCCAGGAGGCCGTGCACGGGGACCTCGACAAGTCCCGCAAGATCTACGACTGGGTCGGCAAGCTGTGCACCGGCCTCGGCGCCGACGACGCCGATCTGGTCCCGTTCGAGAAGTACGCGAAGGCCGCCGAGGGGCTCGGCAAGCCGTCCTCGGCCGCGCGGGCGCTGTTCGGCGGTGCCGCGCATATCGAGCGGGTCGATTGCCTCGTCCGGCGGGTCGCCGGCCAGCGGGGCCTGACGCTCGACACGCTGGATGAGATCGTCAGGCTCGTCGACGAACGCCTCGTCCGCAACCGCGCGGCGGGTTCCTGAGCCTCCGGGCGGCGAGCTGAGCCGGACCGCACCCGCGGCTCCGATGGCGTCGGCACCGGCGATCGCGATCTTCAGGTCGGGATCTCCGCTGGCTGCGGCACCTGCGCCGGCTGCTCCATCAGGCGCCTCCGCATCGGCTTCAACACCACGATCGCCAGGACCGCTGCCGTGAAGTTCATGATGGCGATCGTCCAGAACACGGCGTGCCAGGTCATCGCACCCGCCATTCCGGTGAGGATCGGGACGAGGACGCCCGCGGTTCCCTTAGCGGTGTACAGGGCCCCGGCGTTGCCGGCGGCGTACTTCCAGCCGTAGGTGTCGGTGCACGTCGACGGGAACAGGCTGTAGATCTCGCCCCAGGCGAAGAACACCAGGCCGCTCAGCAGGACGAAGCGCACCGGATCGCCCCCGAACTGGCTGAGCAAGACGATGCCGATCGCCTCTGCAAAGAACGCGATGAACATCGTGTTCTCCCGACCGATCCGGTCGGAGACCCAGCCAAAGAACGGTCGCGTGATGCCATTTAGGATCCGATCGATCGACAGCGCGAACACCGCGGCCGGGTAGGTGATCCCGATGAGGCTCACCGGCACGTCGGCGATCTTGAAGTCCTCGGCGACCTGCGTCAGGTTCGCCGTGAAGAGTAACCCGCCCCCGGCCATCAGGAAGAACATGAGATACATGACCCAGAAGACCTTGGTCTGGAGCATCTGTTTCCATCCAAGCTGCGGTCGTGCTGCGCTGGCGGCCGGCGGCTTGGGCAGCGCGGCGACGGTGTTCGCGTCTGGCTGTGAGAGCAGCAAGCCGAGCACGATCACGACCAGCCCCTGCCCGAGCCCGAAGGAGAGAAAGGTCGCTTGGTAGCCGCTCGACTTGATCATCGATGCGATCGGGACCACGGTAAGTGCCGAGCCTGCGCCGAACCCCGCCGCGGTGAGGCCCGCGGCCAGGCCACGCCGCTCGGGGAACCACTTGAGCGCGTTGCCGACGCACGTGCCGTAGACGGCGCCGGCGCCGATGCCGCCGATCGCCTGGCCGACATACAAGAACGGCAGCGAGCCGGCCATCGAATTCAGGGTCCAGCCCAGGCCGACGAGCACGCCGCCGCCGATGATGACGATCCGCGGACCGAACCGGTCGACCAGGTAACCTTCGACCGGGACGAGCCAGGTCTCGGTGATCAAGAAGGCGGAGAACGTCCCCTGGACGGCCGTTCGGGTCCAGTGGTGCGCCTCGCCGATCGGGGTGACGAACAGCGTCCAGCCGTATTGCAGGTTTGCGATCATCACCATGCAGACGATGCCGATGATCAGCTGGACCCAGCGTAGCTTCTTGAGACGAGCGCGTGCGGCGTCCGCCGAAGAAGGCGATTCCACGTTCGTGGTCATATGGGTTGCCTAGGCGAGTCCGAGGTTCTTCAAAAGGCCGATGTGTTGCGACTTGCTGGTCGCGGACGGCATGTCCTCTGGGGCCGAGCGCGCTGCGGCGACATCGTCCCCGGCGCCTGGCAGCTCCATCATGGTCGCGACGTTGGTCGGCATGCGCGCACTCCTCAGCTTTCCGGCATCTTAGGAGAAGCGTGCAGGGATGTCACGTCTCGGACGGGGTCATGACATACGTGGCTTTTGTGCGGGCCTGCACATCACTCGATATGGGGGCGCGCCGGGCAAGACGGGCGACTCGACGGATGCCGACGGGCGAGCCACCTCGTGCCGCTCGAGCACCGAGCGGTCTCTGCGTTCAGCGAATCACCTGGCCTCGTACCTCCGACCACACCGGGGCGGTACCCTGTCAGGTGTTCTCCGCGCACGATCTTCGAGGGAGGTCACTCGTCGGAGGGTGGCGCCGGCTTCTTGAGCTTGGCCTTGCGCGTCTCGGCGAGCCTTCCGGCCTGGCTCTGCCGGGTTGCGCCGGTGCGGCGCTCGCCCGAGAGCTTGTGGAAGCTCGCCAAGCGGCCGGCCGGCACCTGGCCGCGCACCGCGCAGCCGGGCTCGTCGCGATGGCCGCAGTCGCGGAACTTGCAGCGCTGGGCGAGCTCGGCGAGGTCGTCGAACACGAGCTCGGCCTCGTCGTCGTCGTCGATCCACTGGCCGAGCTCGCGCATGCCGGGCGTGTCGATCCACAGCCCGCCGGACCGGGTGGCGAACAGCTCGCGCCGGGTCGTCGTGTGGCGGCCGCGCTCGTCGCCGCGGATCGCGCGCGTGGGCTGCTCGGTGCCGGCGATCGTGTTGAGCAGCGACGTCTTGCCCACGCCGGAGCTGCCGAGCAGCACGCACGTCGTGCCCGGCGCGCCGAGCGCGCGGATCGCCGGAAGGCCCTGGCCGGTGATCACCGAGATCGGGAACACGCGCTCGGTGATCGCGGACAGCTGGGCGACCAGCGGCGCCGGATCGGCGACGAGATCGATCTTCGAGAGCGCGAGCACCGGCGCGATCCCGCCGTCGCGCAGGAGGCCGACGTAGCGATCGATCCGGGCGATCGAGAGATCGGCGTTGGCCG
>Ga0308176_10000103_pt1 | contig 57689 bp, 9 predicted proteins | sample PhyCR2_3_FD_203890 | JGI IMG/M metagenome (GOLD analysis project Ga0308176, IMG submission 203890) | Soil microbial communities from UC Gill Tract Community Farm, Albany, California, United States - DLSLS.C.R2 | ecosystem: Environmental > Terrestrial > Soil > Agricultural land | place: USA...
GCCTACAACATGCCCGGCGTGGTGCGGCTGCGGGGGACCCTCGCGGCGCCCGTGCTGGCCGCCTGCCTGAGCGAGGTCGTCCGCCGGCACGAGGTGCTGCGGACCCGCTTCACAGTGCTGGACGGCGAGCCGCGGCAGATGATCGATCTCCCGTCGCCGGCCCCCCTCCCCATGGTGGATCTGACCGCCCTGTCGGCCGCCACGCGGGAGGGGGAGGCGGTCCGTCTGTCGGCCGAGGAGCTCCGGTGCCCTCTGGACCTGGAGACGGGGCCGGTCTTCCGGGCGCGCCTCCTGCGGCTCGAGCCCGCCGAGCACCGCCTGCTCTTCACGGTCCACCACATCGCCTTCGACGGCTGGTCGCTGTCCATTCTGGTGCGCGAGCTGGGCACGCTCTATCCGGCGCTCGCCGAAGGGCGACCCTCGCCGCTGCCGGAGCTGCGCGTCCAGTACGCGGACCACGCCGCCTGGCAGCGCCGCGCCGACGCCGGGGAGGCTTTGCGGGAGCAACTGGGCTACTGGCGGCGCGCGCTGGCCGGGGCCCCCGCCGGCCTCGATCTGCCCCTGGACCGGCCGCGGCCGGCGGTGGTGCGCTTCGCCGGCGGCCGCCTGCGGCGGGCGCTGCCCGAAGCGGTCGTCCACCGGCTGGTGGCGGCCGGCCGGCAGCGGGGCGCCACGCTCTACATGACCCTCCTCGCCGCCTTCGCCGCCTTGCTCTCCCGCCTGAGCGGCCAGGAGGATCTGGTGATCGGCTCGCCGGTCGCCGAGAGGAGCCGGACGGAGACCGAGCCGCTGATCGGCGTCTTCCTGAACACCCTGGCGCTCCGCGTCTACCTGCTCGGCGACCCCACGTTCGAGCAGCTCCTGGACCGGGTGCGCGAGACCACCCTGGAGGCCTACGCGCGCCAGGAGCTCCCTTTCGAGCGGCTGCTCCAGGAGATCCGGCCCGACCGCGAGGCTGGCCGCGCGCCGCTCTTCCAGGTGTTCTTCAACATGCTGAGCTTCCCCCGCTCGAGTGTGGAGCTGCCGGACCTCGCGGTGGAGGTCCTCTCGGTCCCCGAGCTGCCGGCCCGGTTCGATCTCACGCTCTACGCCACCAACCCGGCCGACACGGGCGGCGAGATCCTCCTCGACCTGGTGTGGAGCGCCGATCTCTTCACCCAGGCGCGGGCGGCCGGCATCCTGGACCAACTCGTAGCCCTTGTCGAGCAGGCCGCCGCGGAGCCCGGCGCGCGCATCGGGTCCTATGACCTGGTCACGCCCACTCCCACCGCCATTTTGCCGGACCCCCGGCAGCCGCTCCCGGCCGTCTGGGAGGGGAGCGTCGTCGAGCGCGTCCGGCAGGCCGCCGTCCGGGACCCCGAAAAGGTGGCCGTGCGCGACGCGTCGGGGGCCCTCCTCACCTACGACGCGCTGGAGGCGGGGAGCAATCGGATCGCCCACGTCCTCCGGGCGGACGGCGTCGGGCGCGGGGACGTGGTGGCGGTCTGGGCGCACCGGAGCGCCGGTCTTGTCGAGGCCCTCCTCGGGACCTGGAAGGCCGGCGCGGCGTTCGCCGTCCTCGATCCGGCCTATCCCGCGCCCCGGCTCGCGCGGAGCCTGGAGATGGCGGCCCCCGCGGCCTGGTTGCGGCTCGCGGCCGCGCCGTCGATGCCGCCGGAGATCCGGAGCCTGCTGGCGGCGGGCTGCCGGGCGGGGGTCGACCTGCCGCCGCCGGGCGTCCCCCTGGAGGGCGTCCCCGAGCACGCGCCGGACGTGGAGATCGGTCCGGACGACTTGGCCTACGTGGCCTTCACCTCCGGCTCCACGGGTGCCCCAAAGGCGGTCCTCGGCAGCCACGCGCCGCTCTCCCACTTCCTGCGCTGGCACGCGGAGACCTTCGGCCTGGGCGCGGACGACCGTTTCAGCCTGCTCTCCGGGCTGGCCCACGACCCGCTGCTGCGGGACGTCTTCGCGCCGCTCTGGGTGGGCGCCACCCTGGCGGCTCCCGATCCGGATCAGATGGGCACCCCGGGCGGCCTGCTCGCCTGGATGACGGAGGAGCGCATCACCGTGGCCCACCTGACGCCGGCCTTGGCGCAGTGGATCGCGGACGACGGCGGCGCCCCCCGCGCCTCCGCCCCCCTGCCGGAGCTGCGCCGCGCCTTCTTCGGCGGCGACGTGCTGACGCGCCGCGACGTGGCGCGGCTGGCCGCGCTGGCGCCGGGCGCCCTCTGCGTCAACTTCTACGGCACGACCGAGACGCCGCAGGCCATGGGCTTCCATGTCGTCGCGGAGGCCGGGGCCGAGCCGGCCCGGGCCGCCGTGCCGGTCGGGCGGGGCATCGACGGGGCGCAGCTCCTGGTGCTCGGCCGGGAGGGGCGGCTGGGGGGGATCGGCGAGCTGGGCGAGATCCACGTCCGCACCCCCTACCTGTCGCTCGGCTACCAGGGAGACGAGGAGCTGACCCGCGCCCGCTTCCTCGCCAACCCGTACACCGGCGATCCCGCCGACCGGCTCTACCGCACCGGCGACCTGGGCCGCTTCCTCCCCAGCGGCGAGGTGGAGCTCACCGGCCGGGCGGACAGCCAGATCAAGCTGCGGGGGTTCCGCATCGAGCCCGCCGAGGTGGAGGCCGTGCTGGAGCGGCATCCGGACGTCGAGCGGGCGGTGGTGGGCGTCCATGAGACCGCGGGGGGCGACCGGCTGCTGGCGGCCTGGATCGTCCCCGCCGGCGGGGCGGCGCCCGCCGTGGCCACGCTACAGGATCTCGTGCGGGAGCAACTGCCGGCGTACATGGCCCCCTCGCGCCTGATCGTCCTCGACGCGCTGCCGCTGACCCCCAACGGCAAGGTGGACCGCCGGGCCCTGCCGCCCCCTCCCGCCGCCGTGGAGGAGGGAGTGGCCGATGCGCCGGCCGGCGCTCTGGAAGCCGCGCTGGCGGACCTCTGGGCGCGCGCCCTGGGCCTCCCGGCCGTGGGGGCCCACGACGACTTCTTCGCCCTCGGCGGCCACTCCCTCCTCGCCGCCCGGCTGCTCGCCCGCATCGGCGAGGATCTGGGTGTCGCCGTCCCCCTGCGGGCGCTCGTCGAGCGGCCCACCGTGGCCGACCTGGCCCGGGAGGTGGAGCGCCTGCGGCGGGAGGCCCCCGCCGCCGTCGCCCGCCTGCCGGTGGCGGTCCCCGACCCGGAGAGCCGGTCTCTCCCCTTCCCCCTGACCGACATCCAGCATGCCTACTGGGTCGGCCGCAGCGCCGCCCTTGAGCTGGGCAACGTCGCCTCGCACCGGTACCTGGAGATCGAGGGCGATCTCGATCTCCAGCGCTTCGCCGGGGCTTGGCGGCGGATGATCGCGCGGCACGACATGCTGCGGGCTCTGGTGCGCCCCGACGGGCTGCAGGTGATCCTCCCCGAGGTGCCGCCCTATGAGATCGTCGTCGAGGACCTGAGCGGCCGCGACGCCGCCGCGGTGGAGCGCCGGCTGGCGGAGCTGCGCAAGCGCATGTCCCACCAGGTGCTGGCCACGGACCGCTGGCCGCTGTTCGAGATCCGCGCCTGCCGGCTGCCCGGAGGGAGCGCGCGCCTCTTCTTCAGCTTCGACTACCTGATCGCGGACGCCTGGAGCTTCCGTATCCTGATCCGGGAGCTGCTGGCGCTCTATGCTGACCCCGCCGCCGAGCTGCCGGCGCTCGCGCTCTCCTTCCGCGACTACGTGGTGGCCGAGCACGAGCTGCGCCAGGGCGAGGCCTGGCGGCGGGCCCGCGCCTATTGGGACGTCCGCCGCGACGAGCTGCCGCCCGGCCCTGAGCTCCCCCTCGCCCGCTCCCTGGCCTCCCTCGACCGGCCGCGCTTCGCCCGCCGCGCCGGCCGCCTGGAGGCCGCCGCCTGGGCCGGGCTGCGGGAGCGGGCCACCGCGGCGGGGGTGACGCCGTCCGGCCTGCTGCTCGCCGCCTTCTCCGAGGTGCTCGCGACGTGGAGCAAGAGCCCGCGCTTCACCATCGTCCTCACCCTGTTCAACCGTCTGCCGTTCCACCCGCAGGTGGACCTCCTGGTGGGCGACTTCACCTCGACCTCGCTGCTCGCCGTCGACGCCGCGCCGGGCGCGCCCCTGCGCGACAAGGTCCGCCGCCTCCAGCAGCGGCTCTGGGAGGACCTCGACCACCGCTACGTGAGCGGCGTGCAGGTGCTGCGCGAGCTCTCCCAGGGCCGCGGGCCGGCGCGCGCCGCGGCGCCGGTGGTCTTCACCAGCACGCTGGGGCTGCGCGGCCTGGACGGCGGCTCCGAGCTCGACCTGCCCGGCCGGGTCGTGCACAGCCTCTCCCAGACCCCCCAGGTGCTCCTCGACCACCAGGTCTCCGAGCGCGGCGGCGCCCTCCTGTGGAGCTGGGACGCCGTCGAGGAGCTCTTCCCCGCCGGTATGCTCGACGACATGCTCGCCGCCTACGGCCGGCTCCTCGCGGAGCTCGCCGAGGGCGACCCCGCCCTCTGGAACGGGGCGCCCTGCCTGATCCCGCCGGACCACCTGGCCCTGGTCGCGGCGGCCAACCGCACCGCGGCCCCGGTCTCCGGCGCGCTGCTCCACCAGCTCTTCGCCGAGCGGGCGCTGGCCGGTCCGGACGCGCCGGCGGTCCTGGCGCCCGGAAGGACGATCTCCTACGGCGAGCTGCGCGCCCGCGCCCTGGAGCTCGGCCACCGCCTGCGCGCCCTGGGAGCGCGCCCCAACCAACTGGTGGCGGTGGTGATGGAGAAGGGGTGGGAGCAGGCCGTGGCGGTCCTCGGCATCTTGGAGGCGGGCGCCGCCTACCTGCCGATCGACGCCGGAGTGCCGGCGGAGCGGCTCCGCCAGCTCCTGGAGCGCGGCGAGGCGGCGGTGGCGGTCACCCAGCCCTGGCTCGACGGCGCTCTCGACTGGCCGGCGGGCGTGCGGCGGATCTCGATTGATCCGGAGCCGCCGGTCGGGGAGCCCGAGCCCCTGCCCTCCCTCCAGGGCCCGGAGGATCTGGCATACGTGATCTTCACCTCCGGCTCGACCGGCATGCCCAAGGGAGTGATGATCGACCACCGGGGAGCCGTCAACACCATCCTCGACGTCAACCGGCGTTTCGCCATCGGCTCCGGGGACCGCGTCTTCGCCCTCTCCGCACTCTCCTTCGACCTGTCGGTGTACGACGTCTTCGGCCTGCTCGCCGCCGGCGGCGCCGTGGTCTTCCCGGAGGCCGACACGCAACGCGATCCCGCGCGCTGGTCGGAGATCCTCGACCGCGCCGGGGTGACGCTCTGGGATTCGGTGCCGGCGTTTGTGGAGATGTTGGTGGATTACTGCGAGGCGCAGCGCCGTCCCCTGCCGGGCGCCCTGCGGGCCATCATGATGAGCGGCGACTGGATCCCGGTCACGCTGCCCGACCGCATCCGGGCCCTCGCCGGTCCCGTGGAGCGGGAGATGGAGCTGGAGAGCATGGGGGGCGCCACCGAGGCCTCGATCTGGTCGATCCGCTATCCCATCGGCACTGTTGATCCGGCGTGGAAGAGCATCCCGTACGGCCGCGCGATGGACAACCAGACCTTCTTCGCGCTGGACGAGGCCCTGGAGCCGCGCCCGGTCTGGGTGCCGGGCGAGCTGTGGATCGGCGGCATCGGGGTGGCCTGCGGGTACTGGCGGGACGCCGAGAAGACGGCGGCCAGCTTCGTCCGCCATCCGCGCACCGGCGAGCGGCTCTACCGGACCGGCGACCTGGGGCGGCTGCTGCCGGACGGCAACCTCGAGTTCCTGGGGCGGGAGGACTTCCAGGTCAAGGTCCACGGCTACCGTATCGAGCTCGGCGAGATCGAGGCCGTGCTGGCGGACCATCCGGGCGTCAAGGCGGCGGTGGCACAGGTGGTGGGCGAGGGCCGGGCTGGCCGGCGGCTGGCGGCCTGGATCGTCCCCGCCGGCGAGGCGCCGCCGACGCCCGGCGAGGTCCGCGATTTCCTCCGCGGCCGGCTGCCCGAGTACATGGTGCCGGCGTCGCTGGCCTTCCTGGAGAGCCTGCCGCTGACCCCCAACGGCAAGGTGGACCGCGCGGCGCTGCCGTCCCCCACCGAAGCCGCCCCGGCGCCCCAGGCGGAGGCGGAGCTGTCTCCCCTGGCCCGTGCCATCGTCGGGGTGATCGCGGGGGTCCTGCGGCTCAATGCGGTCGATCTCGAGGCCGACCTGTTCACGCTTGGCGCCAGCTCGGTGGAGATGGTGCGCATCGCCAACCTGCTGGAGATCGAGCTCGGCTTCCGGCCCCGCATGGACGAGCTCCTCACCCTGTCGCGCGTCGGCGCGCTGGTCGAGTTCTACGAGCGCCGCCTCACCGGGGCGGACGACTTCTCGGCCGCGCAGGAGGAGGGGGCCGGCCTGCCCGCCTTCACGCCGATCTCCGATCCGGCGGAGCGCGAGCGCTTCAAGGCCGCCGAGCCCGGGCTGCGGTGCCTCGACGGCATCCCCACGATCGCCCTGGTCGGCTCCGAGCCGCCCAGCCGGTACGCGGCCCGGCGCAGCCGCCGCGAGCTCGCGGCGGAGCCGCTGCCGGCCGAGCGCCTGGGCCGCTGGCTCGCCGGCCTGCGGCGCTCGACGCTCGACGGCCGTCCGAAGTATCTCTACGGCTCGGCCGGCGCCCTCTATCCGGTGCAGGTCTATCTCTACGTGCGCGACGGCCGGGTGACGGGCATCCCCCCTGGCGCGTATTACTACCATCCGGTCCGGCACGAGCTGGCCCGCCTGGAGCCCCTGACGGCGGGCGCGGCCCTCGGCCGGAGCGACTACGGCTGGGTCAACCAGCCGACGTTCGACCAGGCGGCCTTCGCCCTCTTCCTGATCGGCGACCTGCGGGCGATCGGGCCGCTGTACGGCGCGTCCAGCCGTGACTTCTGCCTGATCGAGGCGGGTCTGATCGCCCAGCTCCTGGACGAGCGGGCGCCGCTGCAGGGGATCGGTCTCTGTCAGGTCGGCAGGTGCCGCACGGCGACGCTGAGCTCGCTGTTCCGCTTGGAGCCCGGCCATGTCTTCCTCCACAGCTTCCTGGGCGGCGGGCTCCCAGGCTCGCCGGCCGAGGCGGCCTCCGGGGAGGAGACCAGGGTGGAGGAAGGAAACCGTTGGGAAGAGGGGGAGCTCTGAGCATGACGACGACGTTCCAGGATTCAGTCATCCCCGATCTGACGCCCGCGCAGATCCTGGACCGGCTGGCCGGCCTGGAGGTCGAGGTGTGGGCGGAGGGGGAGCGCCTGCGCTACCGGGCGCCCAAGGGGCAGCTCTCGGCGGACCTCAAGGAGCTGCTGGCACGGCGCAAGAACGAGCTCCTCTCCTTCCTGCGCGAGCGCGACTGCGAGACGGCGATCTCCTCGGTGCCGCGGATCGTGCCCGACCCGGCGGCCCGTCACGAGCCGTTCCCCCTGACCGATCTGCAGCAGGCCTACTGGGTCGGCCGGACGGGCGCCTTCGAGCTCGGCAACGTGGCGCCCCATTTCTATCTGGAGGCCGACCTGCCGGGCCTCGACCTCGAGCGGTTCAATCAGGCCCTGATCGCCCTCATCCAGCGGCACGACATGCTGCGGGCGGTGGTCGGGGCCGACGGCGTGCAGCAGATCCTGGCGGAGGTGCCCGCCTACCGCATCGAGACGGTGGACCTGACCAGGATGCCCGCCCGGCAGGCCGAGGCCGGCCTCCAGCAGGTGCGGCGAGAGATGTCGCACCAGAATTTCCCGACCGACCGCTGGCCCCTGTTCGAGATCCGCGCCTCGCGGCTGGAGGGGGACCTGGTCCGTCTGCACATGAGCTTCGATCTGCTGATTGGGGACGTGTGGAGCTTCCAGATCTTCTTCCGCGAGCTGTTCCGCCTCTACCGTGATCCGGCGGCCGTCCTGCCGCCCCTGGAGCTGTCGTTCCGCGATTATGTGGTGGCGGAGCAGGGGTTCCAGTCGTCCGAGCGCTACCGGAAGTCCCAGGAATACTGGTGGAGCCGGCTCACCTCGCTGCCGGCCACGCCGGACCTGCCGCTGGCGATGAGCCCGGCCGAGCTGAAGAAGCCCCGGTTCACTCGCCGTAACGGCCGCCTGGAGGCCGCGAGCTGGCGCACCTTGAAGGAGAGGGCGTCGCGGGCCGGGCTCACCCCGTCCGGCACCCTGCTCGCCGCCTTCTCCGAGACGCTGGCGGTGTGGAGCAAGAGCCCGCGCTTCACCCTCAACCTGACGTTCTTCAATCGCCTGCCGTTCCATCCGCAGATCAACGACATCATGGGGGACTTCTCCGCCACCCTTCTGCTGGCCGTGGAAGGAAAGGGGGAGACGACCTTCGCGGCGCGTGCCCAGGCGCTCCAGCAGCAGCTCTGGCGGGACCTGGAGCACGTCCATGTGAGCGGGGTGCGGGTGCTGCGCGAGCTCGCCCGCGTGCGGCGGGACCCCACGGCGGCGGCCATGCCCGTGGTCTTCACCAGCGCCCTCCACAACACCCCCGGCGACGCCGAGCCGGCCGGGGAGGAGGAGTGGCGGCCGGTCTACGGGGTCTCCCAGACCCCCCAGGTCTGGCTCGACCACCGGGTCACCGAGCAGGCCGGCACCCTCACCTTCAGTTGGGACGTGGTGGAGGACCTCTTCCCGCCGGGCCTGATGGAGGCCATGTTCGCCGCCTACACGGACCTCTTGGAGCGCCTGGCCGATGGAGGCGAGGCCTGGGAGGATCCGATCCCGGTGCGCGTCCCGGAGAGCGACCTGGAGCTGATCGCCGCCGCCAACGCCACGGCCGCGCCCGTCCCCGCGGGGCTCCTCCATGAAGGCTTCCTGCGGCAGGCCGGGCTGCGGCCGGACGATCCCGCCGTCCTCGCCGACGGGCGGACGCTGAGCTACGGCGAGCTGGCGCGCCGGTCCCGCCTCCTGGGCGCGCGCCTGCGCGAGCTGGGCGCCGTCCCCAACCAACTCGTGGCCGTGGTGATGGAGAAGGGGTGGGAGCAGGTGGTCGCCGTGCTGGGCATCCTGGATGCGGGGGCCGCCTACCTGCCCATCGACGCCGGGCTCCCCCGGGAGCGCATCCGGCGCCTGCTGGAGCTGGGCGGCGCGGCCATCGCCGTCACGCAGCCGCGATGGCTGGAGGAGCTGGAGTGGCCGCAGGGGGTCGCCCGCGTGGCGGTGCGGCCTGACGAGGCGGAGGAGGCGCCGGCCCTGCCGCCGGTCCAGCGGCCGGAGGACCTGGCCTACGTCATCTTCACCTCGGGCTCCACCGGCGTCCCCAAAGGGGTGGTGATCGACCATCGCGGCGCCCTCAACACCGTCGAGGACGTCAACCACCGCTTCGGCGTGGGTCCCGGGGACCGCGTCCTCGCCCTCTCCTCGCTGTCGTTCGATCTCTCGGTCTACGACATCTTCGGGACGCTCGCCGCGGGGGGCACGGTCGTGATGCCCGAGGCCTGGGCCACGCGCGAGCCCGGCCGCTGGACGGAGCTCCTGGGCTCCGCGGGGGTGACGGTGTGGAACTCCGTCCCGGCCCTCCTCGAGATGCTGGTCGAGTATCTTGAGGGCCGCGGGACGCCGCCGGCGGGGCTGCGGCTCACCCTGCTCTCGGGCGACTGGATTCCGGTCTCCCTGCCGGAGCGAGTCCGCCGCCTCTGGCCGGAGGCCCGGGTGATCAGCATGGGGGGCGCCACCGAGGCCTCCATCTGGTCGATCCTCCGCCCGATCGAGAGCGTGGAGCCGGGCTGGAAGAGCATCCCGTACGGGCGGGCCATGGTCAACCAGACCTTCCACGTGCTGGACGAGCGGCTGGAGCCGCGCCCGGTCTGGGTGCCGGGCCAGCTCTACATCGGCGGCGTGGGGCTCGCCCTGGGCTACTGGCGCGACGAGGAGAAGACGGCCGCCAGCTTCGTAGCCCATCCGCGCACCGGCGAGCGCCTCTACCGGACCGGCGACCTGGGGCGCTGGCTCCCCCAGGGGGAGATCGAGTTCCTCGGCCGGGAGGACCTCCAGGTCAAGGTGCAGGGGCACCGCATCGAGCTCGGCGAGATCGAGGCGGTCCTGGGGCGCCACCCGGCCGTCCGCGCCGCCGTGGTCAAGGCCGTGGGGGAGGGGCGCGCCGGACGGCGCCTCGCCGCCTACGTGGTGGCCGAGGGTCCCTCCGCCGCGGGCGACCTGCGCGACTTCCTGCGCGGCCATCTGCCGGAGCACATGGTCCCGGTGACCTTCCGGTTCCTCGACGCCCTGCCGCTGACCGCCAACGGCAAGGTGGACCGCGCCGCGCTCCCCGACCCCGGGGAGACGCCGGCGCGCGAGGCCGCGTCGAGGCCGGCGCCGGCCGGCGCCGCGAGCCTGGCCGACGAGATCGCCACCCGGGTAGCCCGGGTCCTCGGCCTCGACCGGGTCGATCCCGAGGCGCAGCTCATGGAGCTGGGGATGATCTCGGTCGACATGATCCGGATCGCCAACCTGATCGAGAAGGAGCTCGGTTTCCGCCCCCGGATCGACGACTTCTACCACCTGCCGACCTGCACGGCCCTGGCGCACGCCCTGGAGGACCGCTGGTCCGGCGCGCCGCCCGCCGCTCCCCCCGCGACGGCGGCGCCGGCGTCGGTCTGGGAATCGTTCGAGCGCGTGCTCGATCCGGCCGAGCGGCAGGCGTTTAAGGCGGCGCAGCACGGCCTGCGCCACCTCGCGGAGGGCACGCCGGCCCTGCCGCTGCCGCCGCCCGCCTCCGACGGGCTGCGCCGGGAGCGCCGCACGCGGCGGAGCTTCCGCCCCGAGGCGGTCCCCCTGGCCGCCTTCGGCGGGCTGCTCGGCAGCCTGCGCCAGGTCGGCGCCGGCGCGGAGCCGCGGTACCTCTACCCCTCGGCCGGCGGGCTCTATCCCGTGCAGGCCTACGCGCACGTCAAGGCCGGCAGGGTCGAGGGTCTGGAGGGCGGCACGTACTACTACGATCCGGCGGCGCACCGCCTCCAGGCGCTGGCGCCGGGCGCCGAGATCGACCGCGCGGCGCACGCCGCGCTCATCAACCGCCCGGTGTTCGATCAGGCTGCGTTCTCCCTCTTCCTGGTGGCGGAGGCCGGGGCGTCGGGGCCGCTCTACGGCAAGGCCGGGCGGGACTTCTCGCTGATCGAGGCGGGCGCGATGCTGCAGCTCCTGATGACCGTGGCGTCCGAGGTGGGGCTCGGCCTCTGCCCGGTCGGCAGCCTGGATTTCGCCCCCATCCGGCCGCTCCTGCGGCTCTCGGCCACTCACGAGCTCCTTCACTCGGCTCTCGGCGGGCTTCCCGCGGACGGCGGCAGCGCCCCGCCGCTCTGGGCGGACGTCCTGCCGGACGAGGCGCTGGCCGCGCCCCCCGCCTCGGGCTCGGCGGCGGCCGTCCGCCTGGAGCGCGCGCCGCGGAACGGCGCGCTGCCGCTCTCCTTCGCCCAGCGGCAGCTCTGGTTCCTCCACGAGCTCGACCCGGAGAGCCCGCACTACAACTCGCCGGTGGCGGTCCGCCTCTCGGGGCGGCTGGACGCTGGGGCCCTCGAGCGCGCCATGGCCGAGATCGTCCGCCGGCACGAGTCGCTCCGCACCACCTTCCACGCCGAGCGGGGAGAGCCGGTCCAGGTGGTGGCCGCTCCCGGGCCGTTCGCCCTGCCGCTAATCGATCTCTCCGGCCTGCCGGCCGAGCGCCGCGAAGGGCTGGCGCGGAAGCTGATCGCGGAGGAGATCCGGCGCCCGTTCGACCTCTCGCGGGGCCCGGTGTCGCGCTTCCGGCTGGTACGCCTCGGCGAGGCCGAGCACGTGGCCGTGATCACGGTCCACCACATCGCGAGCGACTACTGGTCGCTGGGCATCCTGGTCCGCGAGGTGACCGCCCTGTACGAGGCGTTCTCCGCGGGCCGCCCCTCGCGCCTCGCCGAGCTGCCCGTCCAGTACGCCGATTTCGCCTTCTGGCAGCGGCGGTGGCTCTCGGAGGAGACCCTGGCCGGCCAGCTCACCTACTGGAAACAGCGTCTGGCGGGAGCCAAGCCGGCGATGGAGCTGCCCGCCGACCATCCCCGCCCCCCGGTGCAGAGCTTCCGCGGCGCGGTGCGCTCGCGGCTGATCCCGCGCGACCTGGCGGAGCGGGTCAAGGCCGTGGGGCGCAACGAGGGGGCCACGCCGTTCATGACCCTGCTCGCGGCCTTCGCCGTGCTGCTCCACGCGTTCACGGGCGAGCGGGACGTCCTCATCGGCTCGCCCGTGGCCAGCCGGAGCCATGCGGACCTGGAGGGGCTGATCGGGCTGTTCGTGAGCCTCCTGGTCTTCCGCGCCACCCTGGAGGGGGACCCTGAGGTTCGGGAGGTGATCTCCCAGGTGCGGCGGACGACCCTGGAGGCCCAGGCGCACCAGGATCTGCCGTTCGGGATGCTGGTGGAGGAGCTGCGCCCCCAGCGCAACCTGAGCCACACCCCGATCTTCCAGGTGGCCTACACCTTCCAGGACGCCCGCCAGACCGCCTTCGACCTGCCGGGTGGCCTGACCCTCTCGCCCCTGGGGATCGAAACCGGGACGACGCAGTTCGACCTGATCCTGAACGTCGAGGACGGTCCCCACGGCCTGACCCTGGCTCTCGACCACAACACGGATCTCTTCGAGAGCGCTACTATCCTCAGGCTCCTCGCCTGTCTGGAAGGCATCCTCGAGCGCGCCGCCGAGCGGCCGCGAGCCCGCCTGAGCGAGCTCCGGGAGACGGCCCTCGAGATCGACCGCCGCGAGCGGGAGGCCGAGCGGGCGGCGTTGGAGAGCGCCCGGCGGCAGAGCTTCCAGATGATCCGGCGCAGAGCCGTGACCACGACTCCGGAAAGGGAAGGGAATCGGTGATCGACAGCGGGACTCAGGAGACCAGCCTCGGAGCCGGCAGCGGGATCGAGGGATTCCGGCTCTCGCCGCAGCAGGAGCACCTCTGGCGCCTGCTGCGGGAGCCCGGCGCGACCCCCTACCGGATCGTGTGCGAGATCCACGTCCTGGGCCGGCTCGACGCCCTGGCGCTCGGCGTGGCGCTGCAGGAAGTCGTGGCGCGCCTGGAGATCCTGCGCACGAGCTTCCGCCGGCTCCCGGGCATGGCGCTGCCGCTCCAGGTGATCGACCCGGAGGGGGGCCTGCGCCTCGTCGAGCACGACCTCGGGGACCTCGACCCTGAGGCGCGGCAGGCGCGCCTCGCCGCGCTCGTCGACGCCCTGCTGGCCTCCCCCGTCGATCTGGAACGGGGCCCGATCCTCGCGGTCGACCTGGTCCGCCTCGGCCCGGGGGAGCACGCCATGCTCCTCGCCCTCCCCGCGCTCTGCGCTGACGCGGCCAGCCTGGGCCATCTGGTGGCCGAGATCGGCCGCGCCTACCGGGCGCGTACCACCGGCGAGCCCTCCGAGGGTGAGCCGGTGCAGTACGCGGACGTCTCCGAGATCCTCAACCACCTCCTGGAGTCCGAGGAGACCGAGGCCGGGCGGGCCCGCTGGCGCGATCTCGACCTCGCCGCCCTGCCGGTGCCGCGCCTCCCCTGGAACGAACTCGCGGAGGGGCGGACGGAGCCCGCTCCCCGCGCGCTGCCCATGGCGTCCGACCCCGGTCTGGCGGCGGCGGTCGAGGCGCTGGCGGGCCGCCGCGGCAGCTCGGCCGCCGCGGTGCTGCTCACCGTCTGGTGGACCCTGCTCGCGCGCCTCTCGGGCGAGGAGGGGCTCGTGGTGGCGGCCGCGCACGACGGCCGCACCTACGGCGAGCTCGCGGAGGCCGTGGGGCCGCTGGCGCGGTACGCCCCGGTGCGCGCGGGCCTGCACGGCGGGCTCTCCTTCCACGAGGCGCTGGCCCGTGTCGACCACGCCCTGCGCGAGACCGCGGAGCTCCAGGACTTCTTCGCGTGGAACGGCGAGGAGGCCGAGAGGACACTTTTCCCGCCCGTGGCATTCGAGCTCCTGGACCTGTCCTCCCCCTTCCCGGCGGCCCCGGGCCTGACCTTCACTGTGGGCGCGCCGCGGGGGTGGCTGGAGCGTTTCCGGCTCCTGCTGCGCGGCGTGCGCCGCGGCGGCGATCTGGCGCTCGCGATCCTCTACGACGCCGGAGCGGTCGCCGAGGCCGCGGTGAAGGACCTGCCCGAGCGGCTCCTGACACTGCTCTCCGCGGCCCTCGCCGCGCCCGATACGGTCCTGGATGAGCTCGCGATGGTGGGCCCGCGGGAGCTCCACCGCCTGACGGTGGCCGGCAACGCCACGGAGGCCGACCTCGGCCCCGCGCGCTGTCTCCACCGGCTCGTGGAGGAGCAGGCCGATCGCTCTCCGGACCGCCTGGCCGTGGTGGCCGAGGAGGGCAATCTGAGCTACGCCGGGCTGGACGCGCGGGCCAACCGCCTGGCGCGTCGCCTGATCCGTCTGGGCGTGGAGCGGGGGGACCGCGTGGCGGTCTGCCTGGAGCGCGGCCTCGACCTGGTGGTGGGCCTGCTGGGCATCCTCAAGGTCGGGGCGGCCTACGTGCCGCTCGACCCCGCCTATCCGGAGGACCGGCTGTCCTACATGGTGGAGGAATCAGGCGCCAGGGTGCTGGTGAGGAGCGCGGGCCTGCTCCCCGGCCTCCCCTACGACGGGCCGGTGGTGTGCCCGGAGGCGGCGGACCTGGAGACCGAGAGCGCCGGCCGGCCGGACATGCCCGTGGCGCCGGACGACCTCGCGTACGTCATCTACACCTCGGGCTCGACGGGCCGCCCCAAGGGGGTGATGATCCCCCACCGCGCGATCGTCAACCGCCTGCTCTGGATGCAGAGCGCCTTCCCGCTGGACGCTGAAGACCGGGTGCTCCAGAAGACCCCCTTCAGCTTCGACGCCTCGATCTGGGAGCTGTTCTGCCCCCTCCTCGCCGGCGCGCGGCTGGTCATGGCCCGGCCAGGCGGCCACCAGGACCCGCGCTATCTGGTCGACGCCATCGGCGAGCAGGGCGTGACCGTCCTGCAACTGGTCCCGTCGCTGCTGCGCGTCTTTCTGGACGACGAGCGGGTGGGCGACTGCCGGTCGTTGCGCCGGCTGTTCTGCGGCGGCGAGGCCCTGCCCGTGGACCAGATGGAGCGCTTCTTCCCCCTCCTCCCCGGCGCGGCGCTGTGCAACCTCTACGGCCCCACCGAGTCGGCCATCGACGCCACCTTCTGGCCCGCCCGGCCCGGCCTGCGCCAGGCGGTCGCCCCGATCGGCGGCCCGCTGGCCAACGTCCAGGTCTACGTGCTCGACGCCCGACTCGAACCCGTACCCGCCGGCCTGCCCGGGGAGCTCTGGATCGGCGGCACCGGCCTCGCCTGGGGCTACCTGGCGCGTCCGGACCTGACCGCGGAGCGCTTCCTGCCCTCTCCCTGGAGCGGCGAGTCCGGCGCGCGCCTCTACCGCACGGGCGACCTCGTGCGCCACCGCCCGGAGGGCGCCATCGACTTCCTGGGCCGCATCGACCATCAGGTCAAGATCCGCGGCTTTCGCATCGAGCTGGGGGAGATCGAGGCCACGCTCGCCGGCCATCCCGCCGTCGCCGACGTGGTGGTAGTGGCGCGGGAGGGGAGGGCGGGCGACACCCGGATCGTGGCCTACGCGGTGCCCAGGGCCGGCCTGGTCCTGCCGCAGGAGGATCTCTACGAGCTGCCGAACGGCCTCCGGATCGTGCCGGTGAGCCGCAGCGAGGCGGACCTCATCTACCGGGAGATCTTCGTCGATGAGACCTATCTCCAGCACGGGGTCACCCTCGCCCCCGGCGACTGCGTCGTCGACGTCGGGGCCAACGTCGGGCTCTTCACGCTGTTCGCGGCGCGGCGCTGCCCCGGCGGCCGCATCTACTCCTTCGAGCCGGTCCCGCCGGTGTTCGAGAAGCTGCGCGCCAACGTCGCCCTGGGCCAGGCCGGCGCGACGATCTTCCAGGCCGCGCTGTCGGACCACGCCGGGGAGGCGGAGATCACCTTCTACCCCCTGTGGTCGGGCATGTCGGGCCTCTACGCCGACGCCGCCGACGACGAGGCGATCACCCGCGCCTTCCTGCGCAACCAGGACGAGCGGCTCGCCGAGCACGCGGACGAGCTCCTGGCGGGGCGCTTCGAGGGGGAGGTCTTCCGCTGCCCCCTGAAGACCCTGTCGCAGGTGATCCGGGAGAACGGCATCGAGGCGATCGATCTGCTGAAGATCGACACCGAGAAGAGCGAGCTCGACGTCCTGCGGGGCATCGAGGAGCAGGACTGGCCGAAGATCGGCCAGATCGTCATCGAGGCGCACGACCGCGACGGGCACTTGGAGGCGATCACCGCACTCCTGGGCCGCCACGGGCTTTCCGTCGTGGCCGACGACTCCGGGCTCCTGCAGGGAACGGGGATGGTCAACCTGTACGCCGTGTCCGCCGCCTGGCAGGAACGGCGGCGCTCCGGCGCCGTCCAGGCGCCGCCTCCGGCCGCCCGTCCTGCGGTGCCCGGCGCCCCGCCGACCGCCGCCGAGCTGCGGGGGTACCTGGAGCAGCGCCTGCCCGACTACATGGTCCCGTCCGCCGTGGTCCTCCTGCCCGAGCTGCCCCGGCTGCCCAACGGCAAGGTGGACCGCAAGAGCCTGCCGGAGCCGGAGCAGGCCCGCCCGGATCAGGGCGCGGACCGGGCGCCCGCGACCCCCACCGAGGAGATCCTGGTCTCCCTCTGGGCCCAGGTGCTCGGCCTGGAGGACCTCGGGGTGCGGGACAACTTCTTCGACCTCGGAGGCCACTCGCTGCTGGCCACCCAGCTCGTCTCCCGCATCCGCGAGGTGCTCGCGGTCGACCTGCGGGTGCGCAACCTCTTCGAGGCCCCCACGGTGGCGGGCCTGGCCATCGAGGTCGAGGCCGCGCGGGCGCGGCGCCAGGGACCTTCCGCGCCGCCGATCGTGCCGGTGCCGCGCGCGCCGGGGGAGCCCCTGCCGCTCTCCTTCGCCCAGCAGCGCCTCTGGTTCCTTCACCAGCTCGACGAGGGCTCTCCGGCCTACAACCTCTCGGCGGGCCTGCGCGTTCGCGGCTCCCTGCGCGGCGACGCCCTGGCGCGCGCCCTGGGGGAGATCGTACGGCGGCACGAGGCGTTGCGCACCACGTTCCCGCTCGTCGACGGCGCGCCCGCGCAGGTCGTCGGGCCGCCTGCCCCCGCGATCATTCCGGTCGCCGATCTGTCGGGCCTCCCGGCCGAGAGACGGGAGGAGGAGGCCCGGCGGCAGGGCCGCGAGGAGGCGGCGCGGGCGTTCGACCTCGCCCGTGGCCCCCTGCTCCGCGCCTCCCTCCTGCGCTTCGGCCCGGAGGACCACGCCCTTCTGTTCACCATGCACCACATCGTGGGTGACGGCTGGTCGACCGGCGTCCTGATCCGCGAGCTGGCGGAGCTGTACGGCGCTTTCGCGGCCGGGCGGCCGTCGCCGCTCCCGGATCTGCCGATCCAGTACGCCGACTTCGCCCTCTGGCAGCGGCGATGGCTGGAAGGAGAGGTCCTCGAGCGGCAGCTTTCCTACTGGCGGGAGCGGCTGGGAGAGGGGCTTGAGACCCTCGACCTGCCCACCGACCACCCGCGGCCGGCCATCCAGTCCTTCCGGGGGGCCCGAGAGTCGTTCCGGCTCTCGCCGGAGCTGGCGCGGGAGGTCCGCGCCCTCACCCGGCGCGAGGGCGTGTCGCTGTTCATGACGCTCCTCGGCGCGTTCGCCACGCTGCTCCACCGTTACGGTGGCCAGGAGGACATCCCCGTGGGGACCCCGGTGGCCAGCCGCAATCGCCTCGAGATCGAGGGGCTGATCGGCGTCTTCATCAACACGCTGGTGATGCGCGTCGACCTCTCCGGCGAGCCGAGCTTCCGGGACCTCCTCGCCCGGGTGCGCGAGGTGGCGCTCGGCGCCTACGGGCACGAGGACATGCCGTTCGAGCGCCTGGTCAACGAGCTGCAGCCGGAGCGGGACCTCGCCCGCTCGCCGCTCTTCCAGGCCATGTTGATCCTCCAGAACGCACCGATCGGCGCGCCCGAGCTCCCCGGGCTGGGAGTGGAGCTCCTACCCATGGAGAGCACGGTCGCCAAGCTCGATCTGACGCTGGAGGTGGCGGAGGTGGCCGGCGGCCTCCTGGGCTCGCTGGAGCACAACACCGACCTCTTCGAGCGCGCCACCATCCAGCGCATGGCGGAGCATCTGGAGGTGCTGCTCGCCGCCGCCGTGGCCGCGCCGGAGGAGCACCTCTTCGACCTTCCCCTGCTGACCGGCCCGGAGCGCCAGCAGATCGTCTCCGGCTGGAATGCGACGGCCGTCGAGCTCGGGCCCGACCGCGCCGTTCACGACCTCTTCGCCGAGCGGGCGGCGGCGCAGCCCGGGGCGGTCGCGGTGGTCCATGGCGAGGACCGGCTGACCTACGGCGAGCTCGACCGGCGCTCCGGTCTCGTCGCCGCGTACCTGCGGCAATTGGGTGTCGGGCCAGGAGCGCTGGTGGCGCTCTCCGTCGAGCGCGGCCTGGAGATGGTGGTGGGGCTGCTCGGCGTCCTGCGGGCGGGCGGCGCCTACCTGCCGCTCGATCCCGCCTATCCCGCGGCCCGCCTGGAGCTCATGCTGGAGGACTCGGGCGCGCCCGTCCTCCTCACCCAGGAGCGGCTGCGGGACCGCTTCGCGGCGCCGGGGCTCACGGTCGTCTCCCTGGACGGGGACTGGCCGCGAATCGCGGCGGCCGGAGAGGACGGGCCCGCCGCGCAGGCCGCGGTCGCTCCCGACGATCTCGCCTACGTGATCTACACCTCGGGCTCCACCGGCCGGCCCAAGGGAGTGATGGTCAGCCATCGCAATGCCGTGAGCTTCTTCGCCGGCATGGACCGGCGCCTCGGTGCCGACCCCGGCTGCTGGCTGGCCCTGACGAGCATCTCGTTCGACATCTCGGTCCTCGAGCTGCTGTGGACCCTGGCCCGCGGCTTCCAGGTGGTGATCCAGGGGGAGCGCCAGCCGATCCTGGAGCCTGCCGCCGCTCCCGCCCGGGAGGCGCGGACGATCGACTTCAGCCTCTTCTACTTCGCCAACGAGGAGGGGGAGGGGAGGACCGACCGCTACCGCCTTCTCCTCGAGGGCGCCCGCTTCGCCGACCGCCACGGCTTCGCGGCGGTGTGGACCCCCGAGCGGCATTTCCACGCCTTCGGCGGCCTCTATCCGAGCCCCGCCGTGACCAGCGCCGCCATCGCCACCATCACCGAGCGGGTCGCCATTCGGGCGGGCAGCGTGGTCCTGCCGCTCCATCAGCCGATCCGCGTGGCGGAAGAGTGGTCGATGATCGACAACCTGTCGCGCGGCCGGGTGGGGATCTCCTTCGCTTCCGGCTGGCACGCCGACGACTTCGTGCTGGCGCCGGAGAGCTACGCGGAGCGCAAGGACGTGATGCTCCGCGGCATCGAGACCGTGCGGCGGCTCTGGCGCGGCGAGGCGGTGCGGGCGCGCGGCGGGGCGGGCCGGGAGGTCGAGGTACGCATTCTGCCGCGGCCGCTCCAGCCGGAGCTGCCGGTGTGGGTGACCGCGGCGGGCAACGCCGAGACCTTCCGGCTGGCCGGCGAGATCCGCGCCGGCGTGCTCACCCACCTCCTGGGCCAGGACCTGGACGACCTCGAACGCAAGATCGCCGTCTACCGGCGGGCCTGGAGCGAGGGGGGGCGCGGGCCGGGCGGCGGGCACGTCACCCTGATGCTCCACGCCTTCGTGGGCGAGGACGAGGAGACCGTCCGCGCCACCGTGAAGGGGCCCTTCTGCAACTACTTGCGAGCCTCGCTCGACCTGGTGCGGAACCTCAGCCGGGGGCTGGGGCGCGAGATCGACCCCGGTGCCCTCTCTCCGGCCGACCTGGAGGAGATCCTCGAGCGCTCCTTTGAGCGGTACTACCAGACCAGCGCCCTCCTCGGTACCGAGGAGGGCTGCCTGCGGCTGGTGGACCGCCTCAAGCGGGCCGGCGTCGACGAGATCGCCTGCCTCATCGACTTCGGCATCGCGGACGAGACGGTGCTCGCCGGCCTCTCCCGCCTGGACGCCTTGCGGCGGCGCGCCAACGAGGCGCGGCCCGCGGCGCCGGCGGCGGAGGAGCTGTCGCTCGTGGCGGCCCTGGGGCGCTATGGGGTGACCCACTTCCAGTGCACACCCACGGTGGCGAAGGTGCTGGCGGGCGACGCCGCGGGGCGGCGGGCCCTGGCCTCCCTCGACCATCTCCTGGTCGGCGGCGAGGCCCTCCCCCTGTCGCTGCTGGAGCAGCTGGGCGATGAGCGTCCGCGGCAGCTCCACAACATGTACGGCCCCACGGAGACCACCGTCTGGTCGGCCACCTGGACCGCGCCTTCCCGCGCCCGGCGGATCGCGATCGGCCGGCCGATCGCCAACACGGAGATCTACGTCGTCGACCACGCCCTCCGGCCGGTCCCCGCCGGCGTCCCCGGGGAGCTCCTGATCGGCGGCCTGGGGGTCACCCGCGGCTACCTGGGCCGGCCTGACCTCACGGCCGAGCGGTTCGTGCCGGACCCCTTCGGGCCGCGGGCGGGCGGGCGCCTCTACCGGACCGGCGACCTCGCCCGCTTCCGGATCGACGGCGAGCTCGAATTCCTCGGCCGTATCGACCAGCAGGTGAAGGTGCACGGCTACCGCATCGAGCTGGAGGAGATCGAGCGGGCGCTCGAACGGCACCCTGGGATCGCCCAAGCGGTGGTCGCGGCGCACGAAGACGCAGGCAACCGGCATCTGGTTGCCTATTTCGTGCCCGCGAGGAAAGATGGGACCGCCGGCCCGGAGCCCTGGACCGGCCGTTACCACCGCCTGCCGAACGGCTTACGGGTAGCCTGCTTCAACGATTTCCAGGCCAGCCAGGCCTATCGCGAGATTTTCGAGAGCGCCATCTACCTCCGGCACGGCCTCGCTCTCGAGGATGGAGACTGCGTGTTCGACGTGGGGGCCAATATCGGCTTCTTCTCGCTGTTCGCAAGCCAGCGGTGCAAGGATCTGGCGATCTATGCCTTCGAGCCGATTCCGCAGACGTTCCACGCGCTCCAGACCAATATGGAGCTCCACGGCTCCCCTGTCGCGCTGTTCCCCATTGGGCTGGGCGAGCGCGCAGAGGCCGTAAGATTTACCTTTTATCCTCAAATGCCTGGCCTGTCCGGGCGCTATTCCGATCCGGAGAGGGACCGTAATGTCAGCCGGGCGATCCTGCTCGCCGGGCTCGACCGGGAGAAGGCTCGGTGGGGGCCCGCTCTCGGCGACGGTGAGATCAACGATCTGCTCGACGAGCAGTTCCGTAGCGAGATCCACCGCTGTCAAGTGCGCACCCTCTCTGAGATCATCGACGAACAAGGCGTCGAGGTCATCGACCTGCTCAAGATCGACGTTGAGCGTGCTGAGCTCGATGTGCTGCGCGGCTTGCGGGCAGACCACTGGAGCCGGATCCGGCAGATCGCCATGGAGGTTGACGGACGGGAAAACTTGGAGGGCGTCGCCAGACTGCTCGGCCAGCAAGGCTTCGAAGTCGCCGTGGACGAGCTCCTGCACATCCCGGGCGACGCCACCGGGCTGGTCGAGATCTACATGCTGTACGCCCGCCGGGCGGGCGTACGGCCGCCTGGCGTGCGTGGGCGGGTCGCTGCTCCCCGATCTACGGACCCTGGGCTCTCGACCACCGATCTGCGCCTCCACCTCCGGGGAATCCTGCCGGACTACATGCTGCCGTCTGCCTTTTTCTCCGTGGCGGCCCTGCCGCTGACGCCGAATGGCAAGGTGGACCGCCGGCGGCTGCCGGCGCTGGGCGACCGGCTCAGGATGCAAGGGAAGAGCGTGGCGCCGCGCAACCGGATCGAGAAGCTTCTCGTCGAAATCTGGGAGAAGATCCTCCCCGTCGAGCACGTCGGGATCCACGACAACTTCTTCGAGCTCGGTGGCGATTCGATCCTGAGTATCCGGATGATCGCCCAGGCTCACCAGTCCGGGTTGCACCTTACACCGCGCCAGCTCTTCCAGTACCAGACGGTCGCCGAGCTGGCGATGGTTGCCTCCGCCGTGGAGGCGCCCCCCGCGGAGCAGGGCGAAGTGTCCGGGCCGGTGCCGCTCACCCCCATCCAGCACTGGTTCTTCGAGCAGGACCTGCCGAGCCCCCACCACTGGAACCACGCCGTCCTGCTGGAGACGCGGCCCGACCTCGATCCCCACCGCCTCGGTGAGGCGTTCGACCGCCTGGTCGCGCACCACGACGGCCTGCGCCTGCGGTTCCACCGGGGGCCGGACGGCTGGCGCCAGGAGAACGCGCCACTGGAGAGGGCGGCGTTCTCATGGATCGAGTTGCCGCCCCCCTCGGCGGCGTCAGAGCGCCAGCGCGCCTTCCAAGAGGCGGTCGCGGTGGCCCAGGCTGGCCTCGACCTCTCGCGCGGGCCCGTGCTGCGCGCCGTCTTCTTCGGGCAGGGGGAGGGCGCGCCCGGCCGGCTGCTGGTCGTCAGCCACCACCTGGTGATCGACGGCATCTCGTGGCGGCTGCTGCTCGAGGACCTGCAGACGGCCTACGGCCAGCTCGCGGCGGGGGCCCCGGTGCAACTGCCGCCCAAGACCACCTCCTTCCAGCGCTGGGCCGAGCGCCTGGTGGAGGAGGCCTGCTCGCCGGAGACCCAGGCGGAGCTCCCCTTCTGGCTCGCGCAGGGGCGCGGCGCCGCCCGCCTCCCCCTGGACTACCCGGCCGGCGCCAATCTGGAAGGGGGCGTCCGCACCGTCGCGGTCTGGCTGGACGCGGCGGAGACCCAGGCCCTCCTGCAGCGGGTCCCCGAGGCCTACCGCACGCGGGTGGATGACGCCCTGCTCACCGCCCTCATCCAGGGCTTCGCCGCCTGGACCGGCGACCGCTCCCTGCTCGTCGACCTGGAAGGGCACGGCCGCGAGGAGGTGGGCGAGTACCTGAACATCTCCCGCACCACCGGCTGGTTCGCCACCTTCGCTCCGGTGCTGCTGAGCCTCGCCGGGACCGGCGGGCCGGGCGAGGCGCTCAAGGCCATCAAGGAGCAGCTCCGCGCCATTCCGCGGCGGGGGATCGGCTACGGGCTCCTGCGCTATCTGGGTCCGGACCGCGAGGCGGCCCGCCAGCTCCACCTCCTGCCGCAGCCGGAGGTGAGCTTCAACTACCTCGGCCAGCTCGACCAGGTGCTCGCCCAGGACGGGCTGCTGCGGCCGGCGGGGGAGTCGGCCGGGACGGCGCGCGATCCGCGACAGCTCCGGCGCTACCTGCTGGACGTCAGCGGGGACGTGAGCGGCGGCCGCCTGCGCCTGCTCTGGACCTACCCCGGGGAGATCCTCGCCGAGGCCACCGTGGAGCGGCTGGCCCAGGGCTGCCTCATAGCTCTGCGCGACATCGTGGCGCACTGCACCACGCCCGAGGCCGCGGGCTGCACCCCGTCGGACTTCCCCCTAGCCTCCCTGAGCCAGGCCGAGCTGGACCACCTGGCCGGCGCCGAGGCGCGGGAGATCGAGGATCTCCTCCCCCTCTCCCCCCTCCAGCAGGGGCTCCTCTTCCACACTCTGGAGGCGCCCGAGTCGGCGATGTACCTGCTGCAGTTCTACTGCACGCTGGTGGGCGATCTCGATCCGGTGGCCTTCGGTAGCGCTTGGCAGCAGGTCGTCGACCGTCACGGCATCCTGCGCAGCTCCTTCTTCTGGGAGGGGCTCGAGGAGCCGCTCCAGCGCTCGCTCCGCCACGTCGACCTCCCCTTCGACTGGCAGGACTGGCGTCATCTCGACGAGGTAGAGAGGCGCGAGCGCTACGAGCGCTTCATCATGGAGGACCGCGGCCGCCGCTTCGACCTCTCCCGGCCGCCGCTGATGCGGATCACAGTCGTGCGCTTCGGCGAGCGCGAGCACCGTCTGGTCTGGAGCTACCACCACCTGCTGCTGGACGCTTGGTCGGCGGCGATCATCGTGGGCGAGGTGTTCACGTTCTACGCCGCGCTCCGGGACGGCGCGACCCTCCACCTGGCACCGGCGCGGCCCTACGGGGAGTACATCGCGTGGCTCCGCCGGCAGAGCCTGGCGGAGGCGGAAGGGTTCTGGCGGCAGAGCCTGGCGGGCTTCGGCGCGCCGACCCCCCTGAGCCTCGACCGGCAGGCCACGACCGAGCCAGGCGGCGAGAGCGGCCAAGCGGCGGCGAGCCTCACCCTGTCGCGGGCGGCCACCGACCGGCTGCGCGCCATGGCGAGGCGCCACCGCCTGACCCTGAACACCCTGGTCCTCGGCGCCTGGTCCTTCCTCCTCAGCTACTACAGCGGCGAGCAGGACATCGTGGTGGGCGTCATCTCCTCGGGCCGCGAGGTCGACCTGCCGGGCGTCGACACCATCGTGGGCGTTTTCATCAACACCCTGCCGCTCCGTCTCGAGATCGACATGGCGGCCCCGCTGGCCTCCTGGCTGGACCAGGTGCAGGCCCGGCAGGTCGAGATCCGCCGCTTCGAGCACACGCCGCTCGTCCAGGTGCAGCAGTGGAGCGAGGTCGAGCGCGGCCGCCCCCTGTTCGAGAGCATCTTCGTGTTCGAGAATCATCCGGCGGGCTCCGGCGTGTCGCGCGCGCAGGTGGGCCTGGAGGTGCGCGATTTCCGCAGCCTCGCCCGCACCAGCTATCCCCTCTCCCTGCTGGCGAACCCGGGCGACGAGGTGTCGGTCGAGCTGAGCTACGACCGCGACCGCTTCGACGCGGACGCGGTGGAGCGCATCCTCGGCCACCTGCGGGCGACGCTCTCGCGTTGGCCGGATCAGGCCGGCGAGCCGCTGGGCCGGCTCTCGCCGCTGACCGGGGAGGAGCGGGCGGAGGCCCTGGCCGCCGCCTGGCCCGCTCCCGCGCCGGAGGAGCGATTCTGCCTGCACGAGCTGTTCGAGTGGCAGGTCCAACGCTCCCCTGAGGCGACGGCGCTCTGTTGCGAGGGGCGTGAGCTCACCTACGAGGAGCTGGACCGCCGGGCGAACCGGCTGGCCCATCATCTGATCGCGCTGGGCGCCGCGCCGGAGCGGCCGGTCGCCATCCTGCTGGAGCGCTCGCTCGACCTCGTGGTGGCCATCCTGGGCGTGCTCAAGACCGGCGCTCCCTACCTGCCCATCGATCCGATGCAGCCGCCGGAGCGCGCCACCTTCATGCTCGCCGACGCCGGAGCGGGCCACCTGGTGACCCGCGGCTCCCTCGCCGCCCCTCTGCTCCCGCTGGCGGTCGAGGTCATCGATCTCGACGCCACGGGCGAGGCGCTCGCCGGCCGCCCGGAAACCAGCCCGGGATGGCGGATCTCGCCGGCCAATCTGGCCTACGTCATCTACACCTCGGGCTCGACGGGGACGCCCAAGGGGGCGCTGCTCACCCACCACAACGTGGTGCGTCTGTTTACGACCACCCGGGATCTCTACCGCTTCGATGCGAGCGACGTCTGGACGCTCTTCCACTCCTACGCCTTCGATTTCTCGGTCTGGGAGATGTGGGGCGCATTCCTGTTCGGCGGTCGGCTTGTCGTGGTGCCGTATGCCGTGAGCCGTTCGCCGGAGGACTACTACCGGCTCCTGGTGGAGGAGAAGGTGACCGTCCTCAACCAGACGCCGTCCGCGTTCCGCCGTCTCGCCGAGGTGGACGAGGAGTCGGGCGCGCCGCTCTCGCTGCGCTGGATCGTCTTCGGCGGCGAGGCGCTGGCGCCCGACTCGCTGGCGGCCTGGGTGGCCCGGCATGGAGAGGAACGGCCACGAGCAGTGAACATGTATGGCATTACGGAGACGACGGTGCACGTCACCTTCCGGGCCCTGACGACGGCGGACACGGTCGGCGTCGGGCACAGCCCGATCGGCGTCTCCATACCCGACCTCCGTCTCCATCTGCTCAACGCCTGGATGCAGCCCGTGCCGGTGGGGGCGATCGGCGAGCTCTACGTGGGCGGGCCGGGCCTGGGCCGCGGCTATCTCGGCAGGGCCGACCTGACGGCCCAGCGCTTCGTCCCCGATCCCTTCTCGTCCGTTCCCGGCGAGCGGCTCTACAAATCCGGCGATCTGGCGCGCCGCCTGCCCGCGGGCGAGCTCGACTATCTCGGCCGGTCCGACCACCAGATCAAGGTGCGTGGCTTCCGCGTCGAGCCGGGAGAGATCGAGGCCGCCCTGCGGCGCCACTCCGGAGTGCGCCACGCCGTGGTGCTGGGCCGCGACGATCTTGACGGCGACCGCCGGCTGGTCGCCTACGTGGTCCCCACCGCGCCCGTCATCACGGTCGGCGAGCTGAGGGAGTTCCTGCTCCAGAGCCTGCCGGAGCACATGGTCCCCAGCGCCTTCGTGCTTCTGGACGCCCTCCCCCTGAACGCCAGCGGCAAGGTCGACCGCCGGGCCCTCCCGGCTCCCGACCGGCGCCCGGACCTCGGGGACGGCTACGTGGCGCCACGCAACCCGGTCGAGGAGCTGATGGCCGCCATCTGGGCCGAGGTGCTCGGGCTGGAGCGCGTGGGCATCCGCGACGAGCTCCTGGAGCTGGGCGGCCACTCGCTGCTGGCGACCCGGCTGGTCGCCAGGCTCCGCAAGCAATTCGAGGTCGAGCTCTCTCTGCGCGAGCTGTTCGACCAGCCCACCGTCGAGTCCCTGGCGGCGGTCGTCGAGCGAGCCCGGACCGCGGGCGAGACGGATATCGCGCCGCCCATCACGAGGGCCCGGCGCGGCGGCGACCTACCGCTGTCGTTCGCGCAGCAGCGGCTCTGGTTCCTGGACCGCTGGCTGGGGGCCACCCCGCTGTTCAACGTGCCGTTCACGGTGGAGCTCCGCGGGCGGCTGCACGTCCCGGCCCTCGCCGGCACCTTCGGAGAGATCGTCCGGCGGCACGAGGCGCTGCGCACCACCTTCCCCGAGCACCGGGGCGTGCCCATCCAGGCGATCGCCGCGCCGGCGCCGGTCCCCCTGCCGCTGGTCGACCTCGGCGCGCTGCCCGCGGGACGCCGCGAGGGCGAGGCGGAGCGGCTGGCCGCCGAGGAGTCGCGGCGGCCGTTCGACCTCGCCGCCGGGCCGCTGCTGCGCGCCGGGCTCCTGCGCCTGGCCGAGGAGGAGCACCGGTTGCTGGCGACGCTCCACCACATCGTCTGCGACGGCTGGTCGATCGGCGTGCTGCTGCGGGAGGTGACGGAGCTCTACCCGGCGCTGGTGGAAGGGCGGGCGCCCCGCCTCCGCGAGCTGCCGGTCCAGTACGCCGACTTCGCGGTCTGGCAGCGGGACTGGCTCCAGGGCGCGACGCTGGAGAGGCAGCTCGCGTACTGGCGCCAGCGGCTGACGGGTGCTCCCACCCGGCCGGCGCTCCCCACGGACCGCCCCCGGCCCGAGTTGCAGACCCACTGCGGCGGCGTGCTGCCCATCTCGCTGACGGCCGAGCAGACCGAGAGGCTGAAGAGCGCCAGCCGCCGTTTCGGCGTGACCCTGTTCATGACCACGGTGGCCCTGTTCAAGGTCCTGCTGCGCCACGTGACCGGGAGGAACGACGTGCTGGTGGGCACCGATGTCGCCAACCGGGAGCGGCTGGAGACGGAGGGGCTGATCGGCTTCTTCGTCAACCAGCTCGCCCTGCGCACCGACCTGTCGGGCGATCTCGCCCTCCCCGAGCTGCTGCGGCGCGTCCGCGAGGTCTCCCTCGGGGCGTACAGCCACAAGGATCTGCCGTTCGACAAGCTGGTGGACGCGCTCGACATCGAGCGGAGCCTTGGCTACTCGCCGCTCTTCCAGGTCAAGATCTTCTTTGTCGATCCCCAGGAAGAGGGGCTCGCCCTGCCGGAGCTGACCGTACAGCGGCTGGGCAGCGAGAACGGCACCGCCAAGCTCGATCTGACGCTCGCCCTCCAGGATACGCCGCAGGGGTTGCGCGGATCGCTGGAGCACAACCGGGATCTGTTTGAGGATGCCACCGCCGAGCGCTGGGCCGCGCAGCTCCACGCGCTCCTCGCCGCTTTCGCCGAGCGTCCGGAGGGCCGGGTCGAGGACCTCGACCGCGTCCTCCGCGACATGGAAAGGAAAGAGACCGTCATGGAGAAGAACGTACGCCAACCCGCGAGCTTCGATCCGTTCAAGTCGATCAAGCCCAAGGCCATTCATCTCGGGCGCGGGGAGGTCGTCAAGAAGGACTACCTCGCCCCTGGCCAGAATCTCCCGCTGGTGATCCAGCCGGCCGTCGCCGAGGCCGACGCCGTCGAATGGGCGAGCACGCACCGCGAGGAGATCGAGAAGGACCTGCTGCGGCACGGAGCGATCCTCTTCCGCGGCTTTGATCTGGGGTCGGCCGACACGTTCGAGCGCTTCGCCTCCGCGATCTGCTCGGAGCTGTTCAACGAAAACGGCGAGCACCCGCGCGAGAGCGTCAGCGGCAACGTCTATACCCCGGTCTTCTACCCCCCGGACCAGAAGCTCCTCTGGCACAACGAGAACTCGTTCAACCTGCGCTGGCCGATGAAGATCCTGTTCTGCGCCGCGCGCCCAGCCGACGAGGGAGGGGAGACGCCGATCGTGGACAGCCGCAAGGTCTTCGACGACCTGGACCCCGGGATCCGCCAGCGCTTCGTCGAGAAGCAGGTCCTCTATCAGCGGAGCTTCGGCCTGGGCGTCGGCCTGGACTGGCAGACGGTCTTCCAGACCGACGACAAGGACGACCTTGCGCGGCGGGCCGCCGAGGAGAAGATCGAGCTGGAGTGGCAGGCGGACGGCCATCTGCGCACCCGCTTCCGCCGGCCCGCCGCCGCGCGGCATCCGGTCACCGGCGAGTGGATCTGGTTCAACCAGGCCCAGCACTGGCACGTCTCCTGTCTGGAGCCGGAGACCCGCCGCTCCATGGAGTCCCTCTTCGCCGAGGACGACCTGCCGCGCAACTGCTACTACGGCGACGGCTCGCCCATCCCCGACGCGGAGATGGCGCACATTCTCGAGGTCTATCAGCGGCACGAGATCTCCTTCCCCTGGCAGAAGGGGGACGTCCTACTGCTCGACAACATGCTGGTGGCACACGCCCGCAACCCCTTCCGGGGCGAGCGTCGCCTCCTGGTGGCATTGGGAGAGATGAAGGATTACGGGGAAGCTCAGACGGGAGGCTCGAATGGCGATTGAGATCGAAGGCTACCGCCTCTCGCCGCAGCAGAGGTGGCTCTGGCTGCTCTCCGGGAGCGGCGTGTACGCCGTCCAGGGCTCCTGGCTGCTGGAGGGTGGCTGGCAGAGGAACCGGGTGAGGGAGGCTCTCGAGCGGGCCACCGCCCGGCACGACATCCTGCGGACCTCGTTCGCGCGCCCCGAGGGGGTGAGGATGCCCCTCCAGGTGCTCGGCGAGGGCCGGCCGGAGTGGAGCGAGCACGACCTCTCAGCGGCGGAGGTGGGGGAGCGGGAGGAGCGGATCGCGGCCTTCGCTGAGCGGGACCGCCGCCCGTTCGATCCCGCCTCCGGCTCGCCGGCCCGGGCCACCCTGATCTCCCTGGCGCCCGAGCGGCACGTCCTGGTGTTGTCGATCTCCGCGCTCTGCGGCGATCCCTCCTCGCTCCACAACCTTGTCCAGGAGATCGGCGACCTCTGCGCCGGGAGCGACCCGGACGGCGAGCCGGTGCAATACCTCCAATACTCGGAATGGGAGCATTCGGTACGCGAGGAGGATCCGGATCTCGGCGGCCGGGACCGCTGGCTGTTCCAGGGGCTGCTGGAGCCCTCCGGCCCTCCTCTGGCCCGGGAGTCCGCAGCGAGCTCCGGCACGCCTTTCACGCCGGTGGTGCGTCAGGTCCCGCTCTCCCTGGAGGTCGCGGCGGGCCTGGAGGCGCTGGCCAGGCGGGAGGGTGCCACTCTCCAGGAGGTCCTGCGCGCCGCGTGGTACATTCTCCTCTGGCGCGTCACCGGCAGCTCGCCGATGACGATCGCCAACGCCTTCCACGGCCGCAAGCACGAGTCGCTGCTGAGCGCTCTGGGGCCGTTCGTGAAGAGCGCGCCCGTGAGCTGTGAGATCGCGGAGGGGGATAGGCTCTCCACCGTTCTCGACCGGCTGCGCCGCGCCGTGGCAGACGCCGAGGAGTGGCTGGAGCATTACTCGCCGGAGGACTTCCTGGATCCCGACGCCTCGGCGGCCCGCTTCCCCGTCGCCTTCCAATGGGAGGAGCGGCCCCCGCACAGCCTGCCGGGCGGCCTGAAGATCTCGCATCTGGGCCGCGCGGGCGCGACCGACCGCGCCAAGCTGTCGCTGGTCTGCCTGCACCGCGACGGACGCCTCACGCTGGAGCTGTGCCACGACCCCGACTGTCTGGAGGAGGACGAGGCGGCGCGGTGGGGCGAGCGCCTCAATCTTCTCCTCACGGCCCTCGGGCGCGATCCGCAGCGGCCCGTGGGAGATCTGGATCTGCTGAGCGAGGCCGAGCGCCGGGCACTGGTGGAATTCAACCGGACCGGGGCGGCCTATCCCCGGGATCTCACGGCGCACGAGCTCTTCACGCGCCAGGCCCGGCTCACGCCCGACGCCACGGCCGTCGAGCAGGAGGGGCGCGTCCTGACCTACGGAGAGCTGGCGGCGCGCTCCGACCTCCTGGCCTCCCGACTGCGGAGGAGCGGGGTCGGTCTGGACGTCGTCGTCGGCCTGTTCCTGCACCGCTCTCCCGAGCTCGTCGTCGCGATGTTGGGCGTGCTGAAGGCCGGTGGCGCTTATCTCCCCCTGGACCCGACCTATCCCCGCGAGCGGTTGGCCCTGATCCTGGCCGAGACCGGTGCGCCGGTGGTGCTCTCCGAGACGGCGCTCGCGCCGGCCCTGCCTCCCGGCCCCGAGGTCCTCTGCCTCGACCGGGACTGGCAGGAGATCGCCGCGGCGGTGGACGGCGCGGCGCCGGGGGAGGCGACGGCCCTCCCCGAGAACCTGGCCTACGTCCTCTACACCTCCGGCTCGACCGGCAGGCCGAAAGGGGTCATGGTGCCGCACCGCGGCCTGGTGAGCTATCTCAGTTGGTGCACCCAGGCCTACGCCGTGGCGGAGGGCCAGGGGGCGCCCGTCCACTCCCCCCTGAGCTTCGACCTCACCGTCACCAGCCTCTGGGCCCCCCTCCTGAGCGGGAGGAAGGTCGTCCTCGTGCTCGATCAGGAGGGGACCGAGGGCTTGGAGCGGGTTCTTCGGTCCGATGCCGACTTCAGCCTCCTGAAGCTCACGCCCTCCCACCTCGGCGCCCTCGCCCAGATCCCGGCCGCGAGCCGGGCCGCGACTCGCGCCCTCGTAGTGGGAGGGGAGGTGTTGCACAGCGATGCTCTCGCGCCCTGGCTGGCGGCGCGTCCGGGCATCCGCATCTTCAACGAGTACGGCCCTACCGAGACGGTCGTCGGCTGCTGCGTCCATGAGGTCGCGGTGGACAGCCCGTCCGAAGGCGGGTTGCCCATCGGGCGGCCGATCGCCAACATCCGTCTCTACCTCCTGAACGGCCTCTTCCGCCCGGTCCACGAGGGCGCGGCCGGCGAGATCTACGTTGGCGGCGACGGGGTCTCGCGCGGCTATCTGGGCAATCCGGCGGCGACCGCGGCGAGCTTCGTGCCCGATCCCTTCGACGCCGAGCCCGGCGGCCGGCTCTATCGGACCGGCGACCTCGCCCGTCTCCTCCCCGACGGCAACCTCCACTTCCTGGGCCGCAACGACGACCAAGTCAAGATCCGGGGCTATCGCATCGAGCTCGGCGAAATCGAGACCACCCTGGCCCGGCATCCGGGTGTCGATGGCGCGGCGGTGGTGGTACGCGAGGACGCGCCCGGCGACCGGCGGCTTGTCGCCTATGTGACGGGCCATGGCGCACCGCCGCCGAGCACGGACGAGCTGCGCCGGCACCTGCTCGCGAGCCTGCCGGAGCACATGGTGCCCGCCGCGTTCGTCCCCCTGGAGGAATTCCCCCTGACCTTCAATGGGAAGTTGGACCGGCGGGCGTTGCCGGCCCCCTCCAGCCTGCGCCCGGAGCTGGAGCAGTCCTACCTTGCCCCGCGCACGCCCATCGAGCAGGCCCTGGTCGAGATCTGGAGCGAGATCCTGGGAGTCGAGCGGGTGGGGATCCGCGACAACTACTTTTCCCTCGGCGGCGACTCCATGCGGAGCGTGCGGGTGGTCGCCTTCGCCAAAGAGCGCGGCCTGGAGATCACCTTACAGGACCTCTTCCGCTTCCGCACCGTCGAGGAGCTCGCCCGTCGCATCGAGGAGACGCAGGGCACGGATGAGATGAGCCGGATGCTGGACGAGATCGAAGCGCTGTCGGACGAGGAGGCCGAGGCCCGGCTCCAGGAGAGGCTCCAGACGGCGGGCGAGAGCGATCAGCCATGAACGATCTCCAGCAGCGGCTCGCCTCCCTCTCTCCGGAGAAGCGCCGGCTCGCGGATCTGTTGCTGCGCGAGAGGCGGAGTCGTGAGCAGGAGGCGGCCGCCGGAGCGGCTCCCGTGCCCTCTCTGGAGCCCCGGGGCAGCGCCTTCAGCCTGCTCACCGAGGAGGACCGCCGCAAGCTGCCGGACGGCTTGGTGGACGCCTATCCTCTGGCCATGCTCCAGCTCGGGATGATCTACCACATGGAGATGACGCTGGACGATCCCATCCCGGCATACCACAACGTCAACAGCTTCCACGTGGAGGCGCCCTTCGTCCCCGCGGCTCTCCAGCAGGCGGTGGACAGGGTGGTCGCCCGGCACGCCACGCTCCGCACCTCCTTTCACCTGGAGGGCTACAGTGAGCCCCTCCAACTCGTCCACCGCTTCGTGCAGGTGGGCATCGAGGTCCGGGACCTGCGGCATCTCTCCAGGAACGAGGTGGAGGAGGAGCTCGAGCGCTTCTTCGCGGTCGAGAACCGCCGGATCTTCGACCTCTCGCGCCCGCCGCTGCTGCGCATCCAGGTCCATCTGCGCTCCGACCGCCGCTTCCAGTTCACTCTCACCGAGCCGCACGTGATCTCCGAGGGGTGGAGCACGACCTCCACCCTGGCCGAGATCTCGGACCTCTATCTGGCCCTCCTCGAGGGGCGCCCGCTCCCCGAGCCGCCCGCCGCGCTGCTCCCCTACCGCGAGTTCGTGCGGCTGGAGCGCGAGACCCTGGCCTCGGAGGAGGCCCAGGCCTTCTGGCGGGAACGGCTCGACGGTTGGGTCACTACCCGCCTGCCCCGCTGGCCGGCCGGCTTTCGCCTGGCCGAGCGGGTGAGGAACCGCAAGCCGTCCTGGGAGATCCCCGCGGACCTGCTGGCCGGTCTCCAGAGGCTGTCCCGCGCCGCTGGCGTCCCCATCAAGAGCGTCCTCCTGGCCGCCCACCTCAAGGTGATGAGCCTGTGGAGCGGCGAATCGCGGGTGGCGACCGGCCTCGAGCTCCACGGCCGGCCGGAGGCTCGGGAGGGGGATCAGATGCGGGGGGTGTTCATCAACACGCTGCCGGTCCACCTCAACCTCGGCCGGCTCTCCTGGCTGGAGCTGGTACGCCGCGCCTTCGAGGCCGAAGGCGAGATCCTCCCCTTCCGGCGCTATCCCCTTGCGGCTCTGCAGAAGGGGCGCGAGGCCCCCCTCTTCGAGGTCTCCTTCACCTATCTCCACTTCCACGGCGTGGATCGCGTGTTTCAGTCCGAGCAGATGATCCTCTACCGGGACGGGATCAGCGACCTCTCCGTCTCCAACTTTCCGCTGGCGGTCACCTTCCACATGGCCGAAGGCTCCGCCAACGTGCTGGTCCTCGTCCTGGAGCACGACGACCGGGAATTCCCCCGCGGCCAGATCCGGGCCTTGCAGCGCTCCTACGACCAGGTGCTGAGGGCGATGACGCAGAGCCCGGAGGCCCGCCACGACGAGGTCCCCCTGCTCGATCCGGCGAGCCGGCATCAGGTGCTCGTCGAGTGGAACGACACCGCGTTCCGGGAGGAGACGCTGATCCATCAGCGGGTCGCGCGCTGGGCGCGGGAGACGCCGGACGCCGTGGCCGTCGAATGGCAGGGCCGGCGGATGACCTACGCGGAGCTCGACCGTCAAGCCGCGGCCCTCGCCCGTCGTCTCCGCGTGCTCGGGGTACGGGCGGACTTCCTGGTGGGGCTCTACATCGAGCGCTGCTGCGAGATGGTCGTGGGCCTGCTGGGCATCCTCAAGGCCGGCGGCGCGTACCTGCCGCTCGACCCCTCCTATCCGCCGCAGCGGCTCCAGTTCCTGCTGGAGGACGCCGGCGTTTCGGTGGTGGTGACCCGGCAGCCTTCCCCGGAGCTGGCCGCAACGGCCGGAGCCCAGGTAGTGGCGATCGAAGGCCTGCCCGACGGCCCGGCAGGGCCGGCGGACCTGGCGCCGGAGCTAGCGCCCGGCAATCTCGCCTATGTGATCTACACCTCGGGCTCCACCGGCCAGCCGAAGGGGGTGATGGTGACGCACGCGGGTCTCGCGGCCTCGACCGCGGCCCGGCCCCTCTACTACCGCGCCCCCGTGACCAGCTATCTCCTGCTCTCCTCCTTTGCCTTCGACAGCTCGGTGGCGGGGATCTTCTGGACCCTCTGGGACGGGGGGACCCTGGTGCTACCGCCCCAGGACGCCGAGCGCGATCCGCAGGAGGTGGCCCACATCGCCGCCCGTACGCGACCCTCGCACCTGCTGGCTCTCCCCTCCCTCTATTCCCTGCTGCTGGACGAGGAGGAGGGCCGTCCGCTAGCCGGCCTGCGGGCGGCCATCGTGGCGGGCGAGGCCTGTCCAGTCGATCTCGTGGCCAAGCACCGCGCGGTGCTGCCGCAGGCGGCGCTGGTCAACGAGTACGGCCCCACCGAAGGCACGGTCTGGTGCTCGGCGTTCGACACCTCGGCCCCTCTGCGCGGCGACCGGGTGCCGATCGGGATTCCCATTCCGGGGGCGCACCTCTACGTGCTGGACGAGTGGATGCAACCGGCCCCCATGGGGGGGCTGGGCGAGATCTGGCTCGGCGGTGCCGGCCTGACCCGGGGCTATCTCCGCTGGCCCGACCTCACCGCCCAGCGGTTCGCGCCCGATCCCTTCGCCTCCGAGCCTGGCGCGCGCATGTACCGCACGGGCGACGTGGGCCGCTGGCTGCCGGACGGCAACCTGGAGTTCCTGGGCCGCAAGGACCATCAGGTCAAGATCCGGGGCTTCCGCATCGAGCTGGAGGAGGTCGAATCCGTGCTCGCCCGCCATCCCGGCGTCCGGGAGGCGGCCGCAGTGGTCCGCGAGGATGTGGCCGGCCGCCCCCGTCTGGTGGCCTACGTGGTAGGGGAGGAGGGCAAGGCTCCGTCCGCGTCCGAGCTGCGAGGCTTCCTGCGGCAGCACGTCCCGGACTACATGGTCCCCGCGTTCTTCATCCCGTTGGAGAGCCTGCCGATGACCCCCAACGGCAAGGTGGACCGCGCCGCGCTCCCCGCGCCCTCCAGCGACCGGCCCGATTCCGAGCGCGAGTACGTGACGCCCAGGGACGCCGTCGAGGAGGCCCTCGCCAGCGTGTGGCGCGAGATGCTGGGGATCGGGGCCATAGGGGTCCATGACAACTTCTTCGAGCTGGGGGGCAGCTCCCTGCTCCTCGTACAGACGCACCGGCGCCAGCGGGCCGTGCTCCAGGCCCCCCTGACGCTGGCTGACTTCTTCCAAAACCCGACGATCGCCGGGCTGGCCGAGATCGCCCGCAAGGGCCGGCAGGAGGGCGCCGCCGTCGAGCCGGGGCACGCCCGCGCCGACGCGCGCAAGACCTCCGCCGAGCAGGTGGCGCGGGCGCGCGAGCTGCGCCGCAACAGCCGTAGGTGACCTACGAGAGATCCATGGCAAACGACGACTACAAAGGCAACGAGATTGCCATCATCGGCCTGGCCTGCCGGTTCCCCAAGGCGAAGGACGCGCGCCAGTTCTGGGAGAACCTCCAGGCCGGACGCGATTGCATCTCGGACTTCGCGGACGAGGAGATCTTGGCGGCGGGAATCCCCCCTTCCGTCCTCTCGCGCCCCGGCTTCGTCAAGGCCGGCGGGGTGCTGGAGGACACAGACCTCTTCGACGCCGCCTTCTTCGGCTTCAGCCCGCGCGAGAGCCAAGCGACCGACCCCCAGCACCGGGTCTTCCTGGAGTGCGCGTGGGAGGCGCTCGAGAACTCCGGCTACGACTCCGAGTCGTACCGGGGCGCCACCGGCGTCTACGCCGGCATGGGGACCGAGAGCTATCTCTGGAACGTCTACCGCAGCGGCCTCCTGGAGCTGGTCGGCCATCACCGCGTCATGCTGGGCACGGGCAAGGACCACCTCCCCATGTGGGCCTCCTACAAGCTGAATCTCACGGGGCCCAGCATCAACGTCAACACCGCCTGCTCCACCTCGCTGGTCGCCGTCCACCTGGCCGCCCAAGGGCTGCTCAACGGCGAGTGCGACATGGCGCTGGCGGGCGGCGTGACCATCAACACCCAGCAGCGGGCCGGGTATCTCTTCCAGGAGGGAGGCATCCTCTCCCGGGATGGGCGCTGCCGGGCCTTCGACGCCGGCGCCTCGGGCACGGTCTCGGGCAACGGCATCGGCATCGTCGTCTTGAAGCGCCTGGCCGACGCTCTGGAGGACAACGACCGCATCCGCGCGGTCATCCGCGGCTCGGCGGTCAACAACGACGGCTCCCGCAAGATCGGCTATACCGCGCCCAGCATCGAAGGGCAGGCCAAGGTCGTGGCGGAGGCCTTGGCGGTCAGCGAGATCGATCCCGGGACCATCTCGTACGTGGAGACGCACGGCACCGGTACCCTGGTCGGAGACGTCGTGGAGATCGCCGCGCTGACCCAGGCGTTCCAGAGCGAGGGGGGCAGCCACCAGGGGACCTGCTTCATCGGCTCAGTCAAGTCCGCCATCGGCCATACCGACACCGCGGCGGGCGCCGCCGGGCTGATCAAGACGGTGCTCGCCCTGGAGAACGGCCTGCTGCCGCCCAGCTTGCACTTCGAGCGGCCCAACCCCGAGATCGACTTCGAGAACGGCCCGTTCCGGGTCAACGCGGAGCTGCGAGCCTGGGAGGCGAACGGCACCCCCCGGCGGGCGGGGGTGAGCTCCTTCGGCATGGGCGGAACCAACGCCCACGTGGTGCTGGAGGAGGCGCCCGCCGTGGAGCCGTCGGGGCCGTCGCGTCCGTGGCAGGTCCTGCTGCTCTCCGCCAAGACGCCCACCGCCCTGGAAGCCCTGCGCGAGCGCCTGGCCGATCTCCTCGCCACCGAGGGGAGAGATCTCCCGCTGGCGGACGTCGCCTATACGCTGGCGGTGGGCCGTCGCCCCTTTCCGCACCGGCTGGCGCTGGTCTGCCGCGATACCCGGGAGGCTGCGGCGGTCCTGGGCGAGGCTGATTCCCCGGGCGTCTTCCGCGCCGTGGCGCCGGGCTCGCCCCGGCCGGCCGTCTTCCTCTTCTCGGGCCAGGGGAGCCAATACCCCGGGATGGCGCGCGGCCTCTACGAGAGCGAGCCGTTCTTCCGGGAGCAGGTGGACCGCGGCCTGGGCCTGCTCCGCGAGGAGCGCGGGCTCGACCTCGCGGCGGCCCTCTTCCCGGAGCCCGGGCGGGAGGAAGAGGCCTCCCGCGCGCTCGCGAGGACGGCGTTGGCTCAGCCCGCCCTGTTCATCCTGGAGCACGCCCTCGCCCGGCTGTGGATGTCCTGGGGAATCTCCCCCCAGGCGATGATCGGGCACAGCGTGGGGGAGTACGTGGCGGCCTGCCTGGCGGAGGTGATCCCCTTCGAGCAGGCCTTGCGGCTGGTGGCCGACCGCGGGACTCTGATGGACCGGCTGCCCGGGGGGACAATGCTGTCGGTCACCCTCCCCGAGGAGGAGGTCGGGCCCTGGCTCTCGTCCGAGGTCGAGTTGGCCGCGGTCAACGGACCGTTGCTGTGCGTCCTCGCGGGCCCGCCCGGCGCCATGGAGGAGGTCGAGGCGCGTCTGCGGACGGCAGCGATTGAGACCCGCCGCCTGCATACGTCTCACGCCTTCCATTCGGCCATGATGGAGCCGGTGGTGGAGGAGCTGGGCGCGCGCATCGCGGCGCTCGACCTGGCGCCCCCGCGCATCCCCTTCGTCTCGAACCTCACCGGGACGTGGATCACCGCGGCGGAGGCCACGGATCCCTCCTACTGGGCGCGGCATCTGCGCCAGACGGTGCGCTTCGCCCAGGGGATCGAGACCCTGCTCCCGGGCGATCCCCTCTTCCTGGAGATCGGTCCCGGCCGGACGCTGGGCACGCTGGTCAGGCAGACGGCCAAGGCGCGTGGCCGCCAGGCCGCCGTGCTCTCCTCGGTCCGCCATCCCAACGACGAGGCCGCGGACGAAGCATTCCTGCTGGAGTCGCTGGGCAGGCTCTGGCTGGCCGGTGCCCCGGTCGACTGGCCCGCGCTCTACGCCGACCAGCGGCGCCTGCGGGTCCCCCTGCCGACCTACCCCTTCGAGCGCAAGCGGTACTGGGTCGATGCCGCCCCTCTCCCGGCCCCCCGATCGGGTGCGAGCGCCAGCGAGGGCCTCGAAACCGCGGCTACCCCGGCGGCGGCGCTCTCCGTCGAGGCCCGGGCGAGCCTCGGGGGGACGTACGCCCCCCCGAGGTCACCCATCGAGCGCGGAATCGCGGAGCTCTGGGGCCGACTGCTGGGGATCGACCGAGTGGGCCTTCACGACAGCTTCTTCGAGTTGGGCGGTCATTCGCTGCTGCTGGTGCAGGTCGTGGCGGGGCTTCGCGATCTGTTCGGGGTGGGGCTCCCGGTCGGCGAGGTCGCCGCCGCCCAGACGGTGGCGGAGCTCGCCATGGTGGTCGAGCGGCATGCCGGCGACACCACCGTCCCGCAGTCGGAGCTCCCCGTTCTCGTGCTGGACCCCGGGCGGCGTCACGAGCCTTTCCCCCTTACCGAAGTTCAGGAGGCCTACTGGCTGGGCCGGAGCGGCGCCTTCGCCCTGGGCGGTGTGGCCACCCACGAGTACTTCGAGTATCAGACCGAGGGAGTGGATGTCGGGCGCCTGACTACGGCGTGGCGGCGCCTCATCCAGCGGCATGAGATGCTGCGGGCGATTGTCCTGCCCGACGGCCGGCAGCGCATCCTGGAGGAGGTCCCCGATTACGAGATCGAGGTTGAGGACCTGCGCGGCCTGTCCCCGGAGCTGGTCGGGGAGCGCCTCGCGGCTATCCGCCGCCGCATGTCGCACCAGGTGCTCCCCGCCGACCGCTGGCCCCTGTTCGAGCTGCGGATCTCCCGGCTCTCCGGTGCTCTGTACCAGCTCCATGTCAGCATCGACCTGCTGATCCTGGACGCCTGGAGCGTACAGATCCTGATCGACGAGCTGGTGCTCCTCTACTTCTCCCCCGCGGCCGGGCTGCCGCCGCTCACGGTCTCATTCCGCGACTACCTGCTGGCGGAGGTCGCTTTCCGGGAGTCCGAGACCTACCGCCGCTCCCTGGAGTATTGGCGCGGGAGGCTCGCCACGCTGCCGCCGGCCCCCGACCTTCCCCTGGCCCAGGACCCCGCGACGATCGCCAAGCCGCACTTCCAGCGCCGGGGCGGCACCCTGGACCCCGAGCGCTGGCGGCGGCTCAAGGCGCGGGCGGGCAAGGCCGGCATCACCCCCTCGGCCGTGCCGCTGGCCGCCTTCGCCGAGGTTCTCGCCCTGTGGAGCAAGAGCCCGCGCTTCCTGATCAACCTCACGCTGTTCAACCGCCAGCCGATCCACCCGCAGGTGGACCGCATCGTCGGCGACTTCACCTCCCTCATCCTGCTGGAGGTGGACGCCTCCCAGCGGGGGTCGTTCGAGGCCCGTGCCCAGCGCCTCCAGCGGCAGTTCTGGCAGGACCTCGAGCACCGGGTGGTGAGCGGCGTACGGGTGCTGCGCGAGCTGACGCGGGGGCAGGCCGGGGGAGGGCGCTCCGCCCTGGCCCCCGTCGTGTTCACCAGCACCCTCAACATGCGGCCGGCGGCCGGCGAGGAGGCCGCCCCCACCGGTGGCCAGCAGGGCGGGCTCCTGGGGGAGAACGTGTTCGGGATCAGCCAGACCCCCCAGGTCTGGATCGACCAGGCGGTGGCCGAGGCGAACGGCTATCTCGTCTTCGGGTGGGACATCGTCGAGGACCTGTTCCCTCCCGGCCTGATGGATGCCATGTTCGCCGCCTATTGCGACCTCTTGCAGCGGCTCGCCGACGAGGAGGAGGCCTGGACGGCCCCCGATCTGGAGCTGCTGCCGGGCTCCCACCGGGCGCTGTACGAGGCCGCCAACGCCACCGCCGCCCCCGTGCCCGCGGAGCTGCTCCATCAGGGCTTCTTCGCCTGGGCGGACCGCGCGCCGGAGCGGACGGCGGTGATCGCCGCCGACCGGACGCTGAGCTACGGGGAGCTGGCGCGGCGGTCGCGCGCCCTCGCCCACCGTCTGCGCAAGCTCGGCGCGCGTCCCAACCAACTCGTGGCGGTGGTGATGGAGAAGGGGTGGGAGCAGGTCGTGGCCGTCCTGGCGGTGCTGGAGGCGGGGGCGGCCTACCTGCCCGTGAGCGCCGGCCTGCCGCCGGAGCGGATCGCCCATCTGCTGCGCAAAGGGGAGGCCGCCATCGCCCTGACGCAGCCCTGGATCGCCGACCGGCTGCCCTGGCCCGACGGCGTCCTCCCTCTCATTGTGGACGGCGGTGACCCGGGCGAGGATCCGGGCCCGCTCGCGCCGGCGCAGGAGGCTGGGGACCTGGCCTATGTGATCTTCACCTCCGGCTCCACCGGCGACCCCAAGGGGGTAATGATCGACCACCGGGGAGCCCTGAACACCGTCGTGGACGTCAACGAGCGGTTCGGGGTCGGCCCCGAGGACCGGGTCTTCGGGATCTCCTCTCTGAGCTTCGATCTCTCCGTGTGGGACATCTTCGGGGCCTTCATGGCCGGCAGCGCCCTGGTGCTCCCCGAGCCTGGCGCCACCCGCGAGCCGGCGCGCTGGGCGGAGTGGCTGGCCACCGCCGGCGTGACGGTCTGGAACTCGGTCCCCGCCCTGATGGAGATGCTGGCCGAGCAGCTGGGAGGCCGGCCTGAGATCCCGGGCCGCCTGCGCCTCGTCCTGATGTCGGGCGACTGGATCCCGGTCGGCCTGCCGGACCGCATCCGGGAGCTCTGGCCCGAGGTGGAGGTCATCAGCATGGGCGGGGCCACGGAGGCGTCGATCTGGTCGATCCTGTACCCGATCGGCCCCGTGGACTCCGCGTGGCGGAGCATCCCGTACGGCCGGGCCATGGTCAATCAAAGCTTCCACGTGCTGGACGACCTCTTGGAGCCCCGGCCGGTCTGGGTGCCGGGCCAGCTCTACATCGGCGGCATCGGCTTGGCCCAGGGGTACTGGCGGGATCCCGACAAAACGGCGGCGAGCTTCGTCGTCCATCCGCGCACGGGAGAGCGGCTCTACCGCACGGGCGACCTCGGGCGCTGGCTGCCCGAGGGCGAGATCGAGTTCCTGGGCCGCGAGGACCTGCAGGTCAAGATCCAGGGCTACCGGATCGAGCTGGGCGAGATCGAGGCCGCCCTCACGCAGCACCCCGCCCTGCGGGCCGCCGTGGTCAAGGCGGTCGGCGCCCCCCGGGGAGGGAAGCGCCTGGTGGCCTATGTGGTGCCGGAGCAGGAGATCGCCCCGCCTCCCGAGCCCTCTCCCGGCGCGGACGGCGGCGCCGCCGCGGGGATCGACCTGCTGGTAGCCCCCCTGGCGCGGCTGGAGTTCAAGTCGCGCCATGAGGGCCTTCGGCGGGATCTCCAGGGCCCCACAGTGGACCTGCGAGACGGCGCGGCGGCGCCGGAGGAGCTCCGCCCCTACCTGCTGCGCCGCAGCTTCCGCAAGTTCCTGCGTGAGCCGATCGCCCGCGAGCGCTTGGCCGGCCTGCTGCGCGCCCTCGGCCCGGTGGAGTGGAGCGGCCGCCTGAAGTACCGCTACCCCTCGGCGGGGAGTCTCTATCCGGTGCAGACTTATCTGTACGTGAAGCCCGGCCGCGTCTCCGGCCTGGCGGCGGGGACCTATTACTACGACCCCCTGGGCCATCGGCTGATCGCCCTCTCGGCGGAGCCCGATCTGGACGGGCGGCTTTTCGGCAGCGACAACCGACCGGTGTTCGAGGAGTCGGCCGTGGTCCTCTTCCTGATCTCCCAATATAAAGCCGTGGCCCCGATCTATGGCGCGCGCGCCCGGGACTTCTCGCTGCTCGAAGCGGGCTACATGAGCCAGCTCCTGATGTCTGCGGCACCCGACCTCGAGCTGGGCCTCTGTCCGGTCGGGGGGATCGAGCCCGGCCCCCTGCGCTCCCGCCTGGCCCTCGAAGAGTCCCACGAGCTCCTGCACCTCCTGCTCTTGGGCGGCATCGACCGCGAGCAGGCGTTGTCCGAGAGCGGCGAGGCGGACGACTACGAGCTGTTCCAGCGCTTGCTCCGGGAGGACGCCCCGGCTGCGCTCACGGTCCCGACCGAGCCCGCCGTGCCGGCGGGCTCCACCGCCGCCGAGGTGGCCGAGGACGTCCGCGGCTTCCTGCGGCAGAAGCTGCCCGAGTACATGATTCCGGTCGCCTTCATGGTCCTGCCGGCCCTTCCCCTGTCGGCCAACGGCAAGGTGGACCGCAAGGCCCTGCCCGATCCCGATCTGGGGGACCTGGAGGCGCCGCAGGCGCGGGTGGCGCCCCGGAGCGCCCTCGAAGCCGAGTTGGCCGAGATCTGGGCCCAGGTGCTAGGGATCGAGGAGCCGGGCGTCCTAGACAACTTCTTCGAGCTGGGCGGCCAGTCGCTCCTGGCGGCGCGCCTGGTAGCGCGGGTGCGGGAAGCTTTCGCGGCCGAGCTTCCTCTGGCCAGCCTCTTCGAGGCACCGACCATCGCCGGCATGGCGGCCGCGCTGGAGAGCCGGCGCCCCGGCTCCGCCGCCGCCCCGGTGGCCGCGGCACTGCCGGAGGTCCGGCCGGACCCCGAGCGCCGGCACGAGCCGTTCCCCCTCACCGATCTCCAGTACGCCTACTGGGTGGGCGGCGCCGGAGCCTTCGAGCTGGGCAACCTGCCCCCCCTCTACTACGCCGAGATCGAGCTGAAGGACCTCGACGTCGACCGCTTGGCGCGGGCTCTCCGGCGCCTCCTCGAACGCCACGAGATGCTCCGGGCCGTGGTGCGGCCCGACGGCACCCAGCAGATCCCCGAGCGGATCCCGGAGGTCGCGCTGGATGTGACCGACCTGGCCGAGCTCCCTCCCGCAGGGCGCCAGGCCTCCCTTGAGGATCTCCGGCAGGCCATGACGCAGGCGTTCGGGGACGGGCCGCTGTTCCGCGTGCGGATCTCCCGGCTGGACGTCGCGCGCTACCGCGTCCACATGGCCGTGAGCCTCCTCATCTGCGACGCCTGGAGCTCCGGGCTCCTCAACCGGGAGCTGCGCCAGCTCTACGCCAGCCCCGCGGCCCCCCTGTCTCCTCTCGCGATCTCCTTCCGCGACTACATTCTGGCGGTGGGGACGCTCGAAGGCACCCCGGAATTCCAGCGCGCCCTCGACTACTGGCGCCGGCGGCTGCCGACCCTCCCGGGCCCGCCGGAGCTGCCGCTCGCCAAGAGTTCCTCGGCGGTATCGCGGCCCCACTTCGTTCGCCGCTCGTTCCGCTTGGCGCCCGAGGCCTGGCGGCGCCTCAAGGCGCGCGCCGCCGAAGCCAGCCTCACGCCGGACGCCGTGCTGTGCGCCGTCTACGCCGAGGTGGTGGCGACCTGGAGCAAGCAACGGCGGTTCGTCCTCACCGTCCTGTACTTCAACCGGCTGCCCTTGCACCCCGAGGTTGAGTCGCTCCTCGGCAACTTCAGCTCGACCCTGCTGCTGGAGATCGACTTCCGGGCCCCGGTCTCATTCCGCGAGCGGGCGCGGCGGGTGCAGGAGCAGCTCTGGACGGACATCGAGCACAGCCTGTTCGGCGGGGTACGGGTGCTGCGGGAGCTCAACCGCGCCCAGGGCAAGGCTCCCCGGGCGGCGGTGCCGGTGGTCTTCGCGAGCACGATTGGCCTGGGCAGGAACGATTCGCGGGAGGTGCCCGAGCGAGCGGTGATGGAGGACGATCTCGTCGAGTCCCGGCTCCAGACACCCCAGGTCTGGCTGGACCACCAGACCCACGAGATCCAAAACACCCTCCAGGCCAATTGGGACGCGCTGGATGAGCTCTTCCCGCCGGGGTTGGTGCAGGATATGTTCGACTCCTACTGCGGTCTCCTGGAAGCGATCGGAGGAGAGGACGGCGCGGCCTGGAGCGAGCCGGTCCTCCAGATCCTTCCAGCCCCCCAGATGGCGCGGCGGGAAGAGGCGAACCGGACGGACGCGCCGGTCCCCGAAGGGCTGCTCCACGACGCTCTGGCCCGCCAGGCGGCCCTGTCGCCTGGCGCACCGGCGGTGATCGCCCCCACGCGTACGCTCTCCTACGGCGAGCTCGACCGGACGAGCAACCGGCTCGGCCGCCAGTTGCACGACCTGGGAGCCGAGCCCGGCCGGGTCGTGGGCATCGCCATGGAGAAAGGGTGGGAACAGGCCGTGGGGGCCTTCGGCGTCCTCCGCTCGGGAGCGGCGTACCTGCCGCTCGATCCGGCGCTCCCCCGGGAACGGCTCCATTACCTCCTGGAGCGCTGCGGGGTCGAGCTGGTGGTCACGCAGCCCTGGGTGGAGCCGGCGCTGGATTGGCCATCCGGCGTCCGGCGGCTCCTCGTTGACGCCGGCCTGGCAGAGGGTGAGGTCGGGCCGCTCCCCGCGCCGCAGAGCCCCGGCGATCTGGCTTACGTGATCTTCACCTCCGGCTCGACCGGTCTTCCCAAGGGCGTGATGATCGAGCACCGCGCGGCGCTCAACACCATCGTCGACGTCAACCGCCGTTTCGGGGTCGGCCCGGCCGATCGCATCCTGGCGCTCTCGGCCCTCAGCTTCGACCTCTCGGTCTACGACCTCTTCGGCGCCATCGAGGCAGGCGGGGCGGTGGTGATCCCCGAGGCGGAGCAGAGCCGCGAGCCGGCGCGCCTGGTGGAGTGGATGGCGCGCGCGGGGGTGACGGTCTGGGATTCGGTGCCAGCGCTGATGGAGATGCTGGTGGATCACCTGGAGGCCCGCTCCGAGCTCCTGCCGGAGTCCCTTCGTCTGGTCCTAATGAGCGGCGACTGGATCCCCGTCCACCTGCCCGGGCGGATCGCGGCGTTACAGCCCGGCGCGCGCGTCATCAGCATGGGCGGCGCCACGGAGGCCTCCATCTGGTCGATCCTCCACCCCATCGAGCGGGTCGACTCCTCTCGGCCGAGCATCCCGTATGGTCGGCCCATGCTCAACCAGCGCTACCACGTGCTCGACGAACGCCTGGAGCCGTGCCCCGACTGGACCCCGGGGCAGCTCTACATCGGCGGCGTCGGCTTGGCGCGGGGGTACTGGGGAGACGAGGATCGGACCCAGGCGAGCTTTCTACGCCATCCGCGTACCGGCGAGCGGCTCTACCGCACCGGCGACCTGGGCCGCTGGCGGCCGGACGGCGAGATCGAGTTCCTGGGCCGCGAGGACTTCCAGGTCAAGATCCAGGGATACCGCATCGAGCTCGGGGAGATCGAGGCCGCCCTCGCTCATCACCCCGGCGTGCGCTCCGCCGTCGCGCTGGCCCTGGGTGAGAAGCTCGGCCACAAGCGTCTGGTGGCCTTCGTGATGCCGGCGCGCGCGGAGGAGCCCCCCTCCCCGGAGGAGCTGCGCCATGCCCTCCAGGAGAGACTGCCGGCGTACATGGTGCCCTCGGCGTTCGTCCTGCTGGGCGAGCTCCCGTTGAGCGCCAACGGCAAGGTGGACCGTGGCGCCCTGGCACAAATGGGTGCCTCCGGGGCCGCAGGGGGGAGGGCCGTGCGGCCGCCGCGGGACGAGGTCGAGATCGGCCTGCTGCGGATCTGGGAGGAGGTGCTGGCGGCCTCGCCCATCGGCATCGACGAGGACTTCTTCGAGCTGGGCGGCGACTCCGTGCTCGCCGTCCGGCTGATGGGTCAGATCCAGCGCGAGTTCGGGCGCGACCTCCCGTTGGCCACGCTCTTCGAGAGCGGCACGATCGAGCGCTTGGCGGACCTGCTCGCCGGAGAGCGGGGGACTGTCACCGGTGGGGCCCTGGTCCGCATCCGTCCCAACGGGGAGCAGCCGCCATTCTTCTGCGTGCACCCGGTGGGCGGGAGCGTTCTCTGCTACGTGGAGCTCGCCCGCCAGCTCGGCGCGGAGCGCCCCTTCTACGGCCTGCAGGTGCCGGTCACACCCGGCCTGTCTACCGCCGACCGCGTCGAGACCATGGCCGCCCGCTACCTCGCGGCAATACGCGAGGCCCAGCCCTCGGGCCCTTACCGGATCGGTGGCTGGTCCATGGGCGGCGTGATCGCCTTCGAGATGGCCCGCCAGCTGGAGGCTGAAGGGGAGAAGGTGGTCCAACTGGTCATGATCGACGTGCCGCGGCCCCACCACGAGAGCGACGCCACGGAGCCGGACCCGGCGGCCCTCGCCGCTTGGTTCGCCCGCGACCTGGCGGCCCTGGCCGGCCGCGAGGTCCGTGTCGAGGCCGACGAGCTGCGCGCGAGCGGCGATCCCGAAGCCTGGCTCGGCCTGGTGCTCGATCGGTGCCGCGCGGCGGGAGCGCTCTCGCCCGACATCGGGGCCGACGAACTGCGGCGCCACTTCAAGGTCTTCCAGGCCAACGCGCTGGCCTTGGCGAGATACGTTCCGCAACCATGGTCCGGCGGCGCGCGGCTCTTCCAGGCGGACGAGGGAATCGCCGCCGGAGGTGGCCCGGAAGGATGGGAGGCCCTCCTCCGTGGCGGCTCCCGGCTTGAAAAGGTGCCCGGGAATCACTACTCAGTCATGAAGGAGCCGCACGTGCAAGCCCTGGGAGAGCGGCTGCGCGCAGCGCTCGAGGAGGGGGAGCCCGGCCCGTCTTGACTGGTCCGGGGCGGTTGATCGAAACTGCGCAATCATCCAACTCAACCCTTGAGGGTATCTTATGAAATCTACTTTACAAGACCTGAAGTTCGCCTGGAGAACGCTGCTCGGCAATCACACGTTCACGGGGGTCGCCGTGTTCGCCCTCGCGCTCGGCATCGGCGCGAGCACCGCGGTCTTCAGCGTCGTCAACGCCGTCCTCCTGCGGCCGCTCCCCTACCATGATCCGGACCGGCTCGTGATGGTCTCCGCCAAGTTCCCGCTGGAGGAGATGGCCGGGGTCGGTCTCTCCGAGCCGGAGGTCCTCGACATCCAGCAGCAACAGAAGCAGATCTTCTCGGGCGTGGCCGCGGTCTACAACACCAAGGTGAACGTGACCGGCACCGAGGAACCGGAGCGGCTTCCGGTCGCCTATACCTCGGCGAGCTTCTTCCGGGTGCTCGGCGTGTCGCCCACCAAGGGGCGCGCCTATTCCGACGAGGAGGACGCCGTCGGGCACGACGACGTCGTGGTGCTGAGCAGCGAGCTCTGGCAGCGGCGCTTCGGCGGCGACCCCGAGATCGTCGGCAAGAAGATCCTCCTGAACGACAAGAGCCATACGGTCCTCGGCATCATGCCGCGCGGCTTCCGCTTCGGGGAGGAGGAGGCGGGCCTCTGGTTGCCGATCGCCATCAACCCGAGCCAGCTTGCCCCCCGCTCCCAGCACTACGTGTCCATGGTGGCCCGCCTGGCGCCGGACATCTCCCTGAAGCGGGCCCAAGCCGCCATGAAGATCTTCGCCAACACTCTGAGCCAGCAGCATCCCGACTCCTATCAGGCGGGCTCGTGGGAGATCGACGTGATCTCGCTGCAGGACTTCCTGGTCGGCAACGTGCGCCCTGCCCTCCAGGTGCTGCTCGGCGCCATCGTCTTTGTGCTGCTGATCGCGTGCGCCAACGTGGCCAACCTGCTGCTCGCCCGCGCAGTCAACCGGGAGAAGGAGGTTGCCATCCGGAGCGCCCTGGGGGCCGGCCGCAACCGTCTGGTCCGGCAGATGATGACCGAGAGCCTCGTGCTGGCCTGCCTGGGCGGCCTCACGGGTCTGCTGCTGGCGCTGCTGACGACGCACGCCCTTGCCTCGTTCGGCCGGGGGCAGATCCCGCGCCTCACCGAGATCTCCGCCGACTGGCGGGTACTGGCCTTCACGCTGCTGGCCTCCATCGCCACCGGCCTGCTTTTCGGGCTGGTCCCCGCCGTACAGGTGAACAAGACGAGCCTCAACGACGTGCTCCGCGAAGGGGCGCCCACCTCCGGCGTCCGGCGGAGCCGGTTCCGCAACGCCCTGGTCGTCGCCGAGCTGGCGGTGGCTCTGATGCTGCTGATCGGGGCCGGCCTAATGGTCAAGAGCTTCCTGCTCCTGCGCAGCATCAACCCCGGGTTTAATCCACACAACGTGTTGAGCGTCCAGCTCCTGCTGCCGCGCACCCGGTATCCTGATCCGGCCCAGCAGACGGCGTTCTTCGAGCACGTCGTGCGCGAGGTGAAGACACTGCCCGGCGTTACCGTGGTCGGCGCCGTCTCGCAGCTGCCGCTCTCCGAGGACTACTGGTCGAGCCAGATGCTCGCCGAGGGCAAGGTGCTCAACACGATCACCGGCCACCCTTCCACAGAGGTCGACTGGCGCACAGTCACCCCCGACTATTTCAGGGCGATGGAGATTCCGCTCAAGGCCGGGCGTTATTTCGGGGACGGGGACAACGAGCAGGGGATGAAGGTGGCCATCGTCGACGAGCGGATGGCGAAGCGGGTCTGGCCCAACGAGAGCCCGATCGGCAAGCGCATCCAGGAAGCGAGCTTCACGGAGAAGAAGCCCTGGCTCACCGTGGTGGGGGTGGTAGAGAGCGTGAAGCACTACAACCTCACCTCCGACTCGCGCGAGCTCGTCTATCTCCCCCAGTCGCAGCGCGCCACCCCGTACCGCGCCATGAGCCTGGTGGTCCGCACGGTGGTCCCGCCGCGCGGGTTGATCGACCCGATCCGGGCCAAGGTCCGGGCGATCGATCCGAACCAGCCGGTGTCGCGCCTCAAGACCATGGACGACCTGTTCGCCGAGGCGATCGCCAAGCCGAGGTTCTATCTCATCCTGCTCAGCATCTTCTCGGGCGTCGCGCTGATCCTGGCCACCATCGGTACCTACGGCCTGATCTCGTACGGGGTCTCGCAACGCTCGCGTGAGCTGGGCATCCGCATGGCCCTGGGGGCCAACCGGGGCGACGTGCTCAAGCTAATCGTCGGCCAGGGCCTAGTCCTGACCCTCGCTGGCCTCGCCGTCGGCCTCGTCGCGGCGTTCTCCGGCACGCGGGTCCTGGCAGGCCTGCTGTACGGAGTGAGCGCCAGCGATCCAGTGACCTACGCCCTCGTCCTGCTCGCGCTGGGAGGGGTGTCCATCCTCGCGAGCTACATCCCGGCCCGCCGGGCGACCCGGGTCGATCCGGCCATCGTGCTGCGCCAGCAATAGCGCAGCCCTGAGAAAGGAGCTTCTCTTGAGCCAGCGTCCGGGCACACGCCCGACCGCCTCCTGGAGCGTATCCCTCCAGCGGCGCGCCTACTTCGCCGCGGGCACCTTCCTGCGGTATCTCAAGATCGATCTCGCCGACTTCAGCGAGGAGGGCCTGCTCGCGGCCGCGCGGCGTTACACCGGTCTGTCCGACTTCGGCGATCCCGGCTTCCGGACTGCCCTGGCGGTCCTGACGCAGAGCACCCGGACCGAGGCGAAGCTCTCCTTCGAGCAGTCGGTGGGGGAGAGGTTCTGGCTGATCGAGGTCCTCAAACGGCGGCTCCACATCCAGAAGGATCTGCTTCAGCATCCCGAGATCCTTCAGGAGAGGATCGCCTCGCCCCTGTTCATCCTCGGGATGCCCCGCAGCGGCACGACCCTTCTGCAGAACCTCCTGCACGCAGACGCCGGCGCCCGCTGGCTACGGCCCTGGGAGTTGGAGGAGCCCTGGCCGAAGGCGGAGGGACCCGATCCGCGGGAGCGGTCCTTCCTCCGCCGTCTCGAGCAGAGCCGTTCCGGGCTCAACGAGATGGACAAGATTCACGCCCTCGACTCGCCGGCCGACTGCGATCTGCTGTTTCTCCCCACGTTCTACGCCAATCTCCAGACGGTCTCTTTGCACATCCCCTCGTACAACCGCTGGCTGGAGGAGCGCACCGAGAAGGAATGGGAAGGCCCCTACGCCTACTACCGCACGGAGCTCCAGCGGCTTCAGTGGCACCGCCCCGTCCAGGGGCACTGGGCGCTCAAGTCCCCTCTCCACCTCGGGCACATCCCCGCCCTCCTCGCCACGTTCCCGGACGCCCGCCTGATCCACCTCCATCGCGACCCCCGCAAGGCGGTGGCCTCGACCTGCAGCATGGTGCTCACGCAACGGCAGCAGAAGACCGCGAAGGTCGACCGGGCGGAGATCGGACGGTTCATCTCGGAGCGCTTGGCCAATCGCGTCGAGCGCGCCATGAGCGCGCGGCAGAGCGTCCCCGCGGGCCAGATCGTCGACGTGCAGTATGCCGACCTCCTGCGTAGCCCCAAGGAGACCGTGCAGAGAATCTACGAGCATTTCGGCATGAGCGTGGGGCCCGAGATGATGCAGGGGCTGGACGACCACCTGCGGGAGAATCCGCAGCACAAGCGCGGCGTCCACCAGTACGGCCTGGACCAGTTCGGCCTGTCGGCCGAGGAGATCGACCGCCTCTTCGCCTACTACCGCTCGGCCTACCAGGTGCCGGTGGAGGGAGCGGCCCGAGCATGAGCAGGATGACCGGGACGGCGGACACCGACCTCTCCGCCGTCAACGGGGCGTTCCGCGAGCACGCCCGGAAGGACGAGCGGCTGCTCTCGCGCTCGACCTTCAGCGAGATCGACCGGGCGAATCCCATGCTCCACTATGCTCTCCAGCCCTGGCCCACCTTCGTGGGGCCGCGAGTGATGGGACAGATGGGGACTGTCGCGGTGCGGCTGAGCCAGCTCATCCGCCAGATCCCGGAGCGGGCCTTCGCCAACGATCCCGTGCGGATCGGCCGGCATTTCGATCTCGATCCGGATTTCGTGGCCGCCTCCCTGGCTCCCCCCAACGGCATCGCGGGCGCCGTCTCGCGGGCCGATTTCGTGCTCACCGCATCCGGTTTCCGCTGCATCGAGTTCAACATCGCCAGCAGCCTTGGCGGCTGGGAGAGCGGGATCCTGGCCGACATGCTGCTCCGGGTGCCCGCCATGCAAGGCTTCCTGCGCGAGCGCGAGGTCGCCTTCACAAACCGCAGCCCGGTCCGGGAGCTCTTCCGCCACGTCATCCGCGAGGCGGTGGCGCAGGATCGGCCGGAAGGGGGGATCCTGAACGTCGGCATCGGGTTGCGGACCGCCGCCACGGAGCAGTCGGGGCGCAGGTTGAACGCCTATCTGGGGTCCGAGTATCGAGCGATGCTGAAGGAGATCGCCCCCGCTCTCCAGGGCAATCTGCTTCTCTGCCACTACCCGACGCTCACGGAGAGGGACGGCCGGATCCTGCTCCATGGAACACCGGTCCACAGCCTGCTCGAGTGGCACAACCTGGGCACCGAGGCCAGCGTCTTCCGCGCCCTCAAGGCCGGCACCCTGGAGGTCTACAACGGCCCCGCCGCGTTGATCCTCGCCGACAAGCGCTGCATCGCCATCCTTTCCGAGCAGGCCGAGAACGGCGCCCTCGACCCGGCCGACCGGGACCTCGTCCGGGCCCACGTCCCGTGGACGCGACGGGTCCTAGACGGGACGACCGTCTATCGCGGGGAGGAGGTCTCCGTGCCGGACCTGGTCACGTCGGAACGGCCCCGGCTGGTCCTCAAGAAGGGCAAGGCGACCTCGGCCGGGGGGAGCGACGTCGTGCTCGGCCGGACGTCGACGGACGCCGCCTGGGGAGAGGCCCTCCGTAGAGCTTTGACCGAGGGGGACTGGCTGGTGCAGGAGCTGGTGGAGTCCCTCCCGTTCCTCTACCAGAGCGGGCTCCATGGCTGCTCCCCCCACGACGCGATCTGGGGGCCCTTCGTCTTCGGGAGCACCTTCGCCGGAGCCGGTCTGCGCGTCCAGCCGAAGGCCAAGGAAGGGATCGTCAACCTGCACCGCGGCGCCACCGTCGGCATCGTCCTCGAAGTGGAATCCGACTGAAGCCGGTCAGCATCCCAGCCTCCAGGGGAGGGGGCCGAAGCGGAGCCCTGAGGGCGCTCCGCTTCGGCGTCAGGAAAGGGTGTCGGGACGGCTCAGAACAGCAGGCGCAAACCGAGCTGGAGCTGCCGCGGATCGTTGACCGCCGTCGGTCTGCCGAAGGTCGGCGAGGTGAGGATGTTGTTGGGAACCTGGTAGTTCGCTCGGTTTAAAACATTAAATATATCGACGCTGGTTTCGAGAGACATCCCGCGGGTGAGGACGAACGCCCGGCTGAGACGCAGGTCGAGCGACTGGAAGTCGAAACCCTCGCCGGTGTTGCGTCCGACGCCAGCCGGACGATCGTTGAAGTTGGTGTCGCCGTTTCGATCGAACGGAAGCTGGATGTTGAAAGGCAACGCAGAGGCATAGTTGAAGACGTAGCTGAACAGCCAGCCGTTGACCAGGCGGTGGAAGAGCGTGTCGTTCGACGCCTGCGGGGTCGTGAAAGTGCCGCTGATCGACAGCCGGTGGCGCTGGTCGTTGTCCGAGCGCCCCCGCTCGGCGGCGATGTTGCTTGCGTCCTGCGGCTGGCTGAAGAAAAAGTTTCCCGCGGTGTCGAGGCCCTTGGAGAACGTGTAGGAGAGGCGGAAGCTGCCCCACCGCACCGGCCGCTTGGTCACCGCGACCGTCACGCCGTCATACCAGGAGTCGCCGATCGACTGATACTGACTGTTGTTGGCGAACCGGGGGTCCGGCCGGCCGAGATTGGGCACCGAGGGGTCGGTGGTGGTCGGCACGTTGACGTTGCGCGACATGATGATGTGGCGGCCGCGCAGGTGCTCGTATCCGATCGACGCCGCCATCGTGTCGCCGATCCCGTGCTCGTATTGCAGCGCCGCCTGCTCCGAGGAGCCGCTCTGGATGTCCGGATCGATCGTGGTGACGTTGGTCAGCACGCCCGTGGGGAACGCCTGGAAGGTGTCGGGGAAGGTGGGCGCGCCGGCAGCGGTGGGGCCGACCTGCGCGATGCGGTACTGGACGCCGTCGCGCTGTAGGGCGTTGGCCACGGCGCGCAGCGGGATCGGCGCGTAGTAGAGGCCGGCCGTGGCCCGCAGCACGCTCCGGCCGTCGCCACGCACGTCCCAGGCGAGGCCCAGCCGCGGCGAGACGTTGTCGCGGACGGTATTGACGAACGACGGCAGCCGCTGCAGGTCGTAGCGCAGGCCGGCATTGACCGTCAGGCGCGCCGCCGGATGCCACTCGTCCTGGACATAGACGCCGAGGTTGTCGTTGGTCTGCCGGGTCTCCGTCTCCCCGAACGCCTGCTGATAGCTCGAATACCTCCCCGCCAGGAAGTTGGCGAGGCTCGTGAAGGTGTAGGCGCCCTGCAGAGGGCCGGGAAAGGCGATCGTGACCCGGTTGCGCAGCAGGTCGAGGCCGGCCTTGACCGAGTGGCTGCCGCGCAGCCAGGTGGCGTTCTGCACTACCTCGAAGAGGTCGATGTCGCGCGCGGTGGGCGAGCTGGTCGCGACGCCGAAGTTGGCGATGCCGGAGATCGTCACCGCTGGCCCCACCTGGTCGTTGGTCGGCGCGTCGAGCTTGCTGGTCGTCACCTGCCCCCGGGTCTCACTGACCATGCTCTCCGAGGCCACCCAGACGTTGCTCACGGCGAGCGTCCGGTCCTCATCCTTGAGGGCGGCGCCGCGGCTGACGTCGTTCAGCCCGCCGACCGAGCGCGCGTTGTCGCTGCTCACCGAGTAGGTGCTGATGCGCGCCGTTAACTGGTTCGCGGGGGTGACGGCGTGGTCGATGCGCGCGAACAGGTTGGTGGTGTCGAGAGTGGTGTCGAACCCCCCGGTGGAGAGGCGCGCTCCCTGATAGCCCACCTGATCGAGCCGGGCGTTGATCGCGGCGACGCTCACCGGGGAGATGGTGACGATTCCGCCGTTGCGGTCCTGGAGCTGCTCCACGTTGGTGAAAAAGAACGTGCGGTCCCGTAGCAGCGGCCCGCCGAGCGAGCCGCCGTACTGCTGCTGGTCGAGCGGGAGCTTGCTGTGCGATAGGGCGCTGTTGGCGTCGAAGCTCTGGTTGCGGAAGAAGCCGTAGACGTCCCCCCGCAGGCTGCTAGTCCCCGAGTTGGTGACGATGTTGATGACCCCCGCCGAGGAGTGGCCGAACTCCGCCACGCCGCCGGCGCGGACCACCGAGAACTCGCGGATGACCTCCTGGCTGTAGAACGTCCCCGCCAACTCGGCGGCGTCGTCGTTGGCGGAGAGGCCGTCGACGACGAAGGAGTTGGCGAGGTTACGCTGAGAGGATATTGAGATGCCGGTACCGGGCACCGCCGAGGTCTCCGCGAAGCGCTGGTTCGCGCCGGTGTTCGTCCGCGACACGCCGGGAGCCAGCAGGGCGAGGTCGAGATAGTTCCGCCCGTTGAGCGGCAGATCGTGGATCTCCTCGGGGGAGACCGCCGCAGCGACCTGGGTGCGTACCGTCTCCACCACGGGCACGTCGGCGGTGACGGAGATCGCCTCCGCGAAGGAGGGGCTCAGAGAGATCGGCACCTTGAGCGCGGCGCCGACGGCGAGCCGGACCTGCCGCTGCCAGGGGGCGAAACCGTCGACCTTGAGGGCGATCTGGTAGTCGCCCACGGGCAGCACGGGGAAGCGGAAACGCCCCTGCGGGTCGGTGACGGACGTGTGCGTCTGATTGCGTTCCAGGCTGGTGATCGTCACGCTGGCGCCGACGACCGGCGCGCCGCTCAGATCACGGACGGTCCCGCTGACGCTGGCGGAGGTCGGAGCCTGCTGAGCTGCCAGTGGCAGCGCGAAGACACAACAACAATAAAAGATCGCCCATAGGCGAGATAGCCTTGTGCACACGGAAACTCCCTCCTTCGTTACTCGATCAGTCTGAGACAGGGACGCTGGATCAGACGGAGCAACGAGGAGGAGCGCGCGAGGCACGCCGGATAGCGACGCCCGGCGTCTCGTCCTGGGAGGGGAGCGCCGGCAGCTCCCAAGCCACGTCGCCGCGGGCACGCACGGCGGGACGGCTCGGATGCAGGGCCAGGAGGCGGGCGCCGATGGCGCTCTCCTGCTGAATGGGGCAACAGGAGGGGGCATGAACGGAAGGGTTGTTGCCGGAATTGCGGTGCCGCATGGCGCACTGGTGTGCGCCTTCCGTCCGGCAGCAGGGAGGGAGAGGATCGCTCTGGGGGAGCCCGAAGATCGGAACGAGCCCGGAGAGGAGCCAGAGCCCGACGACTATCCTGCGCCTCCAGCGGGCCATGGCGCGTCCGTTCATCGGCGGGGCAGCTCCGGCCCCAGCCGAGAATCGATCGGGCGCACCTTGGCGTCTCTGGGCATAATTCTACTAAAGCTTACCACCGGATGGCAGGAGCCTCAATCCTCCTGCCCGCGTCCGGCGAGCCGGCGCCGCGCCTCCTCAGGGGACAGGCGGCCGATCTCTGCCATGAGCTGCCCGAGGTTGCGCTCCCCTCGCCGCACGGGACCGAGGGCCGGTCTGGGAGCGGCCGGCGCGCTCCGTTCGAGGACCGTCGCCAGTGCCGCGACCGTGGGGCTCTCGAACAGGGCCCGCACCGGGGTTTCGACCCCTGTGGCCTGCCGGATGCGCGCGATCAGTTGCAGCGCCAGGAGCGAATGCCCGCCCAGCTCGAAGAAGTTGTCCTGCACGCCGACCTGCTCAAGCCGGAGGAGCTCGGCCCAGATCCCCGCCAGCGTCCGCTCCAGGGGGGTACGAGGCGGCAAGTAGTCGCGCTCCAGAGCGGCGTCGGGCGGCGGCAGGCTCGCACGGTCCACCTTGCCGTGCGCCGAGAGCGGGAGCCGGTCGAGGCGGACGAAGGCCGACGGAACCATGGCGTCGGGCAGCTCCGCGCGCAGGAAGGACCGCAGCTCGGAGTCGGCCACCGTCTCCTCCCCCGTGAAGTAAGCCACCAGGCGCTGGTCGCCCGGCGTGTCCTCTCGCAGCACCGCCACGGCGCGGCCGACGGTGGGGTGCCGCTCGAGCCCGGCCGCGATCTCACCCAGCTCGACGCGGTGCCCGCGCACCTTCACCTGGTGGTCAGCGCGGCCGATGTACTCGAGGCGACCGTCCGGCAGGTGGCGAACGAGATCCCCCGTCCGGTACATGCGTCCTCCGGGCCACGGGCTCTCGGGATCGGGGACGAACCGCTCCGCGGTCAGCGCCGGGCGGTCGAGATAGCCTCTCGCGATGCCGGCGCCCGCCACACACAGCTCCCCCGGCACGCCCGCCGGCACCGGCACCAGCCGGCGATCCAGAATCCGGAGCTGCACGTTGGCCAGAGGGCGGCCCAACACGGGCCGATCCGGGCTCTCGCCGATCCGGCAGGCGGTGGTGTCGACCGTGCATTCGGTGGGGCCGTAAACATTGAAGAACGCCGTGCGGCGGTCCGCCGCGAGACGCTCCCAGAGCGCGCCGCCGATCGCCTCGCCGCCGACCAGGGCCAGCGCCGGCGAGATCTCCCCGGCGTCGAGCAGCCCGGCCGCCAGCAGGAGCGAGAGCTGCGAAGGGGTGCAGTCGAGCACATCGAGGGGACGCTCACGCAGGAAGGCGAGGAGCCGCTCGCCGTCGCGGCGCACTTCCTCGGGGAGGACGTGCAGCACATGGCCGTGCAGGAGCTGCACGATCTGCTTGACCGAGGCGTCGAAGGCCAGCGAGGCGTTCACGCTGACGCGCAACGGCGCGGGCCGCTCCCCGTAGACGGCGAGCCGCAGGGCGTGGGCCAGATTGACGACTGAGCGATGCTCAATCAGCGTCCCCTTGGGCCGGCCGGTTGAGCCCGAGGTATAGATCACGTAGGCCAGGTTGTCCGGCCCGGCCCCGCCCGGCGGCGCTTCCCCCTCCGCCGCCAGCTCGTCGAGCAGGACGATCCGCGCGGCGCCCGGCGGAATCCGCGGCACCACGCGTCGCTGGGTGAGCAGCACGCTCGCCCGCGAGTCCTCCAGGAGGAAGGCCAGACGCTCCCGCGGGTACTCCGGATCGAGCGGCAGATAGGCGCCGCCCGCCTTGAGCACGCCCAGAATGCCCACGATCGCCTCCACCGAGCGCTCCACGCAGAGGCCGACGACGACCTCGGGCCCCACGCCCAGGGCCCGCAGCTCCCGGGCGAGGGCGCCGGAGCGTCGGGAGAGCAGAGCATAGGTGAGGACCTCGTCGCGGAACGCCACCGCCGGCCGGTCCGGGGTACGCCGCGCCTGCTCCTCGAACAGCTCGTGGACCGTGCGGCCGGCCGGCGCCGCGATCGCGGCCGGGCTCCACGCCTGGAAGAGCTGCCGGGCCTCCGCCTCGGTGAGCAGGGGGAGGGCGGAGACGCGGGCGCCGGGGTCACCGGCGATCCCGGCGAGGAGGCGCTCCAGATGCCGCCCCATGCGCTCTACGGTCGCGGGCTCGAAGAGGTCGCGGCGGTAGACGAAGGCGACGCGCAGCCGGTCCGTCTCCTCGCGCAGCATCAGTGTGAGGTCGAGCTTGGCGGCGCCGTTGTCCACGTCCAGCAGCTCCGCTTGCATCCTTGGGAGCGCGAGCGCCACCCCCGCCGTGTTGAAGAAGGCGGCCATGACCTGGAAGAGAGGGGGCCGGTCGAGCGAGCGCTCCGGCTGCAGCTCCTCGACCAGCCGCTCGAACGGCAGGTCCTGATGGACGTGCGCGCTCAGCACCACCTCGCGGAGCCGCTGCAGCAGCAGGCCGGTGGTGGGGTCGTCCCCGAGGT
>Ga0308176_10000104_pt1 | contig 57512 bp, 49 predicted proteins | sample PhyCR2_3_FD_203890 | JGI IMG/M metagenome (GOLD analysis project Ga0308176, IMG submission 203890) | Soil microbial communities from UC Gill Tract Community Farm, Albany, California, United States - DLSLS.C.R2 | ecosystem: Environmental > Terrestrial > Soil > Agricultural land | place: USA...
GCCAGATGGCGTTCCACTTCCCGGTCATGCCGCGGATGTTCATGGCGGTGCGGCGGGAGGACGCGACACCGATCTACGAGATCCTCGACCGCACGCCGGCGATCCCGGACAACTGCCAGTGGGGGCTCTTCCTCCGCAACCACGACGAGCTGACCCTCGAGATGGTCACCGACGAGGAGCGGGACTACATGTACGCGGAGTACGCGAAGGACCCGCGGATGAAGCTCAACCTCGGCATCCGCCGCCGCCTGGCGCCGCTGCTCGACGCCGGTCGCGACGAGGCGGAGCTCCTGCACGCGATCCTCTTCTCGCTGCCGGGTTCGCCGGTCCTCTATTACGGGGACGAGATAGGCATGGGCGACAACGTCTACCTCGGCGACCGCGACGGCGTGCGGACGCCGATGCACTGGTCGGGCGACCGCAATGCCGGCTTCTCGCGGGCCGACTGGGCCCAGCTGTACCTCCAGCCGCTCATGGATCCGGTCTACGGCTTCCAGGCGGTCAACGTCGAGGCGCAGCTGCGCACGCCGAACTCGCTCCTCCGCTGGCTGCAGCGCTTCATCGCGCTCCGCAAGGAGCACCCCGTCTTCGGGCTCGGCTCCTACAAGCCGCTCCCCGCCGAGAACACGCGGATCTTCGCCCACATCCGCACGTGGGAGGAGGACATCGTCCTCTGCGTACACAACCTCGCGCGCTCGGCGCAGGCCGTGCAGCTCGACCTCTCGGAGTACGCGGGTATGGTGCCGGTGGAGATGCTGGGCCGGACGGCGTTCCCGCCGATCGGGGAGCTGCCCTACCTCCTCACCCTCGCGCCGCGCGGGTTCTTCTGGTTCCAGCTTCGCCAGGCGGAGCACGTGGAATGACGATGGACGAGCAAGCGCTGATCGACTACGTCACACGCCAGCGCTGGTTCGGCGCCAAGTCGCGGACAGTCTCGCACTCCGAGGTCCTCGACCTGGTCACGATCCGGCAGGCCGAGCCCCAGCTGTCCGTCGCTCTCGTCGAGATCCGCTTCGACACCGGGGCACACGACATCTACCAGCTCCTCTTCTCGGGCAGCGTCGACGAGCCGTTCGACGGCCTCGCCGAGGATGCGAGCATCGCCCGGGAGATCGTCAGCGCGATGAGGACGGGGCTCACGCTGCAGGGGTCGCAGGGCGTGGCGGAGTTCCATCCCGCCGAGGACTTCTCGGCGCTCGGCCGCGAGCTCGGCGCCGCGCGGCTCGTCTCGTCCGAGCAGTCGAACAGCTCGGTCGTCTTCGACGACGCGCTGATCCTCAAGGTCTTCCGCCACCTCGAGCCCGGAATCAACCCGGAGCTCGAGATGCTCCGCTTCCTCACGGACCACGGCTTCCGCAACGTCCCGGCGCTCGGCGGCTGGTACGGCTACTCAGGAGGGCCGATGACGGCGACGCTCGGGCTGCTGCAGGAGTACGTCGCCGCCGCCGTCGGCGGCTGGGAGCTCGCGCTCGGCGAGATCGCGTCGGCGCCGGAGAGCTTCCTCGACCGGCTCGGTCGCCTCGGCGAGGTCACCGCGAACATGCACACCGCGCTCGGCGCCGATGCGAACGACGCCGCCTTCGCGCCCGAGGAGCCGAGCGTCGAGTCGCTCGGCCTGCTGACGGCGACGGTGGACGAGGAGATCGCCCGCGTCTTCCTCTCGCTGCCCGAAGACGAGGAGCGCCTCGGGCCGATCCTCGGTCGCGGAGAGGAGGTACGCGAGCAGCTGCGCCTCCTCACCCACGCCGGCTCGAGCGGCCGCGTGATCCGCACGCACGGCGACTACCACCTCGGCCAGACCCTCTGGCAGAACAGCGACTGGGTGATCCTCGACTTCGAGGGCGAGCCCGCCCGGACGCTCGTCGAGCGACGCCGCAAGCGCTCGCCGCTCCGCGACGTCGCCGGCATGCTCCGTTCCTTCGCCTACGCCGCGACGACCGCCGAGCAGACGCGCGGCGCCGACGTGCCGCACGACTGGGAGGAGCGCGCACGGGAGCGGTTTCTCGAGAGCTACCTCGAGACCGTCGACGCGACGCTGCTGCCGCCGGGCGAGGCCGCGATCGAGCGCCTGCTCGCCGTGTTCGAGCTCGAGAAGGCGGTGTACGAGCTGCAGTACGAGCTCGACAACCGGCCCGATTGGGTGGGAATCCCGGTCGCGGGTATCGAGCGGCTCATGCAGCAGGCCGCGGAAGCGCTGTGAGTCGGTGCTTGAAGAAGGGGGCTCACGGGGGAAACATGGTTTCCCCCGTGGCGAAGCAGGCCGCGGAAGCACTGTGACGGTCGACCTCGGCGCGAATCCCCACGGCGTCCTCGGCGCCCACGAGGCGGAGGGCGGTGTCGTCGTGCGCACTCTCCGGCCCGAGGCGCGGGCCGTACGGGTGCAGCCCGCGGGCGTCGAGGCCGAGCTCAAGGACCCGGCGGGCCTGTGGGAGGCGCTGCTGCCGAAGGCGCGGCTGCCGCTCGACTACGAGCTCGAGGTCGAGTACCCGGACGGCAACACGTTCACGGTCCGTGACCCGTACTCGTTCCTGCCGACACTCGGCGAGCTTGACCTCCACCTCGCGATGCAGGGCCGCCACGAGCACCTGTACGAGCGCCTCGGCGCGCACCTGCGCGAGCACGACGGCGTCGTCGGCACCGCCTTCGCGGTCTGGGCGCCCAACGCTCGTTCGGTCTCCGTCGTCGGCGACTTCAACTCCTGGGACGGTCGCCTGCACCCGATGCGCTCGCTCGGCGCGTCCGGGATCTGGGAGCTGTTCATCCCTGGCGTGGACGAGGGGGCAAAGTACAAGTTCGAGATCCGCACCCAGGAGGGCCGGCTGCGCCTGAAGAGCGACCCGGTCGCCTTCCATACCGAGGTGCCGCCGGCGAACGCGTCCGTCGTCTGGGACGCGAAGCACGTCTGGCGCGACGAGGAGTGGCTCGAGCGGCGTGCCGCCTCGGATCCGCTCCAGGGCCCGCTCTCGATCTACGAGGTGCATCTCGGCTCGTGGCGGCGCAACCCGGCCGACGGGAACCGGCCGCTCAGCTATCGCGAGCTCGGCGACGAGCTCGCCGACTACGTCTCCGATCTCGGCTTCACGCACGTCGAGCTGCTGCCGGTGATGGAGCATCCCTTCTCGGGGTCGTGGGGCTACCAGGTGACGGGCTACTACGCGCCGACTTCGCGCTTCGGGACGCCCGACGACTTCCGCGACCTCGTCGACCGCCTGCACCAGCGCGGGATCGGGGTGATCCTCGACTGGGTGCCGGCCCACTTCCCGCGGGACGACTGGGCACTCGCCACGTTCGACGGGACGCACCTCTACGAGCACGCCGACCCGCGCCGCGGCTCGCATCCCGACTGGGGCACGCTCGTCTTCAACCTCGGCCGGACGGAGGTGCGGAACTTCCTCTTGGCGAACGCGCTCTACTGGCTACGCGAGCACCACGCCGACGGGATCCGCGTCGACGCGGTCGCCTCGATGCTGTACCTCGACTACTCGCGCAAGGCCGGCGAATGGGTGCCCAACATGTTCGGCGGTAACGAGGACCTCGACTCGGTCGCGTTCCTCAAGGAGCTGAACGAGGCGCTGTTCTCCCGCGAGGCGGGGATCGTCTCGGCGGCCGAGGAGTCCACCGCGTGGCCGGGCGTCTCACGGCCGACGTACCTCGGCGGGCTCGGCTTCGGCTTCAAATGGAACATGGGCTGGATGCACGACACGCTCTCGTACTTCCAGAAGGATCCGGTCTACCGGCGCTTCCACCACCACACGCTCACGTTCTCGCTGATGTACGCGTTCAGCGAGAACTTCGTCCTGCCGCTCTCGCACGACGAGGTCGTGCACGGCAAGCGGTCGCTGCTCGACAAGATGCCCGGCGACCGCTGGCAGAAGTTCGCGAACCTGCGCTCGCTCTACGCCTACATGTGGGCGCACCCCGGCAAGAAGCTCCTCTTCATGGGCGGAGAGCTCGGCGAGTGGGAGGAGTGGAACGCCGAGGGGTCGCTCCACTGGAACCTGCTCGAGTACGCCGAGCACGAGGGAGTCCAGGCGCTCGTCCGCGACCTCAACGGCGCGTATCGGTCGACCCCCGCGCTGTGGGAGCTCGACTTCGACCCCGCCGGCTTCCGCTGGCTCGAGCCGAACGACGCGGCGAACAACGTCCTCGCCTTCGCGCGGCTCGGCGAGGGGGACACGCCCCCGCTGGTCTGTGTCCTCAACCTTTCGCCCGTGCCGCGGCACGACTACCGCGTAGGGATGCCGGTGTGCTGCCGGTGGCGGGAGGTGCTCAACACCGACTCGGCCTTTTACGGCGGCAGCGGAACCGGCAACCTCGGCGGCGTCGAGGCGGAGGCGGTGCCGTGGCACGAGCAGCCGTTCTCGGCCACGCTCACGCTGCCGCCCCTCGGCGCCGTCTGGCTGGTTCCGGAGTAAGCGGGCGTGCGTCGGTTGGGAGCCGTGCCGTGCGGCGACGGCACGGTCGAGCTTTGCGTGTGGGCGCCTCGATGCGAGCGCGTCGCTGTCCGCGCGGGCGAGGAGGTCGAGCTCGAGCGAGAGGGCGAGTTCTGGGTCGGGCGGTTCACCGGCGACGACTACCTGCTCGTCGCGGACGGCGAGGAGTGGGCGGATCCGTGCTCTCGCTGGCAACCCGACGGCGTGAGCGGCCCGTCGCGCGTCCTCGACACCGGAGCGTTCGCGTGGACGGACGACGGCTGGGGCGGCGTCGCGCTCGACGAGCTCGTGCTCTACGAGCTCCACGTCGGCACCTTCAGCGAGGAGGGGGCCTTTGACGGCGTCGTCCCACGGTTGCGCGACCTCCGCGAGCTCGGCGTCACCGCGGTCGAGCTGATGCCGGTCGCGACCTTTCCCGGCGAGCGCGGCTGGGGGTACGACGGCGTCTACGCGTACGCCGTCCATGCGGCCTACGGCGGCCCGGCCGGGCTCGCCCGCCTCGTCGACGCGGCGCACGCCGAGGGCCTCGGCGTGATCCTCGACGTCGTCTACAACCACGTCGGGCCCGGGAACGAGGCCCTGACCACGTTCGGTCCGTACTTCACCGACCGGCACGAGACGTTCTGGGGCGACGCGCTCGACTTCACGCAGCGAGGCGTGCGGGAGTGGGCGATCCAGAACGCAGAGCAATGGGTGCGCGACTTCCACGTCGACGGGCTCCGGCTCGACGCGGTGCATACGATCTTCGACGACTCGCCGCGCCACGTCTGCGCCGAGCTGAAGCAGCGCGTCGGGGACGCGCTCGTCATCTCCGAGATGACCGTGGACGACTGGCGGCCCGTGGACGACTGGGGCCACGATGCCCAGTGGGCGGACCGGTCGCACCACGAGCTGCACGTCCTCCTCACCGGCGAGCGCGACGGCTACTACGGGGGCTACGGCTCCGTGACCTCGCTCGCCGAGGACCTGCGCGGTCGCGGCCGAGATCCGCGCCGGAGCGTGGTCTGCGCGCAGAACCACGACCAGGTCGGCAACCGCGCGCTCGGCGACCGGCTGCCGGACGATGCGCTCCGCGTCGCCGCCGCTGTCACGCTCTTCTCGCCGTGCACGCCGCTCCTCTTCATGGGCGAGGAGCACCTCGAGACGGCGCCGTTCCAATTCTTCACCGACCACGTGGATCCGGCGATCGTGGAGGCCACGCGCGAGGGCCGCCGCCGCGAGTTCGAGGCGTTCGAGGCGTTCGCCGGCGAGGAGGTGCCCGACCCGCAGGCGCTCGAGACCTTCCTCCGCTCGAAGCTTCACCCGCGCGAGCCGGACCCGCTCTACCGCGAGCTGCTCGCCCTTCGCCGCGAGCTGCCGCGCGAGCTGGAGGCCGAGGCGGACGAGCAGGCGAAGGTGCTGCGGCTGCGGCGAGGAGACGCGACGCTCGTCGCCGACTTCGGCCGGCGACGCGTGGAATTCTGCAGCCGATGAAGGTGTGGCCAGGAACGCCGTTCCCGCTCGGCGCGACGTGGGACGGGGAAGGGACGAACTTCGCGCTCTTCTCCGAGCACGCCGAGCGCGTCGAGCTCTGCCTCTTCGACGGCGGTCGCGAGACGCGGGTCGAGCTGCGCGAGCTCACGTCCCACAACCGGCACTGCTACCTCCCCGGCGTCGGGCCCGGGCAGCGGTACGGCTACCGCGTCGACGGTCCCTACGACCCGGCCGCGGGCCACCGCTTCAACCCGAGCAAGCTCCTGATCGACCCGTACGCGAAGGCGATCGAGGGCCCGGTCGACTGGGACCGGGCCAACGTCCTCCCGTACATCCCGGGTACGGTCGAGGACGCCGACCTCGAGCTCGACGACGAGGACGACGCCGACGCCGTCCCCAAATGCGTCGTCGTCGACAACAGCTTCGACTGGGAGGACGACCGGCCGCCGCAGACCGCCTGGAACGACACCGTGATCTACGAGGTGCACGTGAAGGGCTTCACGCAACGACACCCTGAGATCCGCGACGACCTCCGCGGCAGCTACGGCGCGCTCGCAGCGGAGCCCGCGCTCGACTACCTGCGCGAGCTCGGGATCACGGCGGTCGAGCTGCTCCCCGTCCACCACATCGCGGACGAGGGATTCCTCCACGATCGCGGTCTCTCGAACTACTGGGGCTACTCCTCGATCGGCTACCTCGCACCGCATGCGCTCTACTCCTCGACCGGCACGCACGGCGAGCAGGTGCGCGAGTTCAAGGGACTCGTGAAGGCGCTGCACCGCGCGGGGATCGAGGTGATCCTCGACGTCGTCTACAACCACACGGCCGAGGGGAATCACCTCGGGCCGATGCTCTCCTTCCGCGGCATCGACAACCGGAGCTATTACCGCCTCATGCCCGACAGCCCGCGCTTCTACATGGACTTCACGGGCACGGGCAACTCGCTCAACCCGGTTCATCCCTCGGTGCTCCGGCTGATCATGGACTCGCTGCGCTACTGGGTGCTGGAGTGCCACGTCGACGGGTTCCGCTTCGACCTCGCCTCGGCGCTCGCGCGGGAGTTCTACGACGTCGACCGGCTCTCGGCATTCTTCGACACGATCCACCAGGACCCGGTGCTCTCGCAGGTGAAGCTGATCGCCGAGCCCTGGGACGTCGGGCCCGGCGGCTACCAGGTGGGCAACTTCCCCATCCTCTGGGCGGAGTGGAACGGGAAGTACCGCGACTCCATGCGGGACTTCTGGCGCGGGCAGGGCAGCGTCGGCGAGTTCGCGCAGCGGTTCACGGGCTCCTCCGACCTGTACGGCGAGGACGGCCGGGATCCCTTCGCCTCGATCAACTTCATCACGGCCCATGACGGCTTCACGCTGCACGACCTCGTCTCCTACAACGACAAGCACAACGAGGCGAACCAGGAGGACAACCGCGACGGGACCGACGACAACCGCTCCTGGAACCACGGAGCCGAAGGGCCGACCGACGATCCCGCGATCCTGGCCCTGCGGGCGCGGCAGCTGCGGAACTTCCTCGCGACGCTGCTCCTCTCGCAGGGCGTCCCGATGCTCCTCGGCGGCGACGAGCTCGGCCGCACCCAGGGCGGGAACAACAACGCCTGGTGCCAGGACAACGAGATCTCGTGGTTCGACTGGGAGAGCGCCGACCACGAGCTGCTCGAGTTCGCGCGCCGCGTGATCGCGCTGCGGCGGGAGCATCCCGTCTTCCGGCGGACGTCGTTCCTGACGGGCACCGCGGGCGAGAGCGGGCTGCCCGACGCGTGGTGGTTCAGGCCCGACGGGCGCCGGATGACGCAGCGGGACTGGACCAATCCCGACGCGCGGACGCTCGGCGTCTTCCTCAACGGCGGGGAGATCCGGGAGCGGACTCCGCACGGCGAGCCGATTTGGGGAGAGTCGTTCCTCCTCGTCTTCAACGCCCACTACGAGCCGGTCGTCTTCACGCTGCCCACGCGCCGCTTCGGCGCGCGCTGGGAGATCGAGCTCGCCACCGGCGACGCGCCGGATGGGGTGCTCGGCGCGAGGGCTCTCGTCGCGGTGCAGGAGCACTCCCTCCTCCTGCTCCGACGCGTCTGAAAGCGACACGTCCGGAACCAGGTTCCGGACGTGTCGGGAAAGGACGGGCTGTGGCTCAGCTTCGTTGCACCTACAGGATCCAGCTCATGCCCGGGCTCGGTTTCCGCCGCGTGCGCGAGGTCGTACTCCCGTACCTGCGCGACCTCGGGGTCTCGCACCTCTATCTCTCGCCCGTGCTGCAGGCGCGGCGGGAGTCGACGCACGGGTACGACGTCGTCGACCCGACGCGCATCTCCGCAGAGCTCGGCGGCGAGGAGGAGCTCCGCGCGCTGTGCAGGGCGACGGGGGAAGCCGGCCTCGGGACGATCCTCGACGTCGTGCCGAACCACATGGCGACCTCGGAGGAGGAGAACCGCCTCTGGCGAGATCCGGAGCTCCGTGCGCGCTTCTTCGACTGGGATCCCGAAACCGGCTGGTACCGCCGCTTCTTCGACGTCGGCGAGCTCGCGGGCCTGCGCGTCGAGGATCCGGACGTCTTCGAGACGACACACGCGAAGGTGCTCGAGCTCGTGGACGCAAACCTCGTCGACGGGCTCCGGATCGACCATCCCGACGGGCTCGCGAACCCGCGCGAATATCTCGACCGCCTGCGCGAGCGCGGCGTCGAGCGGATCTGGGTGGAGAAGATCCTCGAGCCGGGCGAGCCGCTGCGCGCCGACTGGCCCGTCGAGGGCACGACCGGCTACGAGTTCGCGAACGACGTCACGGCGCTCTTCGTCGACCCCGCCGGCGAGGGGCCCCTGACCGACCTCTACGCGGGGCTGACCGGCGAGACGCGGCCGTTCGCCGAGGCGGCGCACGAGGCGAAGCTCGAGGTCGCGCGTACGACGTTCGCGCAGGAGTTCGAGCGGCTCCGCGCCCTCCTTCCGCGCGACGGGCTCGAGGAGGCTGCGGCCGCGCTCCACGTCTACCGCACGTACGTCGAGCCCGGGCGAGTCGACGACGAGGACCGCAAGGCGTGCGCTGTCCTACCCGAGGAGCTGCGCCGCGTCGTCCTCGGCTTCGAGCACGCCGAATTCGTCACGCGCTGGCAGCAGACGACCGGGCCGGTGATGGCGAAAGGCGTGGAGGACACGGCGTTCTACCGCTGGTTCCGCCTCACGGCTCTGAACGAGGTCGGCGGCGATCCCGACCGGTTCTCACTCTCGCCCGAGGCCTTTCACCGCGCAGCGCTCGAACGGCTCGAGCGGCATCCGCGCACGCTCCTCGCCTCCCAGACGCACGACACGAAGCGCGCCGGCGACGTCCGCGCGCGCATCGGCGCCCTCGCGGCGATGCACGAGGAGTGGGGCGAGCGGGTCAAGGTGTGGCACGCCGTCACCGGCGGCATGGACGACCCGAACGAGGAGTACCTCGTCTGGCAGACGCTCGTCGGGGCCTGGCCGATCGTGCCGCGGCGCCTCGAGCTCTATCTCGAGAAGGCGCTGCGGGAGGGCAAGCGCACGACGAGCTGGCTCGACCCGGACGAGGCGCACGAACGGCGGGTGACGGAGTTCGTGCGGAGCCTCTACTCGAACCACGAGTTCCTCGACGACTTCGAGCCATTCGCCGCGCGGGTCGCCCGAGCGGGCGAGCACGCCTCGCTCGGCGCCCTCCTGCTCCGCCTGACGAGTCCCGGCCTGCCCGACATCTACCAGGGAGACGCGCTCTGGTCTCTCAACCTCGTCGACCCCGACAACCGGCGCCCGGTCGACTGGGCGGCGCACGCCGGCGTCCTGCGCGAGCCCTCGCCGAACCGGCGGACGATGAAGGCGCACCTGATCCGGCGCGTCCTGCGCCTGCGCGCCGAGCACCCCGAAGCGTTCGACGGCGAGTACGAGCCGCTCGATCTCGGTCCCGACCGCGTGGGTTTCGTGCGCGGCGGCGCGATCCGCGTCGTCGTCCCGCTGCGTTTCGGCGACCGGGCCGACGGCGGTGATCGCGACCTGCTTCCCGAGTACGACCAGGAGCTGAGCCTCCTCCGCTGAGCCACCAGCCGCTCAGCCCGGCGCCTTCACCGCAGGGGATCCGGGAAGACGCCGGACCGGGCTGGCCGCGGCCCGCCATAGCGGCGGAGCCGGGAGGGGTTCGATGCAAAACGTATCGAACCACGAAATGATTAAAAGCTTCTAAGAGCCTGCTCAAGTCTTCAGCGAGTCCACGCGGGCGGCTCCGTCGAGGCTCAAGCGCACCAGCGCGCCGCCGCCGTCGGCGTTCTCGGCCTCGACCGTCCCGCCGTGCGCCTCGGCCACCTCGCGGACGATCGCCAGCCCGAGCCCCGCGCCCGGCATCGCCCGCGCCGCGGCAGAACGGTAGAAGCGCTCGAAGACGAGCGGCCTGTCCTCCTCGGCGAACCCGGGACCGTGGTCGCGCACGCGCAGCTCGCCCCGCGCCAGCGAGACCTCGACCGCATTCCCGTCACCGCTCCACTTGCCGGCGTTCTCGAGCAGGTTCCAGACCGCGCGCTCCATCCGGTCGCGGTAGCCGTCGACGATCGTCGGCTCGAGACTCCCCTCCTCCCAGGTGATGCCGGGGAAGCGGGTGCGGGCCCGCTCGAGGACGTTCTCCACGAGCTCGTCGAGCTGGAAAGCCTCCTTCTCCAGGTGCCCGCCGCTCGTCGTGAGCTCGAGCAGCCCTGCGATGAGCGTCCGCATCTCCTGCGACTCGCGGTGGAGATCGTCGAGCAGCCGGCGGCGCTGCTCCGGTTCGAGCTCCATGTCGCCGCGCAGGACGTCGATGTTCGTCTGCAGGCTCGTCAGCGGCGTGCGCAGCTCGTGGGACGCGTCGGCGACGAAGCGTCGCTGCCTGTCGAGAGACTCGTCGAGCGAGCCGAGCATCGTGTTGAACGAGGCGCCGAGCCGCGCCAGCTCACCGCGACCTCCTTCCGGGACGCGCTCGCTGGGCTCGCCGGTCTCGGAGATTCGCTCGGCTGCCGCGGTCAGCCGGCGCACCGGCGCGAGCGTGGCGCCCGAGACAAGGGCGGCAATGCCGGCGGAGACGGCGATGCCGCCGAGGGAAACGAGGATCAGGACCAGCCGCAGCCGATCGAGATCGCGGGCGATGTAGCTGATGTCGCGGGCGACCACCACGGCCCCGCCCGTGACCGGCAGCACCCGTTCGCGCGAGTGGAGTACGAACTTGCGGCGGTCACTGATCCGGAAGGCGGTGAGCGTCGCGTTGCGAAAGAATCCCGGTCGCCGGCCCTCGGCGACTGCCTGGATCTTCGCGTCGATGGGGAGCTGGTCGCTGTCCGAGGTGCGCTCGCCGTCGGGCAGGACCTTCGCGATGAAGTCCTGCTGGAAGGGATTCAGCCCTCGGTAGTTCTGATCCGGATTCTTCGCGTGCTGGGTGAGCTGGGCGTCGACCTGCGAATAGAGCTGGTGCCGCATCAGGAAGTACGTTGCTGTCGAGACGAGCGCGACGACCACTGCGACGACGCCGGCGGCCACGAACGTGAGGCGAGACTTGAGGCTCACGGCTCGCGCAGCACGTACCCCGTGCCGCGGACGGTGTGGAGCAGGCGCTCCTCGTCCTCCGCCTCCGTCTTGCGCCGGAGATACCCGACGTAGACGTCGAGCGCGTTCGAGGAGTGGCTGAAGTCGTAGCCCCAGACCCGCTCGTAGATGAGCGAGCGCGGCAGCACCTGGCGGGGGTTGCGCATGAACAGCTCGAGGAGGTGGGCCTCCGTCGTCGTGAGCTCGAAGCGGCGGCCTCCCCGGCGGGCGTCCATCGAGCCGAGGTCGAGCGTCAGGTCGGCGAAGCGCAGCACCGCCCCCGGCTCCTCCGGCTTCGAGCGGCGGAGGAGCGCGCGCAGGCGGGCGAGCAGCTCCTCGAGGTCGTAGGGCTTCGGCAGGTAGTCGTCCGCCCCCGCATCGAGGCCCTCGACCCGGTCACCGACCGCGTCGCGGGCGGTGAGGAGGAGGATCGGGATGCGGTTCCCCTGCCGGCGAAGGCGGCGCGTCACGTCGAGGCCGTCGAGGCCGGGCATCATCACGTCGAGCACGACGGCGTCCGGCGTGCGTGCGTCGACCGCCGTCAGTGCGGTGTCTCCGTCCGAGGCGAGCGCGACCTCGTAGCCGTGCAGCTCGAGCGCGCGCTCCAGCGCCTCGCGCACCGCGCGGTCGTCGTCGGCCACCAGAACGAGCATTTCGTCTCTAAGTTTGCCGTCGGAGGTGAGAGGCCGCTAAGCGGCCGGCAGATCGACGACGAACGCGGCGCCCTCACCCGGCTCCGACCGCACGGTGAGGCTGCCCCCCATCCGCGAGACGAGCTCGCGCGAGATGAAGAGGCCGAGACCGCTTCCGCCGACTCCGCGCGTGAGCGCCGGATCGAGGCGGTAGAACTTCTCGAAGATCCGCTCCTGCTCGCTCATCGGGATGCCGAGGCCGCGGTCGCGCACGGTCAGCCGGACGCGGCCCGCTCCTCCCGTGAGCTCGACCGACACGTCCCCGCCGTCGGGCGAGTACTTGATCGCGTTGTCGAGAAGGTTGACGAGCACCTGGCGGAGCTTGTCCTCGTCCGCAAGCGCCACCGCGCGGCCGCCGTTCTGCTCGAGCCGCAGCTCGACGCTCTCCGGCGCGCGGAGGCGGGCCGAGTCGAGCGCGCTTTCCGCGAGCGGTCTCAGGTCGGTCGCCGAGGTCGACACGTCCACGCGGCCCTCCTCGAGCTGGCCGGCGAGGAGGATCTGCGAGACGATCGCCGTCAGCCGCTCGGTCTCGCTCACGATGATCTCGAGGAAGCGGTCGCGCTGTTCGGCCGGGAGCTCGATGTCGGTGCGGCGCAGGGTGCGAGCTGCGCCGTACACAGCGGCCAGCGGCGTGCGAAGCTCGTGCGAGGCGGTCGCGACGAAGTCGCTCCGCGCGCGCTCGAACGCCTGCTCGTCGCTCACGTCGCGCAGCGCGTAGACGACGCCCTCGTCGAAGGCGACTCCCGTTACCGCCACCCAGCGGTCGCCCGCCGCGGTCTCGATCGGCACCGTGACCGGGCGGGCACGCTCGGGCGTCTCCGCGTCGGCGAGCTCGGCCAGCCGGGTGAGCTCTTCCCAGGCAGGGAGGACCTCGACCGGCACCCTCCCGGCCATGTCCGACTCCCGGACTCCGGTGATCGCCGCGGCCGCGGAGTTCCAGAAGCGCACGCGCCCGTCCTCGTCGAGCAGGACGACGCCGTCGCCGACGTAGGCGAGCGCGAGCGCGGCCTCGGCGCGACGCTCGGCCTCGCGGTAGAGCCGCGCGTTCTCGACGGCGATCGCGGCCCGGGCGCTGAGCTGCTGACCGAGGGCGAAGTCCGCATTGTCGAACTCACGGTGCTCGGCGATGAGGGTGAGCGCGCCGAACGTCCGCTCGCCGGCGCGGAGCGGGAGCGTGATCGCGCTGCGGATGGAGATGTGCTCGAGCGCGGCCGCCGCCTCCGGGTCGCGGCGCGCCGCCTCGTCGATCAACTCCTGCGGCACCTGACGGAGGAACTCGGGCTCGCCCGTCCTCATGACGCGGGCGGTGAGGTCGAAGTCGTCGTCGATCCGCGTCGGCCGCGTCCTGGCGCGCACCTCCTCCGCCCACTTCTTGCGCTTCGGATCCGGGTGGGCGACGACGAGGCCCTCGATCTCGCCCGTGGCCTCGACGAGCACGTCGATCGCGCACCAGTCGGCGAGCCGCTCCACCGCGAGCGATGCGAGCGACTCGAGAGTCCGCTGCAGGTCGAGGGAGGACGTGAGCAGCGCCGTGGCCTCGTCGAGGAAGGAGAGCCGGTCGCGCAGCGCCTGCTCGGCCGCCGAGAACCACGCGCGCTCGAGGGCGATCGCGGCCTGCCTCCCGAGCGCGACCTTGAGGGCGCGCCGCTCGGGTGGGAACTCCTGATCGGTCGGGAACGAGAAGACGAGCCCGCCGATCGCGCCGCGCTCGCCGACGAGCGGGACACACACGAGCCCGTGCCCCGGCTGCGAGCGGCCGACCAGCCCCGGGTAGCGCTCGTCCCTCTCCGCCTCGGAGCGGACGAAGACGCCCTCGCGGGTCCGCACCGCCTCGGAGAGCGGGAAGTTCCCGCTCACCGGGAAGCGCCGGAACGGCTCGATGTACTGCATGTCGTAACCGCGCGACGCGACCACCTCGAGCCACTGGCCGTCCTCGCTCAGCGTCGCGATCAACCCGCCGCGCGCCTCGGCCGCGCGTACGCCCTCGGTGAGCACGGCGTCGAGCACCTCCTGCGGCGTGCGGGCGGTCGCCAGCGCATCCGCCACGTGCTGAAGCCGTGCCGCGGCATCGAGCGCGCTCGCGCTCTCGCGAACCACCCTCTCGGCCCGCTCGCGCGCCGACCTCTCGCGCCGGAGCACCTCACTCCCGAACACGGCCGCGAGGACGAAGACGGCCAGCGCCGTCGCTCCCTCACCGTTGATCTGGTTGCGGTCGTAGCGGGAGGCGAAGAAGTGGAAGAACGGATAGGCGGAGGCGGCGACCGCCGCGAGACCGCCGATCCGGCCCCCGGCGGCGGTGGCGAGGATGATCGCCACGGTGTAGAGCAGCCCCGGGACGACCGTGCGGACGCTCGTGAACGCGAGCAGGGTGACGAGTCCCGGCGCGCCGAGCGCGACCGGCGCGGCTACGGCCCAACGGACGGTCAGATGCGGCCACCGGGCCCCTCGCGCTTTCGCGCGCGGCGCCGCGTCGGAGATCACCCCGGCTCCGAGAGGTCGCGATTGAGCTGCTCGCGCTCACCCCTCGCGATCCGCTCGAGCACCTCGCGCACCGTTCCCGCGAGCTCGAGCGGATCGAACGGCTTCACGATGTACCCCACCGCGCCGAGTCGCATGGCGTGCACCCGGTCCTCGTGCGAGGCCCGGGCCGACAGGAACACGACCGGAATGTCCCGCGTCTCGGCGTCCGCGGCGAGCTGCTCGGCGACGCCCCAGCCGTCGATGCCCGGCATCATCACGTCGAGAAGAACGAGGGACGGCTGCTCCCGCCGGATCTCCTCGAGAGCCTCGGCGCCGTCCTTCGCCTCAGCCACCGACAACCCGTCGGCTTCGAGGTTGACGCGGCAGATCGTGCGGATCGCCCGCTCGTCGTCGACGAGCAGGACGAGCGGCACGGCCCGCGTCCGTTCGCCGCCGCCGGCTCCTCCGCCGGCCTCCGGCCGATGCCCGGCGCGGTTGCGCCAGTCCCCACGTGCGGGACGAGGAGGCCGATGCGGGCGTGCGGAATGCCTGGGGTGCGACCTGCTCGACTTGATTCGCCCGACAGCTGTCACGGTCTCCCCCCGAGGCTTCTCCGGAGATCGCAGTTTGCCCGATTGTGAACGCTTCCGCCAGCCGGTCACGGGACTCGCCCGTGCTCCCGGTTCCAGTCCTCGGCGAGCTCGCGGAGCCCGGGTCCGCGAACGTGGAGCGCGTCGCGCGCGTGCAATCTCATCCGCCCGGCGAAGTCGCGGTCGCGCGCGCCGAGAACCGCACGTGCGGCGTACTGCGCGCCGGTGCACAGCGCGGCGAGGCCGGCCCCCGTTGCGGAGTGGTGCTTGCGCCAGTAGCGGTGCCGCCCCCGCCACATCTCGTTGATGCGCCGTTCCGGAATTCCCGCGCTGAACTGGGATTCGTGGTGGACGACGGTCACCTGCGGAAAGAACTGCGTCCGCCACCCCGCCCGCCTCAGGCGGCGGCAGAGGTCGGTCTCCTCGGAGTAGATGAAGAACTCCTCGTCGAAGACGCCGACCTCGTCGAGCGCGTCGCGGCGGAACAGAAGCGCTGCGGCCATCGCCCAGTCGACGTCACGCGTCTCGCTTCCCTCCGACTGGACGATGCCGGCTCGGCTCAGCGTGAGGAGCCCGAGCGCGCTCGCCGTGGGCGACGGGAAGCGCCAGGCCGAGTCCTGGGGGCGCCCGTCCGGATAGACGAGCCGAGGGCCGAGCGCCGCGACGCGCGGATTCGCGTCGAGGTGGGCGGCCATCCGCGCGAAGCCCCAGTCGTCACTCGTGGTGTCCTCGTTGAGGACGAAGACGTAGCGGCCGGTCGTGGCGCGGATCACCGTGTTGTGGTTCGCCCCGAAGCCCGCCCGGTGGCGCTGCTCGAGCACGCGGACGTCCGGGAAGCCCTCACGAACCGCCGCCGCCGAGCCGTCCTCCGACGCGTTGTCGAGCACGACGATCTCGACGTCCGTTCCCCTCAGCGAGTCGAGACAGGCGAGGAGGAGCTCGCGGGAGTTCGTGTTGACGAGCGAGACCGAGACGTCGGGCACGAACTACGCCAGCTGCGTCAGACCGGCGGCCCAGGAGGGCGGCAGGTTCCGCAACACCTCGACGCTCTCGAAGCGGACCGGGTCGCGGACGCCGGTCTCACGTGCCCACTCGGCCATGCGGCGCACTCCCTCCTCGAGCGGCACGGCGGCATCGTGACCGAATACGCGGTGGAGCTTTGCGTGGTCGGAGAACGCGTGGACGACCTCCTCCCGCGCGGGCAGGAAGTCGATCTCCGGGTCGGTCACGTCGAACGCCTGCCCAACCGTGCGCGCGAGCTCCAGCACGGTGTACGGAGTGTCGGCGCCGACGTTGAAGACCTCGTTGGCCGACTCGTGAACGTCGATGGAGCGCGCGATCACGGGCGCCACGTCGTCGATGTGCGTGAAGGCGCGGGTCTGCTGGCCGTCACCGAAGACCGTCATCGGCTTCCCGCTCATTACCTGGTTCATGAAGATCCCGATCACGTTCCGGTACGGATCGGCGAGGTTCTGCAACTCGCCGTACACGTTGTGCGGCCGGAAGACCGTGTAGTCGAGCCCGAACATCCGTTTGGCTGCGCGCAGGTCGAGCTCGACCGCGTACTTCGCGACGCCGTAGGGGTCCTCGGGCTCGGGGACCGTTTCCTCCGTCATCGGTGTCTGCGCAGCGCCGTAGACCGCGATCGAGCTCGTGAAGACGAAGCGCTCGACGGTCCCCGCGCGGACGGCGGCGTTGAGCACGTTGACCGAGCCGACGACGTTGTTCGTGTAGTTGAAGCGGCGAATGAAGTGAGACAGCCCCTCGGCCGCGTACGCCGCGAGATGGAAGACATGCGTGAACTCGTGCTCGCCGAACAGCTCCTCGACGAGAGCCGGGTCGGTGGCAGAGCCCCTGGCGAAGGTCGCGCCGGCGGGGACGTTCGCCTCGTAGCCGCCGCTCAGGTCGTCGAGGACGACCACCTCGTGGCCGGCGGTGAGCAAGTGCCTGGCGACGTGGGCGCCCATGAAGCCGGCGCCGCCGGTGACGAGGACGCTCATCGGAGGCGGAGGCTAGCCGTTTCCGTCTGCCGATCGGCGGCGGGCCACGACGTTCCGCCGCCGGCGCACCTACGCTTCGCGCATGCGGCGCCGCCGAGCCGTCCTCCGCAGCGTGCTCGGCATCGCGTTCGTCGCCGCCGTCTTCGCGGCGATCGTCCCGCGCATCGCGAGCTACGAGAGCGTCGGCCACCAGCTCGCGAAGGTGTCGGCCCCCTGGGCGGCCGGGCTCGCCGGAGCGGCGATCCTCGACGTGTTGAGCGCCGCGCTGCCGTGGCTGTCGCTCCTGCCGCAGCTCTCGTTCACCGGCGCCCTCGGCTTCACGCAGGCGTCGACGGCGTTGACGACCGTCGTGCCCGGAGGCGCGCCGCTCGGGATGGCCGTCTCCTTCGGGCTCCTGAGGCGCCTGCGCGTGGCGGCGGGCGAAGCGGGCTTCGCGGTCGCGCTGGCCGGCATCTGGAGCCAGGTGATGATCCTCCTCTATCCGCTCGCGGGCGCAGCACTCGTGTTCGGGACCGGTGACCTCTCGGGCTCGTCCGCCGCGATTGCGGGCGTGAGCGGCGCGGCCGCAGCCGTGCTCGCCGTCCTCGCCGTCGCCGCCCTGCGGAGCGCAGCCGCCACGCGACGGCTCGGTGACGCCGCAGCCCGCTTCGCGACGCGAGTGAGCCGGATCCTGCGACGGCACCCGCCGCCGTGGAGCGGGGAAGCCCTGGTGCGCGTGCGGAACGAGCGGCTCTCCCATCTCCGCCGGCGGTGGCCGTCGCTCACCGCGGCCACGCTCGCCAACCAGCTGAGCGGCTACGTGATCTTCGAGCTCTCGCTCCGCGCGGTCGGAATCTCGTTCGAGAGTTTGCCGCCCGGCGAGTCGTTCCTCGCCTGGTCGATCGGACGTGTGATCAGCTCGTTACCCCTTACACCGGGCGGGATCGGAATCGTCGAGCTCGGGCTGATCGGGACGCTCGTGGGCTTCGGGGCGCCCCACGAACGCGTCGTCGCGGCGGTGCTCCTCTTCCGCGGGCTGATCATCGTCCCGACCCTGCTCGTCGGAGGCGTCGCCCTGCTCGTACTCCGGCTCAGGCCGCCGAGCCTGCCGACCGAACCCTCCTAGGGGAGCACCTCGGCGATCTCCTCGCGCGGATCGTCGGAGCGCAGCCGTTCCCGTACGGCCGAGACGATCCACTCGAGCCGGCGGAAGACGAGCGAGTCCCGCCGCTCGGCCTCGAGGCGCCGGCGCGTGCGGGCGAACCCGCGGTCGATGTAGCTAGGCGGCGCGAGCGGAGCCTCGGGATAGAGGCGCCGCAGCGCGGCCTCGAGCGGGCCATGGTCGAAAACGGCGTCCGCGTACTCGACCGTCTCTCCCGGCAGGGCGTCGAGCACGGCCTCGGCGCGAACGAGGCCCTCCACGAGCGCCCACGGGTGCTCGTCGAAGATGCTCGCGGCGCGCGCCGGGTAGAGCCACTGTCGCTTCAGCATCGTGTACGCGACCTCCGCCACGTTCCGACGCACCTTGAGGACGTTGAACTCGCCGAGCCCCTCCCAGCCACCGATCACGAAGGGCTGCACCACGTCCTTGTACGCAAAGCCCCGGCGCAAGGCGGTGCGGTCGAGATACCTCGTCATCCGTGCGAACGCGTCGGGGGCCGAGCCGAGCAGCGTGAAGCGCTCGTCCGTCGGGGCAAGCGAGTGCAGCCGCCTCGGCACGCGGTCGCGGTTGAGGATCTCCCCGTCGCTCGTCCAGGCGGGTTCCGCGAGGCCGACCGCCTGCGCGGCGGCGACGTAGAGGAGGCTCGAGAGCGAGCGCGGAAGCGAGACCACGAAGAGCGACCGTGCCTCCTCCGAGCGGGCCGTGTCGGTTCTCCGCTGCAGCGCTCGGAGCGGCTTCACGCGGCCAGCCTACGGATGCCGGAAGAGAGATTCATATGAGAAAGGTATGAATGAGACAGCCCGATCCGCGGACACTCCGGCCGCAGGTACCCGGTTGGACGGGTGCAAACCGAATCGATCGCGCGGCGAGCGATTTTGCTTTTACGCGGGGCTTACACACAGCCGCGGGGGCTCTGCCATGGTGAGACCGATTCAACGCCGAATCCAACGGAAGAGGCAAAGGAGAACGTACGCATGAAGAAGCTCATTGTGTTCCTCGCGGTGGCACTTGCGATTCCGACCAGCGTCGCTTTCGCCAAGGCGCCGAGCACACACGCGAATCTCGGAAAGTCGAACCCCAAGGTGATGTACATCCTCAAGGGGACGTTCTCGAGCTTCGTCCCGGCGACCTCGACTGCTGACGGGTCGATCACGATCACCGTCACGCATGCGAACTACCACGCCCGGGCGCTCAAGAACGGCCCGCCGCTCACCTTCGCGGTCGCGCCGAACACGCGGATCACGTTCGTGAACGGGACCACCACCCTCGGGCCCCACGCGAAGGGGATGGTCAAGTTCCGCGCTCCGCTCAGGATGGCCAGCGGAACGGACCTCGCCACCGCCCTTCCGGCGATGGCCAAGGCCCTCCACGTCATCATCCAGAACGGCTAGCGCGTAACACGATCTGTGGCACCGAAGCGGCCGCGGCCCGGGGGGCGCGGCCGCTTCGCCTATCCGACGCTGTCTCGGGCTACCTGGTGAGCGTGACCTTCCGCAAGCCCGTCGGGTGGTCGAGGTCGAGCCCCCGCAGCGCCGCGAGCCGCATCGCAGTGACCTGACCGGGCACCACGGCGGTCAACGGGCTGAGCCACTCGGGGACTCCCGGCTCGAGCAGCAACCTCGTCCGAGCCCGCCGCAGGACGGCGCGAACGTCGGAGACGGCAACGAGCCGCGCTCCGCGGGCCCGCAGCGGCGGCACGATCTCCTCCACGCTCGGCCGCGCAGGCCCCGACGGCGCGACGACGACGACGGGCCAGCCCGGCTGGATCGCCGCGATCGGGCCGTGCATCAGGTCGGCCGGCGAGTACGCCTCGGTGACGAGCCCGGACAGCTCGCGGATCTTCAGGGCGATCTCGAAGCCGGTCCCGTAGTTCACGCCGCGTGCGACGACGGTCATTCCCACCGCGTCTCGGTACTCCTCGAGGGGCGGCGGGTCGTCGAGGGAACGCTCGATCTGGGAGGCGAGCGCGTCCGGCATCCGCGCGAGCTCCGCTCGCGCGGTCGAGTCCTTCCCCGCTTCGGCGAAGAGGAGCGCGACGGCGCCGAGCGAGTTGACGTACGTCTTGGTCGCGGCCACCGCCTGCTCCCGGCCGGCCTCGAGCGGGAGCACGGCTTCTGCCGCGCGGGCGAGCGGCGACTCGACGTCGTTCGTCAGCGCAAGCGTCGGCCGCCCCTGATCCCGCGCTTCGGTGAGCACCGCCACGACGTCGGGCGACGCCCCCGACTGCGAGATGCCGATCACGAGCCCGCCGTCGAGCCGTGGCGGCTGGCCGTAGATCGTGTACAGCGACGGCGTGGCGAACATCACAGGCACGCGGTGCGCGCGCCCGAGGAGGTACTGCGCGTAGCGGGCGACGTTCGAGGAGCTGCCTCGCGACGCGATCAGCAGATAGCGGATGTCGCGGCGGTGGAAGAGACGTGCCGCGCGGCGGGCAGCTTCCGCCTGGCTGTCGAAGAGGCGCTGCAGCGCCTCCGGTTGCTCGCGGAGCTCAGTCTCGAGCCACGACATCGCCGTGACCTGCGCAGAGGACGGCCTGGATCTCGAGCCGGTCGTCGAGGACGACGACGTCCGCCGAGGCGCCGGGTTCCAGGACGCCGACGTCGGCGCGCCCGAGGAAGCGCGCCGGCACCTCGGTCGCAGCGCCCACGGCCTGCTCGAACGGGACGCCGAGCGCGTGGAGGTTCCGCACCGCGTCGATCATCGTGAGCACGGTGCCCGCGAGCGTGCCGTCGCCGCGCATCGGCGCGGCACCCTCGCCGACCTCGACCTCGACGTCTCCGAGCTGGAAGGTCCCGGCGTTGCCGCCGTTGCCGGCTGCGGCGATCGCGTCCGTGACGAGCGCGGTGCGGCCGGCCGCGCACGCCCAGACGAGACGCACCGTCTCGTCGGCGAGGTGGTGCCCGTCGACGACCATGGCGATCACGACGCCGGCGCGGGTCAGCGCGGCTCCGGCGACCCCCGGGTCTCGTGAGCGGAAGGGACGCATCGCGTTGAAGACGTGCGTGACGCCGCCGACCCCGAGGTCGAAGGCATGGTCCGCCTCCCCGGCCGTTGCATTTGTGTGCCCGGCCGAGACGGCCACGCCGCGCTGGAGGAGTCGCTCGACGAGGGCGTCGGCTCCGGGGAGCTCCGGCGCGAGCGTCATCTGCGTCACCGCGCCCGCGTCGAGCAGCCGGTCGAGGAGCGCGACGTCGGGAGCGCGGAGATGCTCGAGTGGATGGGTACCCGGGCGGTCGGGAGAGAGGAACGGCCCCTCGAGATGGGCGCCGAGCACCCGCGGTCCGCGACCTGCCCGGGGCAGCGCGCGCACCGCCTCCACCGTCGTCGCCTCGGCGGACGTGATGAACGTCGGCTGGTACGCCGTGACCCCGGCCAGCAGCAGCGCCTCGCCTGCGCGCTCGTAGTCCTCGGTGGAGGCGGAGAGGAAGTCGACGCCGCCGTAGCCGTTCACCTGGAGATCGACGAACCCGGGGATCGCGACCCGGCCGCGTGTCCCGCCGGAGAGGCCGACGGCGACGATCCGGCCGTCGTCGACGCCGACGTCGCCGGCAACCAGCTCGCCGCGGACGAGAGCCGCCTCGACACCGAGCTTCACGTTCCCGCCGCCTTCCGCACGGAGCCGTCCGCCGCTTCGAGCCGCGTCCGAGCCACGTCGGCGTCGACCCCGGCGAGCAGCGAGACGAGCGCCACCCGGGCGTCCCCTGCTGCCGCCTTCAGCGCTTCGTCCACACGTTCCTCCGGCGCGCCGCTGGCGATGACAACGTTGCGGCGTGCTCGCGCGCGGAGCTTCTCGTTTCCCGGCGCGACGGCCACCATGAGGCCGCCGTACGTGCGGCCGAGACGGATCATCGTCACGGTCGAGATCGTGTTGAGCACGAGCTTCTGCGCCGTCCCTGCCTTGAGCCGGGTCGAGCCTGCGATCACCTCCGCACCGACGACGACCGGCACCTCGTGGTCCGCGAGCGCCGCGGCCTTGCTTCCCCGAACGCTCGCGACGGCGACGCCCAGGGCGCCGGCGGCGCGGCCCGCTTCGAGCGCAGCGAGGACGAACGCGGTGGAACCGCTCGCGCTGACGGCGACGACGCAGTCCTCGGGCCGGAGGGAGAGCTCGAGCAATGCGTGCGTCGCCGCAGCGCGATCGTCCTCGCCCGCGTCGCCGTCGGCGACGACGGCGACGACCTCGCCGGGCGGAGAGCTGAAGGTGGCGCCACACTCCTTGGCGTCGAGCGCCGCGAGGGCGCCGGACGTACCGGCGCCGACGTAGACGAGCCGGCCGCCGCGCCGCATCCGATCGACGATCGCCTCGATCGCCGCCGCGAGATCGTCGCCCGCCTCGGACACGGCGGCCGGAACCGTCGCATCCTCGTCGTTCAGCAGCCGGACGAGCTCGCGCGTCGAGCGAAGGTCGAGGTCGGCGAGCTCCGGGCGCGGCGCCTCGGTCACGGTCTGGGCCCGGCCGGTGAGCGCGACGCTCACCGCCTCCCAGACGAGCGGGGAGTCGGGCGTCGCGAGGTGCGTCATGTGGCCGCAGGCCTCGTACCCCCACGTCCAGAGATCGACGATTCCCGCCTCGCGTGCCGCCGCGACGGCCGCTTCGAGCTCGGGAATGTCCTCCCGGCCGAGCCCGAAGCTCGGCAGCCAGAGCTGCGCGCCGATGCCGTGGCGATCGGCGGTGTCGCGGAGGAGGTGCGCGAACCGTCCCACGAACGGCCCGGCGGCCTCGTCCCAGTGCTTCCAGTAGGGATCCGTCGCGAGCGTCTCGAGCCCGGGCAGCGTTGCGACCTCGTCCCAGTCGGCGAGACCCTGCGCGCCCTCCGTCGCCGGCAGGAGACAGACGGTGCTCGCGCCGCCCCGCTGCGAGACGTGTCCGACGAGCTCGCGGAGGAAGTCGACGACGGACTCCTCGCGGAGGCGCCGCACCTCCGGCGTCAGCTCGTCCGGCACCGGACCGCCGAAGCGCTCGGCGCACCGGTCACAGCGGCAGGTCCACCGCTCGGGGTCGGCGATCCCGACGTGCTCCGGGACGACCCAGGCGGGCTCGTCCCAGAAGACCGAGTCGACCCCGCACTCGAGCACCCAGTCGGCCCACTCCTTGCAGAACTCTCGATAAGCGGAGCTGTTGAGGCAGGCCGCCGCGACACGGCGGCCATCGTCGAGCACCTGGCACTCCTCGGGATGGAATGCGACCCAGCGGCTCTCCGCCTCCCCGCCGAAGGTGCGGCCGAGTCCCCAGGGGCTCGCCTGCACCGAAAGGCCCTCGGCATGCGAGGCAGCGACGATCTCCGCCGTCGTGCCGCGGTAGTACGCGAAGTCGTTCTCGGAGAACGTGTGGAGGATTCCGGTGTACCCGCGGGCTGCGAGGTCGGCCATGTCCCGCCGGACATGCCGGAGGATCCTCACGCCGAAGTACGAGCACCCGGCACGCCGGGCGTCAGTGGTCATGACCACTCATCCTCTCACGGCGCCGGCGGTGAGACCGAAGGCGATCCGGCGCTGGACGAGGAGGAAGAAGATGACGACAGGGATCGAGATCAGCGTCGACGCGGCCATGATCTCGCCCCAGTCGACGAAGCGGTTGCCGCCGTAGAGGTAGGAGAGCCAGACGGTGATCGTCTGCTTGCCGCCGCTGTGCAGGAGCGTGTTCGCGAAGATGAACTCGTTCCAGCTCGTGATGAAGGCGAACACGGACGTCGCGACGAGGCCGGGCGCGACGAGCGGCAGGAGGATGCGCACGAACGCCCCGAGGCGGGTCGAGCCGTCGACCATCGCGGCCTCCTCGAGATCCTTGGGGATGCCGAGGATGAAGCCGCGCAACGTCCACACGCAGAAGGGGAGCGCGAACGTCAGGTAGACGAGGATCACGCCGGTGAGCGCGTTCACCTGGCCGTGCTTCCCGAGCACGACGTAGAGCGGGATGATCAGCCCCGCCTGCGGAAGCATCTGGATCCCGATCACCAGGACGATGAAGAGCTTGCGACCGCCGAAGCGGTACTTCGCGAGGGCGACCGCGGCGAAGAACGACAGCACGAGCGCGATCCCGACGGTGACGAGGACGACGATGACGCTGTTCTTCACGTCCGTCCAGAAGTACTGCCGGTGGAGCGCGTCGCGGAAATGGCTCAGCGTCGGATGGCCCGGCACCCAGACGGGGTCGACGGAGTAGATCTGGTCGTTCCCCTTGAACGCGGTCGAGAGCATCCAGAAGACGGGGAAGACCATGACGGCGAACAGCACGAGCCCCGCGACGTTCCAGCCGAGGCTGCCGGCTCGGCGGCGGCTCATGCCGCCTCACCCACCCGCAGCATCCGCCGCACGTAGACGACGCTCATGATCGCCACGATCGCGAGCATGAGGATCGAGATCGCCGCGCCACGGCCGAAGTCGGTCTTGCCGAAACCCTCGACGTAGAGGTACACGCTCATCAGGTAGTTCGACGGCACCTGCTGGCCGGGGCCGATCAGCAGGTACGGCTGGGTGAACGCGCCGAAGTCCCAGATGATGGACAGGCTCGTGAGGATCAGCAGGACGGGCATCAGCACCGGCAGCGTGACGTCCTTGAAGATTCGCCAGGCACGCGCGCCGTCGATCTGCGCCGCCTCGATCAGCTCGCGCGGCACTTGCGACAGCGCGGCGTAGACGGTGATCGTGACGAACGGGATCGCGCCCCACACGATCAGGGTCGTCACCATCGCGAGCTGCGAGGTCGGGGTCTCGTACCAGTTGTGCTGGAAGAAGTCGCCCAGGTGGAGCTGGGTGAGGACGTAGTTGACGACGCCGTTCTGGGAGATCGTCATCCAGCTCCAGACCTGGACGGCGACGACCGGCGGCATCGCCCACACGAGGACGAGGCCGACGGTGAGCAGGAGCCGGACCCAGGTCGCGACGCGCACGAGAAGCAGCGCGATCAGCGTCCCGAGCACCATGGTCAGGCCGACGTTCGCGACCGTGAAGATGATCGTCCGCTCCAGCGTGTGCCAGAACACCGTGTCGTGGAGGACGCTGGTGAAGTTGTCCAGCCCGATGTACGTCCCGTGGTGCAGGACGAGCTCGTCGAGGCCGTACTTCTGGAGCGAGAGCCGGACGAGGTAGTAGATCGGGTAGCCGAGGATCGCCGCGAGGACGACGACGATCGGCAGGACGAGCAGGTAAGGGACGGAGCCGCCGGCGAGTCTGCGGCGAGTGAGCCGCCGCCGCCGCGACGCGGCGGTCGCGGCGGCGGCTGAGAGCGCGGTTGACTCGCTCCCGCTCAGGGGGCGCTAGGACTCGTTGAGGGTTTGCTCGATGTTCTGGCTCGCTGCGGTGGCGGCCTGCTTGACCGACAGGTGCCCGGTGAGGAGCTGGGCGAGCATGGTCTTGAGCACGTTGCCGTTCTCGACGTCGACCCAGTGCTTTGCCTGTGGTACGAACCAGCTCCGGGCAGCAGCGCGCTCGTTGACGCTCTTGCCGAGGAGGTTGGTCGCGTTCGGGATGTTGCCCTTCTTCTCGAGCGCCTTCTCGCTCGCGGTGCTCGTGAAGGCTGCGATCCAGTCGACCGCCTCGGGCCTGTTGCCGCTCTGCGCCGGAACTGCCAGATCCGAGCCGCCGAGGAACCCGGGCATCGCCTTCCCCTTCGCGTGGCTCGGCATCACGAACTGCTTCACGACCTTCGAGAACTTCTTGCCCGTGCAGCACGTGTACCAGGCAGGTCCGTAGTTCGCGGCCGTGAGCCCCTGGGAGAAGACCGTGTACGGGAATGGAGCCGATCCATCCAGCGTGGCCGACGACTTCGGCTGCGTGGCGGTGAAGAACTTCTTGAACGCGGTCAGGCCGGCGATCGAGTTCTTCGAGTCGAGCGCTCCGTGCCACTTGCCGTGCGAGAAGGTCGCGATCGAGCCGCCGTAGTCGAAGACGAAGCTGAGCGCGGAGTACCAGTCCTCGCCACCGACGTAGAGCGGAGCGAATCCCTTGCGCTTCTCCATCTTCCCGACCTTGACGAGCTGCGACTGGAACTGCGACAGCGTCCGCGGAGGCGTCTTGTAGCCCGCCTTCCTGAAGAGGTCACTCCGGTACGTGATCACACGCGAGCCTGCGTAGTACGGGACGCCGAAGAGCTTGCTGTTGAACGTGGAAGACGCCTTGAGGCCTCCCAGCCAGCTCGACGAGTTGTTGAACTGCGACTTCACCGAGCCGAGATTCGCGAAGGCTCCGGCGGCCATGTACTTCGTCATCTCGGTGTTCCCCATCTCGATGACGTCGGGCGTGTCGCTGCCCGCGATCGTCGCATCGAACTTCTGCAGGTGGTCCGTCCACTGCTGGTACTGGACGTTGACGTCCCAGCCCGGATGCGCGCTTTGGAACGCGCTGTTCGCGGCCGCCACGATCTCCGGCCAGCCGTTCTGAGCGTCGACCTGGAGCCAGACGGTGAGCGTGTGGGCGTTCGCCCGCTTGCCGCTCGCGGCGGCCGTCGCGGCGACGACCCCGAGCGCGGCCGCGGCGACGATCACCGCGAGAACCCGGTATCTCATGTCAAATCTCCCTCGAGCCGTCGACGCGTAAGCCGGGCGCCCGTGTTGCCTGTGACCGAAGGACGCAGTAGAGGCGGTGGTGCGTCGAGTGGTCTATACCAATCGGCCACGGCGGGAATCTCCCACACCAGACCACTCTTGTCAAGGGCCAGTGGCGGGCGGGTTACGAGGGGGTGAGCTCCGAGACGATCTGGTACCGGTCGCCCCGGTAGATCGAGTGCACGAACTCGAGCGTCCGCTGATCCGAGTCCCGGCTCGTACGCTCGAACAGGAACGCCGGCGAATGCAGCGGAACGCAGAGTGCCGCCGACTCTTCCTCGTTCGTCACCGTCGGTTCGATGATCTGGGTCGCCGTCGCGATCTCGATCCCGTAGCGCGAGCGCAGGAGGTCGTAGAACGAGCCCTCGAGATCGCGCGGCTGGACACCGGGGACGACGCTCGACGGGATGTGGAGCGTCTCGATCGCCATCGTGACCCCGTCAGCCAGGCGAAGCCGCTTGACGACGACGATCTCTTCTCCCGGAGAGACATTGAGGAAGCGGCCTAGTCGCGCGCCGGCGAGCTGGCGGCCGAGCGAGAGCGTCTTGCTGCTCGGCGCCATCCCGCGCCGGCGCATGTCCTCGCTGAACGAGGTCATGGTGAGCTGCTGCGAGATCTTCGGCTGCTGGACGTAGGTGCCGCTCCCACGCCGCCGGACGAGGTAACCCTCCCGAGCGAGCTCGTCGAGCGCAGCGCGGACGGTCAGGCGCGAGACGCCGAGGTCCGCGCTGAGCTGCCGCTCGGAGGGAATCGCGTTGCCGACGCCCAGCCGTTCGATGAGCTCCAGCACCTGCTGCCGCGCCACGTTCTGCTTCGTCATCTTTCGCTGGGTCCCGATCACCTCCACCGTGCACGCGACTATAGAGCCGTGCCGCCGAGTGGTCAATGCCATTGCGCTCAGCCGACAGATGCGGTATAGACTCCTCGATCGTCCGAGTGGCCGAAATCGTCCTCGACAAGCTCAGCAAGGTCTTCTCCGGCGGGGTCGTGGCCGTCGACGGCGTGTCGCTCACGATCGAGAGCGGAGAGTTTCTCGTCCTCGTCGGCCCGTCCGGCTGCGGCAAGTCGACGCTGCTGCGGATGATCGCCGGGCTCGAGGAGGTGACCTCGGGAACGGTCTCGATCGGCGGGCGCGACGTGACGGACCTGCCGCCGCGGGCCCGCGACGTGGCAATGGTCTTCCAGAGCTACGCCCTCTACCCGCACATGACGGTGCGCGAGAACCTCGGCTACGGGCTCAAGGTCAGGAAGACGCCCAAGGGCGAGATCGCCGAAAGGGTCACCCGTGCCGCACAGCTACTCGGGCTCGACCAGCTCCTCGACCGCAAGCCGGCCGCGCTGTCCGGCGGCCAGCGGCAACGCGTCGCGATGGGACGGGCAATCGTGCGCGAGCCACGCGCCTTCCTCATGGACGAGCCGCTTTCCAACCTCGACGCGAAGCTGCGCGTGAGCATGCGCGCCCAGCTCGCCGCGTTGCATGCGCGACTCGCGACGACGACGATCTACGTCACCCACGACCAGATCGAGGCGATGACGCTCGGGCAGCGCGTCGCGGTGCTGCGCGACGGGCGGATCCAGCAGGTCGACACGCCGCAGGCCCTCTACGCGAAACCCGCCAACCTCTTCGTGGCGGCGTTCATCGGCTCGCCGGCCATGAACCTCGTGGAGGCCGATCTCGGCGGCGGTGGGATCCGCTTCGGCGGGTATGCGATCCCGCTTCCCGCTCCGGGCGGCCCTTCCGCCGGACGCTGCATCGTCGGACTGCGCCCCGAGGCCTTCGAGGACGCGGCCTTCGCCGACCCGTCCCTCCCGTCCTTCGACGCCCAGGTCGAGGTGGTCGAGGAGCTCGGCGCGGACACGCATGTCCTCTTCTCCGTCGACGCACCCCGCGTGGAGGTGAGCGACGTGCGGGCTGCGGCGGGCGACGACGACTCGCTGGCGGCGATGCAGGGGTCGCTGTTCACCGCGCGCGTCGACCCCGGAACGTCTGCCCGGCCCGGAACGCCGCTGCGGCTCGCGGTCGACCCCTCGCGTTTCCACTATTTCGACTCCGAGACGGGTCACCGGCTCGAGCCGGCGCAGGCAGCAGCGGCGCTCGCGACCTGAACCCCGAGGAGCGGTGGAAGCTCCGGCGGCCGGCCGACGTTCTACGGAGGGTGGCCGCTGGTTGCCACGCGCTCATCGCGCCCGTTAGGGTCGCTGCAAAGGAGGAGGTAGGGATGGAACTGACGATTGGCGACACCGCGCCGGATTTCGAGGCGCAGACCACCGAGGGCACGATCCATTTCCACGAGTGGCTCGGCGACTCGTGGGCGGTGCTCTTCTCCCATCCGAAGGACTTCACCCCGGTGTGCACGACCGAGCTGGGCTACATGGCGAGCATCAAGCCGGAGTTCGACCGGCGAAACGTCAAGATCATCGGTCTCTCCGTGGATTCCGCCGACGACCACGAGGCGTGGGCGCGCGACATCGAGGAGACCCAGGGCACGGCTCCCAACTACCCGCTGATCGGCGACCCGTACCTCACGGTCGCGAAGCTCTACGGCATGCTTCCGGCGGGGCTCGAGGACGAAGCGACGGGTCGCACGCCGGCCGACAACCAGACCGTCCGGAACGTCTTCGTGATCGGCCCGGACAAGAAGATCAAGCTGATCCTCGTCTATCCGATGACGACCGGGCGCAACTTCGACGAGGTCTTGCGGGTGATCGACTCGCTCCAGCTCACCGCGGCGCACAAGGTCTCGACACCGGCGCAGTGGCAGCCCGGCGACGACGTGATCATCGCCGGCTCCGTCTCGAACGACGAGGCGAAGGAACTGTTCGGGGAGTGGGAGGAGCCGAAGCCGTACATCCGGGTCGTCCCCGATCCCTCGAAGGTGCCTGCCTGAGCATGTGAGATCGGCCGGCGCCTCGTTTGGCGCCGGCCGGATCGCGGTAGATGAACGGCGTCCGGCACGAGGAGGTGAGCCGTCGTGCTGCACGTGCACAAGCCGCACCTGCATCCGCATCTGCCGCACCCGCACGTCCACTCGGGCTTCGACGAGCATCCGTGGCGGATGCTTCCCGCCGCGCTCGGGACGATTGTCCTTCTGACGGCGACGCTGATCACCGTCTGCTTCGAGCTCGCGAAGGCGTTCACCGGACACGCCTACTGACGAGCCGGGAGGGCACGGTGCACGGGACGCTGTTGCTGGGACCGGCTTTGTTCAGCCGATCCCACGCGTAGCGTCGTCTTGGCGGGCCTTGGTGGCACCCCCTTCCCCGAGGCCCGCCGCCACTATCGGCCGGAGTGGTCGAAGGCTTTAGGGCGGCGCCTCCCGGAACCGCATCTACTCCGATACCCCTTCCGGGGGAGTCGCAAGTGTGGAAGATTGCCGATTTTCCCCTTGTGTCTGCGGCTCCGGTTGCCTTCCGCGAGTACGACGAGGATCGCCCGTCCCCTGACGAGGTCGCTCGGCGCTACCGCACGCTGATCGAGCAGCTCCCGCTCGTCGTCTACGTCGACGCGCTCGACTCGATCAGCTCGAACATCTTCACGAGCTGCCAGATCGAGCCGCTCCTCGGCTACAGCGTCGAGGAGTGGAAGACCGAGGCCGACCTCTTCACTCGCCTGCTTCACCCCGAGGACCGGGATCGTGTGCTCGAGGCCCACGAGCACACGCAGAAGACGCACGAGCCGCTGAGCCTCGAGTACCGGCTGATCGCCCGCGACGGACGCGTCGTTTGGCTGCGCGACGAGGGAGTGGTGGTCGTCGACGAGCACGGACAAGCTCTCCACCTCCAGGGTTACCTCCTCGACATCACGCGTGAGCGCGAGGCCGAGCTCCAGCTCCGGCAGCTCGCCCTCTACGACCCGCTGACCGGGCTCGCCAACCGCGCCTTCTTCCACGAGCGGCTGCGACACGCCGTCCAGCTCCGACACGACGACGAGCACGCGACCGGACTGCTCTACATCGACCTCGACGACTTCAAGGCGATCAACGACCGCTGGGGCCACGACCTCGGCGACGAGGTCCTGCACGAGGTCGGCAAGCGCATCGAGCGCTCCGTCCGTCCCGGCGACACCGCCGCCCGCCTCGGCGGCGACGAGTTCGCGATCATCCTCACCGAGCCCGTCACTCCGGAGGACGCCGTCGGAGTCGCCGAGCGGCTGCTCTCGGAGATCGCGAGGCCGATGGAGAGCGGCTCGGCGCCCTTGAACACGAGCGCGAGCGTCGGGATCGCTTTCGGCAGTCACGACGAGACGCTGCTCAAGGAGGCCGACATCGCGATGTACCGCGCGAAGGGGCATCCCGACGTCGGCTATGCGTTCTTCGACTCCCAGCTCGACCGCGCGGCCCTCGACCGGTCGCAGCGGATCGCCGAGCTGCGCGACGGCATCGCCCGCAACGAGTTCCGGCTCGACTACCAGGCGGTCGTCGACCTCGACCAGCACCAGATCATCGGCTACGAGGCGCTCGTGCGGTGGGAGCATCCGGCCGCCGGCGAGCTTCCTCCGGGCGAGTTCATCCCCCTCGCCGAGGAAACCGGCCTGATCGTGGGCCTGGGCGAATGGGTGCTCACTGAGGCCTGCACCGAGGCCACGCGCCTTTGCCAGCTCCACGGCCGTCCCATGCACATGTGCGTGAACGTCTCTGCCCGGCAGCTACACCACCAGGACTTCGTCCACCACGTCGAGCGCGCGCTGGACAGCTCGGCGCTGATGCCGAGCCTGCTCACGCTCGAGCTCACCGAGAGCACCCTCCTCGCGTCCGACGAGCGCGTCGTGCAGCGGTTGCGCGCGATCAAGGAGATGGGCGTCGTGCTCGCCCTCGACGACTTCGGAACGGGCTACGCGTCACTCTCGTACCTGCGGCAGTTCCCAATCGACGTCGTCAAGATCGACCGGAGCTTCACCGCGCACGTGGACACCAAGGACGGCGACCTCGTCCTGCTCAAGGGCATCATCGACCTGGGCCACGCGCTGCAGCTCAACCTCGTCGCGGAAGGCATCGAGAACTCCGAGCAGCACACGATCGTCCGCAAGCTCGGTTGCCAGCAGGCGCAGGGGTTCTACTTCGGCCGGCCTTCGCACCCCGCCCAGCGCGACCTCGACTCCGTCGGCCCGCTTTAGGTCGGCCCGTCTCGGTCGGCCCGGTCTAGCGAGCCTTCGCCTCGGGGTACCGCTCGAGGCCGTCGTCGGGGAGCGTCTCCCACTCGCACGCGTAGTCGACGTACGTGTGCCACTGCGGCCGGATCCCGTGACCCGGATCGAAGAGGCCGAGGCGGACGCTGCCGACCTCCCCCGTTTCCGGATACTTGCTCCAGAGCGCGCTACCGCAGGCCGAGCAGAAGCACTTCGGCCAGCCGTCCCCGGGCGCGTACTCCCGGACGAGCTCCTCGCCCGCGAGCAGACGGAACGAGTTCGGCGCGAGCCGCGCCTGCGGAGAGGCCGCCGTCCCCGTGCGGCGCTGGCAACGCGTGCAGTGGCAGTAGCCCGCGGTGAGCGGCTCCTGTGTGACCTCGAAGCGCACGCCTCCGCACATGCAGTGCCCGGTGTAGGGAGGCCCGGTCACTGCAGGAGGGGGGACGCCGGGATGCGGGTCTCGCCGCCGACGCCTTCGATGAGGAGCGCGACCTCGTCGGCGTAGCACCAGCTCCAGTCCTCGCCGGGCTCGAGCGAGCGGATGATCGGGTGGCCGGTCTCGTCGTGGTGGGCGGTCGCGTGACGATTCGGAGAGCTGTCGCAGCAGCCCACGTGGCCGCAGGTGAGGCAGATGCGCAGGTGGAGCCACTTCCCGCCCGTGCGCAGGCAGTCCTCGCAGCCCTGCACCTCGGCGGGAAGCTCGCTGACGGCGACTTCCTCGAGGTGCGTACAGGCGCCGACCGTCATGGGGCGAGCCTAGCCGCGTGCCGCCACTCTGCGCCCCGGCCTTGACGCCGGTCTCCGTCAGCTGCCAGTCTGGAACCCGGCCTTCGCGGAGGTGGTGGGATGGGCAGACTGTTCGCAGCCCTGTACGAAACGGTCAGCAAGGGATCGGAAGCTGCCGGAATCCGAGAGCGGCGACGGCAGCTGCTCGCCGCTGCCGAGGGAAGCACGCTCGAGATCGGAGCCGGGACGGGCCTCAACCTGGCGCACTATCCGCAGGCCGTGACGCAGCTCGTCCTGACCGAGCCGGACCGCCACATGCGCCGCCGGCTGCAACAGCGCCTCGACGCCCTCGGCCGCGAAGCGGAGATCGTCGAGGCCTCCGCGGAAGGCCTGCCTTTCCCGGACGCGACGTTCGACACGGCGGTCGCGACGTACGTGCTCTGCAGCGTCGCCGATCAGGACGCGGCGCTGCGGGAGATCGCGCGAGTCCTGAAGCCGAGTGGGAGGCTCCTCTTCCTCGAGCACGTCCGCTCGGAGGAGCCCAAGCTCGCCAGACGGCAGGACCGGGTCAGGCCGCTGTACAACCTCTTCGGCTGCAATCCCAACCGGGACACGCTGGCCCGGATTCACGCATCCCCGCTCACGGTCGAGTCGGTCGAGCACGGGGAGGTGCCGAAGGCCCCCAAGGTCGAGCGCCCGCTGATCGTCGGTGCGGCGCGCCGCTAGCGGGCATGCGGGCCGGGACGCCGTCGTTTTCCCGCTCCATGAAGCCGCGTCTCGTCGGGATCAATCACGTCGCGTTGCAGGTGGACGACCTCGACGAGGCCGTCTCCTTCTACACCGAGCTGTTCGAGCCGACCGCCGTCGACCGCAGCGAGCCGCATGCGGCCTTCCTGGAGATCGGCGACCAGTTCCTGGCCCTCTTCGAACGAGGGCCGCGCGCGGAGGAGCCGCATTTCGGGCTCGTCGTCGACGACAAGGAGGAGGTCCGGCGAGTCATCGAGGCAGCCGGGGTCGAAGTCCTGCCGGGCCCGTTCTTCGACGTTCGCGACCCGAGCGGGAACCTCGTCCAGATCGTGCAGTACGACCAGATCCAGTTCACGAAGACGGATCGCGTCCTCGCCGGGATGGGGCTCGAGCTCGACAAGTCGGAAAAGGCGCTTGCCGAGTTGCGGGTTAAGGACCTCGCCGACTAGTCGTTAGCCGACGAGGTCCGCGAGTTCCCGCCGGGTCTCCTGCGCGTCGAGCTCGAGGCGGGGCGCTTGCGCGCCCGCGGCCTCGAGCAGGAGCTGCTGCCGGCGCTGGGCATCAATCGTCCGCAGCAGGTCCTCGACCCGGTTCCGGCGCAGCGCGCGATCGTCGAGACTCGTCACGCTGCCTCCCGGAGCTCGGTCACCTCTGCCTCCTCGACCTGCTCGCGGGCAGGGCGAAGGAAGGCGACGGCGACGACGATCGCCGCGACCAGCAGGCCGCCGAGCACGTCGAACGACACCTGGAAGCCGTTGACCGTCGCCGGCAAGCTCGTCGCCGACACCCCATGGGCATGTGCGTAGCTCGACGCGGCGCTCGCCGTGACGGTGCTGATCGCCGCGAGCCCGATCGCGCCGCCGATCTGCCGGCTCGTGTTCACGAGTCCCGAGGCGACGCCGGCGTCGGAGCGCTCGACGCCGGTCAGGCTCGCGATCGTGACCGGCACGAACGAGAAGCCGATGCCGGCACCTCCGAGCACGAAGGCCGGGAAGAGATCCCAGAAGTAGTGGCCGTCCACCGGCACCCGGGCGAGCAGCGCGAGCGAGATCGTCGCCATCGTCAGCCCGATGGTGAGCGTCGTCCGGACGCCCGCGCGCCCTACCACGACCTGCGCGAGGTTCGAGGTCACGACGACCGCCAGCGCGAAGGCGACGAAGGCGACGCCGCTCTGCACGGCGGAGTAGTGAAGGACATCCTGGACGTAGAGCGTGAGGACGAAGAACTCCGAGAACGTGACGGCGCCGACCAGCGCCATCGTCACGTTCGCGGCCGTGAGCGCCCGAAGCCGGAAGATCCGCAGCGGCAGGAGCGGCGATCGCGAGCGCGACTCGATCGTGAGGAACGCCGCGATGAGCGCCGCCGCGCCGCCCAGCAGGCCGAGCGTGACGGGGGAGCTCCAGCCGTCGCTCGTGGCGCGCGTCAGCGCGTAGACGAGCAGCATGAGCCCGCCGGTGACCGTCGCCGCGCCGGCGAGATCGAAGTGGCGGTGCAGCAGGTCCGCGCGGCTCTCCCGCAGCAGGAACGGCGAGAGGGCGATCGCGGCGGCCCCGACCGGGACGTTGAGGAAGAAGATCCACGACCAGCCGAAGTAGGAGGTGAGAACACCCCCGAGCAGGACGCCGGCCGCTGCGCCGCTACCGGAAGCAGCGCCGTAGATCCCGAGCGCGAGGTTGCGCTCGCGTCCCTCGGCGAACGTCGTCATCAGGAGAGAGAGCGCAGCCGGAGCGAGCAGCGCGCCGCCCAGTCCCTGGAGCGCGCGGAAGCCGATGAGCGAGCCCGACGACCACGCGAGGCCGCAGAGCAGCGAGCTCGCGGCGAAGAGGGCGAGTCCCGCGACGAAAAGGCGGCGCCGTCCGAGCAGGTCGGCGAGCCGGCCGCCGAGCAGCAGCGCGCCGCCGAAGAGGATGGCGTACGCGGTGATCACCCACTGGAGCCCCGTCTGCGAGAAGCCGAGATCCGTCTTGATCGAGGGGAGCGCGACGTTCACAATCGCGACATCGAGGATGACCATGAACTGCGCGGTGACGATGAGAGCCAGGGCGCTCCAGCGCCGCCGCTGGGAAGCCGGTTGAAGCGTAGGAATCAAGCAGTTCCTCCAATCGTTGGTATAGTCAACAATACACGAAAGGAACGCTTGGTCGGGGTACCATATTCCGGGAAATGAACATCGACACCAAGATCGAGACAAAATCGCCTCCACGGCGGCTCCCCGCCGAGCTGGTGGCGTCGAACGTCTTCCTGCTCAAACGGCTCGGCTTCGCGGCCAAGAGCCGCTCGCTGGGCGTGTACGAGCAGGAGAGCCTCAACCCGTACCACTACGCGATCCTCGCGCTGCTCGACGAGGGCGTGCCCGAGACGCAGACGGCGATCGCGGAGGCCCTCGGGTACGACAAGGGCACGCTCGTGGGGCTGCTCGACGAGCTCGAGGAGAAGGGCCTGATCGAGCGCAAGCGCGATCCCGACGACCGCCGGCGCCATCTCGTCCGCCTCACCGGAGACGGGAAGCGGACGCTGGGGCGGCTACGGACGTTCGCGCAACGGGTCGAGGACGAGTTCCTCGCGCCGCTCGACGCCGAGCAGCGAGAGTCGCTCCACGAGCTCCTGCTCCTGCTCGCGGAGCGGCACGAGCCGCGCTGCGCCCCGCTCGCCTAGCGCGGCGCCGATCCGTACAGGTGGCAGGCGACGTCGACCTCGCCGGTCCGTTCGAGCCGGGGGTCGTTCGGCGGGTGGAAGTCGAGCCGCACGTGCGCGTCCTGCGCCTCGAGGCGTTCGACGCCCTTCCAGAACGGCTCCCCCGGCTCCTCGGAGCGGATGCGCTCGAGCGCCGCGACGATCTCGTCGGGGCGCCGGCCGCGGGGCGGCGGGAACCTCACCTCCGGCGAAGGGACGTCGAGTCCAGAGAGGTCGCCGAAGAGCGCCTCCTCCTCCTCGACCCCTTCCCGGCCTGCGTCACGGGCCCAGCGCGCCTCGAGCAGCTCGCGCAGATCGCGCGACTCCCAGCCGCAGGGCTCGAACGCGTTCGGGCAGCGCGGATGGAAATGGCAGCCGAGCGGCGGCCGTGCCGCGTCGGGCACCTCGCCGCGCGGCAGGTCGCGGGGCACCGCGCGCTCCGGATCGGGCTCGGGGATCGCGCGCAGCAGCGCTCGTGTGTACGGGTGCTTCGGGTCGGCGTAGATCGCCGCGGCCGGACCGATCTCGACGATCCGGCCGAGGTACATGATCGCGATCCGGTCGCAGAAGAAGCGCGCGGTCGCAAGGTCGTGGGTGATGTAGAGGTAGGTGAGGTCGAAGTCGTGCTTGAGCGCGAGCAGCAGCTCGAGGATCTTCGCCCGCACGCTCATGTCGAGCATCGAGACCGGCTCGTCCGCGACGAGCATCACCGGGTTGAGGATCAGCGCACGCGCGATCACCGCCCGCTGCTTCTGGCCGCCGGAGAGGTCGGACGGGTACTTGTCGAGGTACGCCTCGGCCGGCGCGAGCCCCACGCGCTCGAGCATCTCCGACACCCGCAGGCGCAGCCGGTCCCGGTTTCGCTCGAGTCCGTGGATCTGGAACGGATGGCCGACGGACTGGCCGATCGTCATCGCGGGATTGAGCGAGGCGTGCGGATCCTGGAACACGACCTGCATCCGCCGCCGCACGGCCCGGAACTCGCGCTCGGGCAGCCGGGTGATCTCCTGCCCCTCGAAGTCCACGTTCCCGCTGGTCGCCCGCGCGAGCCCGAGCAGGGTCCGGCCGAGCGTCGTCTTGCCGCTGCCCGACTCGCCCACGAGGCCGAGGACCTCGCCGCGCCGGATGTCCAGCGAGACGCCGTCCACCGCCCGGACGACGCCTGCTTCGCGGCCGACGAGCCGGTCGGCGAAGCTGCCGCGGATCGAGTAGTACGTCCGCAGGTCGCGGATCGAGACGAGGGGCGACTCGGCGGCCTCAGGCTCGGGCGGCAGCTCGGCGGCCTCAGGCCTCATCCGCGACCCCGATCGCCTCGCGCTCGAGCGGGAGCTCGCCGCCCGCGGGGACCCGCGACTCGGGCCCGTGCAGCCAGCACTGCACACGGCGCACCTGGTCGAAGCGCTTCTCCACCGGCTCGAGCTGCGCGCAGACGCGCATCGCGTCGGGGCAGCGGGGGTGGAAGCGGCAGCCCGGCGGGGGGTCGATCAGGTTCGGCGGCGCCCCCGGAATCGAGTGGAGCTCGGTCGTCTCGAGGGAGATCGTGGAGCGGAGGAGCTCGCGCGTGTACGGATGCGCGGGGTTGGCGAAGACGTCCCGTACCGGCCCCTCCTCGACGATCTTGCCGGCGTACATGACCGCGATCCGGTCGCACGACTCGGCGACGATCCCGAGGTTGTGCGTGATCAGCAGGAGCGCCGTCCCGAAGTCGCGCTTCAGGTCGGCGAGCAGCGCGAGGATCTGCCCCTCGACGATCACGTCGAGCGACGTCGTGGGCTCGTCGGCGACGAGGAGCTTCGGGCGCAGGACGAGAGCCAGGGCGATCATGATCCGCTGCCGCATCCCGCCCGAGAACTCGTGCGGGTACTGGTCGAAGCGGGTGGGCGGGATGCCCATCCGCCCGAGCGTCTCCAGCGAGCGCCGCCGCATCTCCGCGTCGGAGAGGCGCGACTCGTGCTGCTTCAACGTCTCGCGAAAGTGCTCGGAGATGCGCGAGAGCGGGTTCAGCCGGGTCATCGGCTCCTGGAACACGAGCCCGAGATCGGGCCCGCGCAGCCGGCGCAGCTCCTTCGGCGACAGCCCGATGAGGTTTCGGCCGCCGTACAGCACCTCGCCGTCGGCGCGGGCGCCCTCCGGCAGCAGGCCGAGGATCCCGCGGCCGAGCGTCGACTTCCCGCAACCGGACTCGCCGACGAGGCCGACCACCTCGCGTTCGCCGATCTCGAGGGAGACGTCCTCGACCGCCCGGACGGGCTGGGCCGGCGTCCCGTAGTAGACGCGGAGGCGGCGCACCTGCAGGACGCTCAAAGCATCTCCTCGGGCAGCGGCTCGAAGTCGATGCGGCCGAAGCGGCGCCGGCGCAGCACCGGGTTGAGCGTCTCGTTGAGCCCCTCCCCGAGCAGCGTCAGGCCGGTCACGAGCAGGACGATTGCGAGGCCGGGGAAGAGTCCCGTCCACCAGATCCCCGAGGACGCGTCGGAGACGGCGCGGTTGATGTCGTATCCCCACTCGGCGCCCTGCGTCGGCTGGATCCCGTAGCCGAGGAAACCGAGCGCGGCCAGCAGCAGGATCGCGTCCGCGGCATTGAGCGTCGCGATCGGCGGCACGTTCTGGACGACGTTGAAGAAGACGTACTTGCGGATGATCGTCCGTGGTCGCGCGCCGAGCGCGCGCGCCGCGTCGACGTACGCCTCCTCGCGCAGGCTGATCACGTGGTTGCGGACGACTCGGAAGTAGAGCGGCACGTACGCGACCGTGATCGCGATCGCGGCCGTGAGGATGCCGCCGCCGATGCTCGAGTTCGAGAGCAGGAAGGCGATCACGATCGCGATCAGCAGGTACGGGAAGGCGAAGAGTGCGTCCATCACGACGACGAGCGCGCGGTCGAGCGGCCCGCCGAAGTAGCCCGAGAGAAGGCCGAGCGGCACGCCGATGGTCAGCGCCATCACGAGGGCGATCGCGACGACCTCCAGCTCCGTCTGCGCTCCCCAGATGACCCGCGCCATCACGTCGCTCGACTGGACGGTCGTTCCCATCCAGTGCGCCGCGGAGGGATGCGCGAGCTGCGGGAAGCGGACGCCGCCCGACTTGTACTCGCTGAACCCGTACGGCGAGATGAGCGGCGCGAAGACCGCCAGGACGATGAAGAAGAGCGTGATCGCGGCTCCGGCCCAGAGCATGACCCTGGCGGTGCCGCGCGCCTCGCGGATCGGCTTCGTCGCACGGCCGAGCGCCATCAGCCGGGCGCGGCCGTGCGGGGAGCGTGGCGCCGGACGGGCCTCGACCGCCATCAGTACCGGATCCTCGGGTCGACGTACGCGTTGAGGAAGTCCACGAGCACGCTGACCGCGACGACGACGAGAGCGAAGAGCACGATGATCCCCTGCACCGCGACGTAGTCGCGGTTCTCGAGGTAGAGGACGAGCTCATGGCCGATCCCCGGCCAGTTGAACGTCGTCTCGGTCAGGACCGCGCCGCCGAGGAGCAGAGCGAGATTCAGGCCCACGACGGTGATCACCGGCACGAGCGCATTCTTGAACGCGTGGTTGTAGACGACTCGCCGCTCGGCGATGCCTCTCGCGCGGGCGGCCTCGATGTAGTCGTCGCGCAACGTGCGAATCACGTTGACGCGCACGAGGCGGATGAAGACGCCGGCGGTCACGAGGCCGAGGGTCGTCGCCGGCAGGATCAGGTGCTTCGTGATGTCCCACAGCGCCGACCAGTTGCCGTCGATGATCGCGTCGAGGAAGTAGATGTTCGTGTGCGTCTTGAGGAGTGCCGCCGTGAGGGGGCTCGCCTGGTCGGAGATCGGCAGCCAGCCGAGCCAGACCCCGAAGACGAGCTGCGCCATCAGCCCGAGGAAGAACACGGGCGTGGCGTAGACGAGGATCCCGAAGAAGCGGCCTCCGACGTCGAGCCACGTGTCGCGGAAGCGGCCGGCGACAAGACCGACGAAGACGCCGACGACGATCGCGACGATCATCGCGAAGAAGGTGAGTTCGAGGGTGGCGGCGCCGTTCTGCTTGATGATCTGCGAGAGCGGCCGGTTGTCGGTGATCGTCGTGCCGAAGTTGCCCCGCGCGATGTCCCAGAGGTAATTGCCGTACTGGGTGTACAGCGGCTTGTCGAAGCCCAGCTGGTGCTCGATCTGCTTGATCGCCGACTGCGGGACGTGGCCGCCGAGCGACGCCTCGATCGGGTTCCCCGGCGCGACGCGCATCAGGAGGAAGACGAGCGTCAGGAGGATGAACACCATCGGCAGGACGAGCGCGATGCGCGTGATGAGGTACGTCCTGAGCGAGGTGCCTGTCACTTGGTGATCAGGGTTGATGGTAGAGGGGCGCCCTGTGCGGGGCGCCCCTCCATGTCGTTTTCGCGCTTACGACTTCGAGATCTGCCAGAAGCGCATGTAGTACGTCGCGTCCAGAGTGCCTTGGATGCCGCCGACGTTGCTGCGGCCGACGGCGATCATGTTCCCCTGCCAGTACGGAATGGTCGGCAGGGTCTTCGCCGCGAGGGTCTGCATCTGCTGCAGGTACTTGATGCGCAAGCTGGTCGTGGGAGCGGCCCGCTCCTTCGCGATCAGCTTGTTCATGTGCTTGTCGGCGTACCCGTTGTTGTAGAAGGACTTCGGCTGGTAGAAGGAGACGGTGTAGTCGTCGGCGTCCGGATAGTCCGGGAACCAGCCGAGCTGGAACGCGCCGTACGTCTTCCCGAGTGCGCTGCTGTACTGCGCCCACTCGGCCGACTTCAGCGTCACCTTGAACAGCTTGGACGCGTTGAGCGCCCGCTGGATCTCGACGTACTCGTCGGCGGACGCGTCACCGTAGTGCGTCGGCGTCCACCAGAGCGTGATCGGCAGCGGCGTCTTGACGCCGGCGGCCTTCATTGCCGCCTTCGCCTTGGCGACGCTCGGCGACCCGCCGTAGAGCGACTTGTAGGCCTTGTTGGCCCCGGGGAGCCCCTGCGGCACCATCGAGTACAGCGGAGTCACCGTGTTGTGGAAGACGCGGTTCGCGATGACCTGCCGTGGGAACAGGTAGGCGATCGCCTTCCGCACGTTGAGGTTGTTGAACGGCGGCCGCTTTACGTTGAAGACGAGGTAGCGGATGCTCACACCGGGAGCCGAGTGGACGGAGAGCGACTTCTCCTTCTTCATCGCGGAGATCTCCGTGGGCGTGAACGTCTGGAACGCCATGTCGATCGAGCCCTTCTCCAGATCGAGCTTCATCGTCGACGACTTCGAGTAGTAGTCGATGATCAGGCCGCTGTTCTTGGGCTTCGCGCCCCAGTAGTGCGAGTTCGGGGTGAAGACCGCCTGCTGGCCCGGCGTGAACTTCGTGATCTCGTACGGGCCGGTGCCGACCATGTCCTTCGTGTCGGTGTTCGCCAGGATCTTGGTGGCCGGGAACGTCTGCCTGTCGACGACGTAGCCGGCGTTCGTGGAGAGGATGTACGGCCAGACCGAGTCGGGCGCGGTCAGATGGAAGACGACCGTGTACGGACCCTTCGTGACCGTGCTCTTCAGGTACGTGAGCAAGGTCCAGATCCCCTGGTCGCCCTTGATCTTCTGCACGCGGTCGAACGAGTACTTCACGTCGGCCGACGTCATCGGATCGCCGTTGGAGAACTTCACGTTGTGCCGGAGGTTGCACGTCCAGGTCTTGAGGTCCTTGGAGTGGCTGCATCCGGTTGCGAGCACAGGCGCGAGCTTTGCGCCCTTCGGGAAGCCGTAGAGCCCCTCGAAGATCGGGAGGTCGACGGTGAACGAGTCGTAGTCGTACTGGTTCGCCGGATCGATGTTCACGACCGTGCCCGTCGTCCCGTCGATGATGATCCCGCCGCCGGCCTTACTCCCGCCGTAAGCGCCTGCTGCGAGCGCGGCTGTCGCCGCCATCGCGGCCACTGCCGAACCGGCAAGTAGCCATCTGAATCTTCTCTTGGCCATGTAGTCCCTTTCCGAGCCGGTGACTGTGGCGTGGGGAAACGGGTCGTCCCCCCGGTGAAAGCCAATCGCATCCACGGGTCACGGTCAAGTACGAGAAGCGAAGCCCGTCCGGAGAGCGTGGACTGACCAGCCTCGAAATAGGAAGGCGGCCAATGCTGTAGGCACCGGCCGCCTCCCCGTGCTCGCCACCCCGCCGAGGTGTGTGCGGGAAGGCACGAGCATCCTCCCACCGGCGACCACGTATGACAAGAGGCAGCCCCGCCGGCCGCGTCAGGACACGGGTTCGAGCTCGGCGCCGAGGCCGAGGAGCAACCCGTCGTCCGAGACCGCGGCGCTCGTGGTGAGGAAGAGGACGACGCCTTCTCGCGGGGCGTGGATCTCCTCGTGCACGTCGCCATGCAGCGAGCTCACCCGGCCGAGAAGCTGTCCCTGGCCCACCTCGTCGCCGGCGCCCACCGCAGCCTCCCAGAAGCCGGCGTCGCGGCAGCGGAGCCAGTCAAACGCCCCGACGAGCCGCATGTCCGCGCGTGGCGGGACGACGGGGCCGGGCAGCATCTCGAGCGAGCGAAGCACGTTCGCGACGCCCTCGACCAGAAGCTCGACTGCGGCCGGCTCGAGCTGCCCGCATCCTCCCGCCTCGGCGATGATCGCGGGAATTCCGGCCCCTGCCGCAGCGGTGGACGTCATGCCCGCCAGCCCGGCCGCCGGTTCCTCGCGGACGACGTACGGCAGCCCGAACGCGACGGCCAGCGCCCGCGCACGCTCCTCCACCGGCGAGGCGTCGTAGATCGCGAACGGCTCGAGCGCCTCGACGAGATCCCCGCCGTGCAGGTCGATCAGCACGTCCGCCGGCGCGATCAGCTCGTCGAAGATCGAGCGCGCCAGCGCGTCGGTGTACGTCCCGTCGTATGTCCCGGGAAAGCAGCGGTTGAGGTTCTTGCCGTCCTCCGGGACGACGAACGGCGAGCGCTGCCGGAACGACTCCATGCTCACGACGGGGACCGCCGTGACCGACCCCGAGAGCTCGTCGGCCCCGAGCTCGTTCATGAAGCGGACGACGGCCGCGATGGACGAGTACTCGCACCCGTGGATGCCCCCGATGAGCGCGACGCGTGGTCCGTCGCGAGCGCCGCGGGCCTCGAAGGCAGGATGCTCGAGGTGACTGAGCCGCGGGTCGGTGAACGTGATCGTCCGGCGCTCGACCATCCGGTGCACACTAAGCAATCGCATGCGCGAGGTGGCAACAGGCGTGTGGCACTGGGATGCGCCGCATCCGGACTGGGCGGGACCGGAGAACGAGGTGATGCGCCGGCGCCTTGCGGCGATGCAGGCGGCGCCGAACGAGGCGGCACGCGGGGTCGTCTCCTCCTACGCGGTCGACGACGGCAATCGCCTGCTGCTCTTCGACCCGCTGGCCGTGCCGCGCGGGATCGAGGAGCTCGCCGCCGCCCGCGAGCCGGTGGTGGTGCTCACCTGCCCGTGGCACGAGCGGGACACGCGGAGTCTCGTGGAGCGACTCGGCGCACCGGTGTTCACGCCTGCGCCCGACAAGGACAGCCCCGACCTGGCGTGGCTCGTGGGTACCGACGGGAGCGACGGGCATCTGTACGCGGCCGGCGGCCGGCTGCCCGTGGGAGTCGAGGCGCTCGCGGGGAAACTGCCGAACGACCTCGTCCTGTGGATCGAGAGCCGCGGCGCCGTGATCGCCGGAGACACGCTCGTCGACTTCTGCGAGGGGCTCGAAATCCCGGTCGAATGGCTACCCGAGGGAGTTACGCGCGAGCAAGTCGGAGACGGGTTGCGCCCACTGCTCCAGCGGCCGGTAGACCTCGTCCTCGCAACACACGGCGGCCCGACGGATCGAGCCGCCCTCGAGCGCGCGCTCGCCTGATCACCCGCGACGCACGAGCCGGGTGGGCTGCGATGTGCGGCTGGTGCTGCCGGCGATGTTCGAAGCCGTTACGCGAAGCCGGATCCGGTGACCGACGTCGTGGCGACTGATGCGGTAGCTCGAATGTGCGGCGGCGCGAATCCCGCGACACGCACCGCCTCGCTTGCTGCACCGCAGCCATCGGTAGCGGTACCCCGTCGGCGCCGGGCTCCAGGCGCCCTTCCGGGCGGTGAGTCGGTGACCTACCGTCGCCATGCCGCGGATGGCGGGCGCCTTCAGGACTGCCGGCCGGGCGATGACGACGCTCGTCGTGTCGGAGACCGCTGTGCTGGTGCCCGCGACGTTCGTCGCCGAGACGCTGACCGCGAGGCGGTGACCGCCGTCGGCTCCGACGAGGCGATACGTCGACCCGGTGGCACCGGGGATTGTCGTACAGCCGCCGCCCGTCGCCGTGCATCGCTTCCACCGGTAGACGTAATGGCTCGGATTCCAGATCCAGGATCCCGTCGTCGCGGACAGAGTCTTTCCTACCGCAGGCGTGCCTGTGATGACCGGCACATACTGGGCCAGGGGAAGTCCGGCCACGACGCCCGATGCCGCGGAGGTGGCTGGACCGGACCAACCCGCATCGTTCTCGGCCTGCACGGCAATCCGCACGGTGTCTCCGGCATCGGCGAAGGCGAGGATGTAGGTCGAAGTCGTCGCTCCGGGGATCGGGGTGCAAGACGCGCCCGCGGCGTTACAGCGATCCCATTGGTACGAGTAGCCGATGACGGGAACCAGGCTCTGCCATGAGCCGGAGGTCGCCGTTAGTGCGTGGGCGACGCCGGAGATGCCCGAGATCCCGGGTGCCGTGGTCACAGCCGGCAACGGCGCCGACGTCACGACTGCGGTCGGCACAGAGCTCAAGTAACTCGTCCCGCCGGCGCCGGCCGCCATGACAGCGACTCGGATCGTCGCCCCGACGTCGTCACCCGTCGGTGAGTAGGTCGCCTCGTTGGCGCCGTCGATCTCGTAGCACTCGCTACCGTCCGAGTCGCAGTTCAGCCACTGGTAGGAGACCGAGACGGGCGCCGACCAAGAACCCGGCGAGGAAACCGAGAGTGTCCTCCCCTCCTGCGAAAGACCGGTGACCGCCGGAATCATCGCCGGCACAGGCGGGGCCGCCGATACGACCTGGCTTTGGGCAGACCTGACCGACATCGAGTCGGTCCCGTCGGTGACATCGACCTCGACGCGAAGCGTCGAGCCGGCCTCGTCCGTGGTCGCGGTGTAGCTCCCGGCGGTCGCACCGGGGATCGCAGCACAGCCGACGCCGTTCGAATCGCAGCGGAGCCACTGGTAGGAGAACGTGAGCGCCGATGAGCTCTGCCAGTTGCCGATGCTCACAGCGAGCGTCTTTCCAACCTGCGCGGTTCCGGACAGGCTTGGCGGAGAGAAGTCGTGTAAGACCGTGGCCGACGTCCAGGACAACCATTGCGGCGGATAGTCGAACGACGGCTCCGGAGTGTCCCCGTAGAGGGTCTTCTCATTCGTTCCATCCGCGTCGACCACGGCGAGCACCTCCTTGGCACCATCCCAGGCCATGAAGGCAATCCGGCTGCCATCGGGCGACCAGACAGGTTCGTAACCCGCATTCGTGATCTGGTGCGCATTGGAGCCGTCGGCACCGACGAGCCAGATTCCCGCGGGATTTCCGCCAACCGAAAACGCAAGCTCGGTTCCATCCGGTGACCAACTGAGCGCCCGCGCCTCGAAACCCCCCGCGCCCACGTCCCCGAGATGCGTCAGCTGCTGCAGGTTGCTCCCGTCGGGGTCCATCAGCCAGATATCCGACGGCCCGCCGGAATCGGGGGTGACGTAGGCGATCTTCAAGCCATCTGGGGACCATGTCGGGTTGCGGGCATTAGCGTCGGCAAGGATTTGAGTTGCGGTTTGGCCGACGACGTCGAAAATCCAGATGCCGGCAGATCCGGCCCACGGCGGGACGTAATAGGCGACGCGGCTGCCGTCCGTCGACCAGGCGGGCTGCCACCCTGCGACGGGGGAGCCGGGAATCGTCTCGAGATCGCTGCCGTCGGGAGCGATGCTTCCCAGCCCGCTGTTGTCAACTTCAAGATTGATCCGGGACCCGTCCGCGGACCAGCTGGGATCTATCGCGTTGCCGTCGACGACGTGGTACTCGCTGCCGCCGAAGACGCCGACACCCTCGCCGCCTGAGGTGGCGATCTCGCCGAACGGTGTCACTGAACCCATGGTCAGTAGGCCGGCTCCGCTCGTCTGACTCTCGGAGTTCGCACCCCTCCCCGCCAACGCCCGCGCCTCGAGCACAGCAGTCAGGCCGGCGACGCCGATGCTCGGGTTCTGCTGAAGGAACAGTGCTGCGGCACCAGCAACCTGCGGAGCCGCCGCCGAGGTGCCTGCAAAACCCGACGCATTCTGGCAGTCCCCGTTCGAATTCCCGTACGTGACGGTCGAGACACCGTCGGCGGCGAGCATGTCGGGCTTCGTCCGCCCGTCGATCGTCTGCCCGTACGAACTGTACGGCTCGAGGAGCCCGCCGTTCCAGCACGCGGCGCCGACGGCTAGTGCGTCCGCGGACGACGCAGGATCGGGGACACTGCCGCCGCCATCCGCGTACCAGAGTTGCGACGCGCAGGTGTAGAAGAGGTCGAGGTGCGGAAAGCCGACGACGTTGTAGTCCGAGACGACGATGTCGAACGTTTCCGCCGCTCCGCTATTCGTGTAGCAGAGGTCTTCTTCGGGGGCTGAGAGCGCGCCGGATTGATCGTTCGTCGAGTTGGCTACGAGGGAGCCGTCACTGTCCCGGAAGAGGTAGAGATCGAAATCCTCGGTCGTCACCGGCCAGTCGTCCCAGGTCAGGACCACGCATGCCTGCTCGCCGCTGCCGATAGTGACCTGGTCGTATGGAACGCCGGAGCCGAAATCGTTGAGAGTGGGGTCGTACCAGTCGGGGGTGAAGCTCCCTCCCCAGTGATCCTCTGCGTAGTTGCCGGCGGCGTTCACCCACAGGATCCCATCGGCTCGGGCCTGGGCGACGACGGCATCAGGTGATCCCGGTCCTCCCGTACCGTCACCACGCCCGACGTCCGCGCCGAACCAGGCCAGTGACTGAACGATGACCTTCGCTCCGTCCGCCGCTGCGTCCTGCTCCGCAAGCACGAGCCCGACCTCGGAATCGACGCAGATCAGGTCCAGCTGGGCCCCAGGCGCCATCTGGTGCACGACCTCGGCCACGGCCGTCCCGTGATCGGTACCGCCGGGAAAATTGCCGCCACAGTCGTCGTGCGTGGTCACAGCCACAGGCAGTGCTGTCCCGAGCAGCGACGAGTAGCCGGCGAAGCCCACGTCGACGATCGCGACCTTGACGCCGCTTCCGTCGAGCCCGGTGTTGTGCCAGACATCGGCCCCGCTCATCGCGACACCCTCGTCGACCGCCTGCGGTACGGCCAGCTCAGGCGGACGGATCTCGGCAACCGCAGGGCTCCGAGCCGCCGAACGAAGCACCGACGGCGCAATGAGGGCCTCGACCATCCGCCCAGCGCGCATCACAACCCGCCCGCCCACGCCGCGGACGACGGAAGCCGCGGCCGACCCGTCACGCCGGGCCACGACCACAACGCGCAGGCGTCCATCTGTCATATCTAGGCCGGCTGTGCGTGCAAGCCCGAGCGCGGCGTCAAGTCCGCCTTTCGACTGACGGCGCACAACAGCGTCAAGGCGCGAATCGAGGCGTCCGCTGCTGACGTGCGGCACCGCGAATCGATGCCGCACTCCCGCAGCCGCTCCGCGGGCAACGGGGCCCGCGAAGACCGTCGCCGAGAGCACGACCAGAAGGAGCGCCCCCGAGCGTGACAACCGCTTGCGACTCGCTGATTCCATGGCCCCCTGCCTGACGCCGGGTCGGCGCCGGCGACCTGTTGCCGATGCCAACAGTTAGATCGTAGGCCTCTTTGATGCCCCCCGGCAAGAATCGCGTAGACGGCCGATAGACGAAACACGTGGGTCGAGAAGACTTCGACCACGCCGCGGGCCGAGCGGCTAAGCCGAGCGCGGCGCGCCGATGCCCTCGGCGACCAGCCTTGCGAGCCACTCGCGGTCGATCGCGCTGCGCTGGATCTTTCCCGTCGCCCCGTGAGGCAGCTCGTCCACCGCGACCACTACGCGCGGGTATTTGTACGCCGCCACGCGCTCGCGTGTGTGCGTCTTCACCGCATCTACGTCGGCGCTGTCGCCGAGGACGACGAGCGCGACGACCTCCTCGCCCAGCGCCGCATGCGGGACCCCGAGAACGACCGCCTCGCGGACGGCCGGGTGCAGGTGGAGCGCCTCCTCGACCTCACGCGGGTAGACCGTGTAGCCGCCGCGGAGGATCACATCCTTCTTCCGGTCGAGCAGGAAGAGGTAGCCGTCCTCGTCGAGGCGGCCCACGTCGCCGGTGGCGATCCACCGTCCCTCGAGGCCGACGAGCACCTCGCCGTCATCGGCGATCCGCAGCTCCTGTCCGGCAGCGGCGGTGCCGACGGAGCCGGCCTTGCGCGGCGCGTCTGCATGGTTGAGCGCGACGACGCCACCCGCCTCGGTCATCCCGTACCCCTCGAGCACGGGCACGCGGAACTTCTCCTCGAAGGCGCGCTGCGCCTCGAGAGGGAGCGGGGCGCCGCCGCAGTGGGCCAGCCGCAGCTTCGGCCGATGTCCGGTCTCCGGGACGGCGGCGACGAGCGCGGCGAGCATCGCCGGCACGCCCATGAAGACGGTCACGCCGTGCCGCTCGATCGTCTCGACCGCGTCGCGGGCGTCGAAGCGACGTGCGAGCACGAGCGTCGCGCCGAGCGCGACGGCCACGTTCATGCAGCCGGTCATGCCGAACACGTGGGAGAGCGGCGCAGAGCCCCAGAGGACGTCGTCCTCGGTCAGCCCGAGCGCGCCGGCGAGGTACTCCGCGTTCCGGCGCAGAACCTGGTGCGAGAGCTCGATCCGCTTCGGCTCGCCGGTCGTCCCCGAGGTGAACAGCGCGACCGCCGTATCCGGAGCAGGATCGAACGGCCGGCTGCGCTGCTCGACTTCCACGGGGCTGAGCAGCGGGTTGAGCGGGACGACGACCGCGCCACGACGGAGCGCGCCGTGGTAGGCCGCGACCGATTCCGGCACGTTCGGCATCGGCAGCGGCACGATCCGGCCTGCCGACGCTTCCGCGTCGGCCATGGCATCGAGCTTTGCATAGGTCACGTGCGACCCCTCGAACGCGAGCGCGATGCGGTCCGGCACGCGGGCCGCCGTCTCGCCGAGGAGGGTCGCGAGGGTCACCCTTTTCGACGGTACCCCTGCAGACCCGGCCGGATCGACTTCTCGTCGAGGAACTGGCTGAGTCCCTGCTCGCGGCCACGCTCCTCGTCGAGGAACTGCGACTGCTCGAGCTTCGCGTACAGATAGTCCTCCGCCGTATCCCAGCTCATCGTCTGCGCGTGCTTGTAGCCGAGCTTCGCCGCCCGTAGGACGACGGGGTTCTTCTCCAGCAGCTCGCGCGCGAGCGACTCCACCTCGCCGCGAAGCCGCTCGCGCGGGACGCTCCAATTGACGAGACCCATCTCGGTCGCCTTCCGGCCGTCGAACGTGCGGCCGGTCATGACGTACAGCAGGCCCGTGCGGAGTCCGACCGTCTCGGCCAGGCCGCGGCTGACAAGGCTGCCCGGCGGGATGCCCCAGTTGATCTCCGAGAGGCCGAACGTCGCCTCGTCCGCCGCGACGGCGAGGTCGCAGGCGCAGAGGGGAGTGAAGGCGCCGCCGAAGCACCAGCCGTTCACCATCGCGATCGTCGGCTTCGCATAGGTGCGCAGTAGACGCCACTGCCAGTAGTTCGCATCGCGGCGGACGCGGCGCTGGACGTGCTCAGGCTGCTCGTCGACCTCGCGGAAGTACTCCTTCAGGTCCATGCCGGCCGAGAACGCCTCGCCCGCCCCGGTGAGCACGACTACCCCGCAGCTGTCGTCCTCGTCTAGCGCGAAGAGCACGTCGATCATCTCCCGGTTCAGCGTCGGGTTCATCGCGTTGCGCTTCTCCGGGCGGTTCAGCTCCACCCATGCGATCCCCTCGTCCACCTCGACGCGCACGGTTTCCCAGGTGCTCACTGCGCCTCCTTGAGTATCAGGTGGCCTGATATTACTGGGAGTCGTCGGCGCGACGCAAGGTCTCGGCCAAGAGCTTGCGGAGCCTCGAGTCGTCGGTCCCGGCGAAGAGATCGCGCTCGGCCGCGTCGACGCTCTCATCCGCTCTCGCGAGCAGCCGCTTACCGGGCCCGGTCAGCTCCGCCGGCCGGATGCGGCCCCGCGTCCGGTCGGGATGCCGCAGCACCAGGCCGCGCCGCTCGAGTCGCGCCAGCACCTCGTTCATCGCCTGGGGGGTGATCAGTGAGCGCCGCGCAAGCTGCGCGTTCGAGAGCCCCGTCCGCGCGCGGAGGACCGAAAGGGTCGTGTACTCCTGCAGCGACAGCCCATGTGACCCAAGCGCGCCGGCGAGCTGCCGCCGGACGACGCGGTCGAGCCTGCCGACGAGATAGCTGACACGCGGCTCCATCGCTCGGAGCGTACGTCCGCTCCCGGCTCAGCCCCAGATCTCGGCGGCGGTCTCGACGATGAGGCGAAGCTTCGCCTCCTCCTCCTCGAGGGTGAGCATGTTGCCCTCGACCGTGGACGAGAAGCCGCACTGGGGCGAGAGGCAGAGCTGCTCGACGTCGGCATACCGGCTCGCCTCCTCGACGCGCCGCTTCAGCTCGTCCTTGCGTTCGAGCTCGCCGCGCTTCGTCGTCACGAGCCCCAGCACGACGACCTTGCCCTTCGGCAGGAAGCGCAGCGGCTCGAAGCCGCCCGAGCGCTCATCGTCCCACTCCATGAAGAACCCGTCGACCTCGAGCTCGTTGAAGAGCGCCTCGGCGACGAAGTCGTAGCTCCCCTCCGCGGCCCACGAGGAGCGGAAGTTGCCGCGGCACATGTGGGTCGTCACCGCCATTCCCTCCGGGCGCCCGGCGAGCGCCTCGTTGATGTGACGGATGTACTCGACGTGCTGACGATCGGGGTCGCCGCCGATCGAGGCGACGTACTCGCGTTGATGCGGATCGTTCAGATAGGCGAGGCTCGTGTCGTCGAACTGGAGGTACCGGCAGCCGACCTCTCCGAGGCGGCGCACCTCCTCTCGGTAGGCAGCGGTGAGGTCGGCCCAGAAGGAGTCGAGATCGGGATACAGCGATTCGTCGATCGCGGCCCGGCCGCCGCGGTAGTGGACCATGCTCGGCGACGGGATCGTCAACTTCGGGACGGCGCTCGTGACGGTGTCCTGAAGGAAGCGGAAGGCGTCGCCGAAGATCGTCTCGGAGACGCCGAGGCGTCCGTTCACGTGCAGGGCAGCCGGAGTGAACTCGATCTCGCCCTCGGGGTTGAAGAACCGGACCGAGATGTGCCCAGCCTCCTTCGTGATGCCGTCGAGCTGGTAGATGAAGTCCATGTGCCAGGAGGCGCGGCGGAACTCGCCGTCCGTCGCCGAGCGCAGTCCGGCCTGCTCCTGCAGGCGCACGACGTCCCGGATCGCACCGTCCTCGGCCGCGCGCAGGCCCGCGTCGTCGAGGCGGCCGGCGGCATGTTCCTCGCGGGCGCGCAGGAGCTCGGGCGGGCGAAGCAGGCTGCCGACATGGTCGGCGCGGAACGGCGGCGAGTCCCGAGGGGCCACGGCGTCGTGTATATCGCACCGATGGCGCACCCTGCTGACCTGGGCGTCCTGGAGGCCGCAGACGCGCTCGCGCGACGGGAGCTCTCCTCGCGCGAGCTGACGGAGGCGTGTCTCGGGCGGATCGTCGAGCGTGATGGGACGCACAGCTTCGAGGGAGACCTGGCGTCCGTGAACGCGTGGGTGCGCGTGTACGAGGAGGACGCTCTCGCGGCGGCAGACGCGGCCGACGCGCGGCTCGCCGCGGGCGACGCGCCGGCGTTGTGCGGCGTGCCGATAGCGCTCAAGGACCTCTACGCGGTCGCCGGGAAGCTGCTGACCGGTTCGAGCCGCGTCCTCGACGAGGTCCCGGAGCGCGACTGCGACGTCTGGGCGCGGCTGCGGTCCGACGGGGCGGTGCTGCTCGGGCACGTGCACACGCACGAGCTCGCCGCCGGCGGGACGACCGACCAGGTTGGGAATCCGTGGGACCTCTCACGCTCGCCCGGCGGCTCGAGCGGCGGGTCGGCCGCGGCGCTCGCGACCCGTACGACGCCGGCCGCGACCGGCACCGACACCGCGGGCTCGCTGCGCATCCCATCGGCTCTCTGTGGCACCTCGACGGTGAAGCCGACGTTCGGAACCGTCCCGATGCGCGGGATCTTCCCGCTCGCGGCATCCCTCGACCACGCCGGCCCGATGGCGCGGACGGTGGCGGACTGCGAGCCCCTGCTCGCGTGCATGGCGGCGACCCCGGCGCCGGTCGAACGACGACCGCTGCGCCGGGTGGCGCTCTCGCCGCGAATCGCGGAGCTCGATCCGGACGTCGCCGACGGGCTGGACCGTGCGCTGGCGGAGCTGCCGCTCGTCGACGTCCCGCCGCCGGAGGTCGACCTCGACCCCGGCCCGGCCTTCCTCTCTGCGCTCTGCGCCGAGATGTTGGCGCACCACCGGAAACTCGCCGACCGGCGCGAGCTCTATCGGCCGTCCGTGCGCGGCTTTCTCGAGCACGCGGAGCGGAACGCGCTGAGCGCAGCCGAGCTCGCGGCGGTACAGGATCGCCGGCGGGAGGACCGCCGACGCTGGCTCGACTGGCTCGCGGAGCACCGCCTCGACGCCATCGCCGAGCCGACGGTGCCGATCGTCGCGCACCCGCGTGGGGCCGGGTACGACGCACCGTTCACCGACGTCGCCGAGATCTCGCTCACGCACAACTGGAACTGGGTCGGGCTCCCGGTCGTCGCGCTGCCGTCCGGGCTCGGCAGCCGAAGCGGTCTCCCGACGAGCGTCTCGCTCGTCGGCGCAGACGGCGCCGAGTGGGACCTGCTCGCCGCGGGCGCCGCGCTGCAGGATCTGCTCGGCGTGCCGTCGCCCTGATCGGCCTCGCCTCGTGCAGCGCCGCCCATCGCCGGGTCAGCCCGGCTGGTAGCCGAGATGCGCGGAGACCTCGGCGGCCGCGCGCCGCAGCGTCCCACCGAGCCGCGCCGTGAGGTCCTGCACCGAGATCATCGAGCTGTGCACCGCCAGGTTGACCGCCGCGACCGCGTCCCCGTGAAAGTCGAAGATCGGCGCGGCGATCGACCGCAAGCCGTACGCGAGCTCCTCGTTGTTGACCGCGAATCCCTGCTCTCGCACGCGCTCGAGCTCGGCAAGCAGCGCGCTCCGCGACGTGATCGTGTTCGGGCCACGGCGGGCGAAATCGATGCCCTCGAGCACGACCTCCTGCGACGGCTCGGACAGATGGGCGAGCAGGACCTTCCCGAGCGAGGTGCAGTACGCGGGCAGGCGCGACCCGACGTGGAGGTTGAGGTCGATCTCTCGCTGACCCGGACGGGTGCTGCGGCAGCGCTCGACGTAGACGATGTCGTTCCCGTCGAGAATCGCCATGTTGACCGTGAAGCCCGTTGCGTCGCTCAAGCGGCGCAGGTGTGGCGCGGCGATCTCGCGTACCTCCATCGAGTTGATCGCGGAGAAGCCGAGGTCGAGGACGCGCGGCCCGAGCCGGTACTTCTTCGTCTCCCCGTCCTGCTGCAGGTACCCGAGCGTCGCGAGCGTGGCGACGTAGCGGTGGGTCGTGCTTCGGCTGAGTCCGACCTGGCGGCCGAGCTCGCTCACGCCGAGCTGCGGCCGGCCGGAGCGGAAGGCCGAGAGGATCTGAAGTCCACGCTCGAGCGACTGCGAGTAGGACATCCGTCCCGTTTGGGCCGCGCCGCCGACCATGTCCGAGATCCTAGAACAGCACGTCGGTGTTCGAGTAGTCGGGACACTGTCCTTGACAGCCGATACGGGCCCTCGTAGCGTCGCCCTCGTTCGCCCTTATCGAACGACCGCATACCGACCTCTAGGAGGGTCCATGTCGGACGAGTACGGAAGCGGCAAGGTCACCAGACGGGACCTGCTCAAGCGCGCCGGGGCGGGCGCGGTGGGCGTCGCGGTCTCGGGCGTGTTCGCGGAGCCGGTCTGGGCGCGCGCCAAGACCTGGGACGCGAGCAACACGATCAAGATCGGATTCGTCAGCCCGCTCACCGGTCCGGCGGCCGGATTCGGCGAGGGCGACCCCTACATCATCGGGCTCGCCAAGCATGCCTGGCGTCACGGGACGACGATCGGCGGCAAGCATTACGCAGTCGAGGTCGTGAAGAAGGACAGCCAATCCGACCCCGCCAAAGCCGCACAGGTCGCGAACGAGCTGATCCACTCGACCGGCATCGACCTGATGCTGACGACGTCGACACCGGAAGTGGTCAATCCGGTCGCGGACGCGTGCGAGGCGGCAGGCGTGCCGTGCGTCGGCACCGTCGACCCGTGGGAGTCGTTCTACTTCGGTCGGGGGGCGAAGCCGGGCGGTCGGAACCCCTTCCGCTACTCGTTCCTGTTCAGCTTCGGCACGGCGCAGTTCGCCTCGGCCTACGAGCACCTGTGGCCACAGGTCAAGACGAACAAGCACGTCGGCGTCATGTACCCGAACGACACCGACGGCAACGCGTTCCGCGCCAGCCTGATCCCCCTGCTCGAGAAGGCCGGCTACAAGGTCTTCGACCCGGGCGGCTACCAGGACGGGCAGACCGACTACACGTCGCTGATCTCGTACTGGAAGAAGCACGACTGCGAGATCTTCCACTGCGCCCCGATCCCGCCCGACTTCACCACCTGCTGGAAGCAGGCCGCCCAGCAGGGCTACACGAAGATGTGCCGGGTCGCGCAGCTGGCGAAGACCGGACTCTTCCCGTCGCAGATCGCGGCGTCCGGCAAGCTCGGCCCGCTGCTCGCGAGCGGCGCCTACTGGACGCCGACCTTCCCGTACAAGTCGTCGTTGACCGGCATCAGCTCGAAACAGATCGGCGACGGCTACACGAGAAAGACCGGGCGCCAGTGGAACCAGCAGCTCGGAGCCTCGTTGTCCCTCTTCGACGTCGCGCAGGCGGTGCTGCACAAGGCAGGCGATCCGAAGGACAAGAACAAGGTCACGGCCGCATTCCACCACCTCAAGGTGGAAACGCCGTCAGGAGTGCTGCACTGGGGAACAGGTGGCAAGCACAACCCGGTGCCGCCGGTGGTCACGACGCCGATCATCGGTGGACAGTGGGTGCACACACCGAAGGGGAGCAAGTTCCCCCTCGACTTCGTCCTCTGCGAGCATTCGGGAGACCCGCACGTTCCGATCAAGGCAAAGCTGAAGCGATATCCGGGTTGATGACCGAAGCAGGCGGCACGGCACTGCTCGCGGCCGTCGGCGTGAAAAAGCGGTTCGGTGCGCTCGTCGTGCTGGACGGCATAGACGTCACCGTCGGGGCCGGCGAGGCAGTTGGGATCGTCGGCCCCAACGGCGCCGGAAAGACGACATTGCTCAGCGTGTTCGCGGGCTCGCAGCGCCCGGACGGCGGTGAGATCCGCTTCGGCGGGCACGACGTCACGTCGGTCGGCCCGGCGGCGCGATGCCGCCTCGGGATCGGTCGGGCGCACCAGGTGCCGAGGCCGTTCGGCGGCATGACCGTGTTCGAGAACGTGCTTGTCGGGGCGTCCGCCGGAGGGCGGCGGCGCGGGAAGGACGCCTACCGGCAGGTCGTCCAGGTGCTCGACCAGTGCGAGCTGACCGGGCTGGCCAATCGAACGGCCGAGTCGCTCGGGCTCCTGCACCGAAAGCGGCTCGAGCTCGCCCGGGCGCTCGCCACCTCTCCGCAGATCCTGCTCCTCGACGAGATCGGCGCCGGCCTGACCGACGAGGAGGCCGCCCAGCTCGTCGCGACGATACGCGAGGTCCGAAGCCGCGAGGTCGCCATCGTCTGGATCGAGCACATCGTCCACGTTCTCGTCCAGGCCGTCGAGCGGCTGATCGCCATGGACGGAGGCAGGATCATCGCCGAGGGCGACCCGCACGCCGTGATGAAGAACGCAACTGTCATCGACGCCTACCTCGGCGGCACGGCTGGGAGCCCGGTCGCATGAGCGCATTGCTGACCGTCGAGAGCCTCGACGTCCGCCACGGGCTGCTGCAGGCCGTGCGGCAGGTGTCGTTCGAGGTCGCCGAGGGAGAGACGCTCGCGCTCGTCGGCGCGAACGGCGCGGGCAAGTCGACGCTGCTGCGGGCGATCGCCGGTGCGCACCGACCCGCCGCCGGTCGCATCGGCTTCGCCGGCCAGGACATCACCCGCAGGCCGGCATACCGGCGGGCACGTGCAGGCATTGCGCTCGTCCCGGAGGGCCGGCGATTGTTCCCCGAGCTGACGGTCGAGGAGAACTTGCAGGTCGCGAACGCCTCGCGCCGCTCAGGCCCGTGGGACGTCGACACCGTGCTGGAGGCCTTCCCGCTCCTCCAGCCGCTCCGGCGCAAACGGGCGGCGAGCCTCTCGGGCGGCGAACAGCAGTCAACGGCAATCGGGCGGGCGCTGATGACGAACCCCCGCCTGCTGCTCCTCGACGAGGTCTCGCTCGGGCTGGCGCCCGTCGTGGTCGAGGGCGTCTACCGCTCACTCGCCAACCTGATCGAAGCCGGGACGACGATCCTTCTCGTCGAGCAGGATCTCGCGCGAGCGATGGGCGCAGCCGACCGCGTCCTCTGCATGCTCGAGGGCCGCGTCGTCCTCGAGGGGCTGCGTGGCCAGCTCACGCGCGAGCAGGTGACCGAGGCGTACTTCGGGCTACGGCGGCAGGAGGCGACTGCGTGACCTGGGTCGCGGCCGTGGTCCACGGGATCCTGCTCGGCGGCTTCTACGCGCTGCTCGCGGCCGGGCTCGCGTTGCTGTTCGGAGTGATGAGGATCATCAACCTCGCACACGGCTCCCTCGCGCTCGTCGGCGCGTACATGTCGTTCCTGCTCGTCGAGCACACCGGATGGTCGACCTACCTGACCCTGCTGCCGGTGTTGCCCGGAGCGTTGATCGTGGGCTATCTCCTCCAGCGAACGATGCTCGAGCGCAGTCTGCGGGCCGGCCAGCTCGTGCCGCTCCTGACCACGTTCGGACTCCTGATCGTGATCGCGAACCTGTTGCAGAGGTTCTTCTCGCCCGACGTGCACTCGCTCGACGAGGGCTCGATCGGCACCGCCGCCTGGCAGACGACCTCCTCTCTCGCCATCCCGTGGTTCGACGTGCTGACGCTCGGGATCGCGGTGGCCGTCCTCGGCGGGCTGCACCTCGTGCTCCGCCGGACGCAGCTCGGCCGTGAACTACGCGCGACCGCGGCAGACGCCGACACGGCAGAGCTTCTCGGCGTGAACTCCCGCACCGTCTACGCGCGGGCCACGGCGATCGCCGTCGCCACGGCCGCCCTCGCCGGCGTCTTCTACGGGATGCGCA
>Ga0308176_10000105_pt1 | contig 57334 bp, 48 predicted proteins | sample PhyCR2_3_FD_203890 | JGI IMG/M metagenome (GOLD analysis project Ga0308176, IMG submission 203890) | Soil microbial communities from UC Gill Tract Community Farm, Albany, California, United States - DLSLS.C.R2 | ecosystem: Environmental > Terrestrial > Soil > Agricultural land | place: USA...
CCATCTTGATGACCTGCGTGAGCGAGGGCATCTTGAGGTGGTCGGCGACGACCGCGCCGATCGTGTAGCACTCGCCGTCGTCGGACTGCTGCCCGAGCAGGACGAGGTCCGGGCTCTCGCTCTCCAGCACCTTCGCGAGCGCATAGCCCGTCGCGGCGACGTCGGAGCCGGCGAGCGCCGGATCGGTCAGGTGCACGGAGCGGTCGGCCCCGAGCGAGACGGCCTTGTGGAGCGCGCGCACGGCGGACTCCGGGCCCATCGTCACGGCGACGATCTCCTCGACGGGGATCGCCCCGCCCTCCTTGATCTGCATCGCCGCCTCGATGGCGTGCGTGTCGTACGGGTTGAGGTTCTTCTCCCCGCTGCGGTCCATGCGCCCCGTCGAGGGGTCGATGCGCTTCTCGACGGCGGCGTCTGGCACCTCTTTGACCAGGACGCAAATCTTCAACTCGGGTGCCTCCTAAAAGAAACAGGCAAACGCGTGTTCGTGGTGTTCGGCGGCGGATGATACCGCGTTGACTGACCAGTCAATCGCACATGGTAGACGGAGCCGTTCAAATAACCGCCCCACTGCGAACCGGGAGTCGCGAGGCGCTACGCGGACGCGCGCACGGCGCCGCGCACGAACGCGACGATGTCCTGCGTCGGCGTGCCCGGCGTGAAGACCTCGGCGACCCCCAGCTGCTTCAGCTCCGGGATGTCGTCGGCCGGGATCGTGCCGCCGACCGTCACGATCACGTCGTCGACGTCCTGCGCGTGCAGCAGCTCGACGACCCGCGGGACGAGCGTCATGTGCGCGCCGGAGAGGATCGAGAGCCCGACCGCGTCCGCGTCCTCCTGGATCACCGTCTCGACGATCTGCTCCGGCGTCTGGTGCAGGCCGGTGTAGATGACCTCCATGCCCGCGTCGCGCAGCGCGCGGGCGATGATCTTGGCGCCGCGATCGTGCCCGTCCAGGCCCGGCTTCGCGACGACGACGCGGATCTTGCGCTCAGTCGTGCTCATCGCCGGCGGATGTTAGGTGAATCTCCTCCTACATGGCGTCGCGCGCGGCCTCGCCGAGCAGCGAGCGGGCGATCACGAGCCGCTGGATCTCGCTGGTGCCCTCGTAGATCTCGGTGACCTTCGCGTCGCGGTAGTAGCGCTCGACCGGATAGTCCTTCGTGTAGCCGTAGCCGCCGAGCACCTGGATCGCCTCGCCCGTCTGGCGCCGCGCGACGGCGGAGGCGAACAGCTTGGCCTGCGCGCCCTCGACCGTATGCGGCCGGCCCGCCTGCTTGAGGCGCGCGGCGCGCCACGTGAGCGCGCGAGCTGCCTCGATCTCCGTCTGCATGTCGGCGAGCTTGCCCTGGATCTGGCCCTGAGCGCCGATCGGGCGGCCGAACGCGGTGCGCTCCTTGGCGTAGGCGGTCGCGGCGTCGAGCGCGGCCTGCGCGATGCCGACCGCCTGCGCGGCGATGCCGATGCGACCGCCGTCGAGCGTCGAGAGCGCGATGCGCATCCCGGCCCCCGCCGGGCCGAGCGGCTCCGCGGGCACGGCATCGAAGGAGAGGGCGGCGGTGCTCGAGGAGTTGAGGCCGAGCTTCTCCTCCTCGCGCGCGACCGTGAGACCGGCCGCGGGACGCCGCACGACGTAGGCGCTGATGCGATCGTCGCGATCGCGGGCGAACACGAGCAGCGTATGAGCGTGCGAGCCCGTGGTGATGAACTGCTTGGTGCCCGTGATGCGCCCGTCCGCGTCGGCGCGCGTGCGCAGCGCAGCGGCGTCCGATCCCGCCTCCGGCTCCGTCAGCGCGAACGCCCCGAGCTCGAGCCCCTGCGCGAGCGGCGGCACGAGCCGCCCGATCTGCTGCTCCGTTCCGTGCGCGAGCAGCGGCAGCGTCGCCGCGCTGGTGTGGACGGCGACCGTGACCGCGACCCCGGCGTCGGCGCGCGCGAGCTCCTCGAGCGCGAGCACGTAGGACAGGAAGTCGGCACCCGCGCCGCCGTGCTCGACCGGCACGCACGCCCCCATCAAGCCGAGCTCGCCGAGCTGGGCGAAGACCTCGCCGGGGAAGCGATGCGCGCGATCCCAGGCGGCGGCGTGCGGCGCGATCTCGCGCTCGGCGAAGTCGCGGGCGAGCGCGCGGATCTCGCGCTGCTCGTCGCTCAGCTCATGCTCGCTCATCGCGGGCGACGCGGCCGGCGGGGCGGGATGCGGCGCGGCGGCGGGACGGGCTTGCGACGGCCGAGCGCGAGCGAGCCGAGGCCGCCGAGCGCCGCGGCCGCGGCCAGCGAGCCGGCGACGACGAGCCGCCGGCCGAGCCGCTCGAAGCGCAGCACCTCCCAGCCCTCCTCGCGCGCGATCCGCGCCAAGGTCGTGTCGGGGTTGACGGCGACCGGATTGCCGACGGCGCGCAGCATCGGCAGGTCGGACTCGGAGTCGGAGTAGGCCCAGGAGGCCGCCAGGTCGATCCCCTCGCACGCCGCCAGCTCGCGCATCGCGATCGCCTTGCCCTCGCGGTACGTGAAGGGGCCGTGCGGCCTGCCGGTGTAGACGCCGTCGACGACCTCGGAGCGTGCCCCGATGCCGCCGTCGAAGCCGAGCACGCCGGCGAGCACCTCGGCCAGCTCGTGCGCCGCCGCCGTGCAGATGTAGATCCTGCGGCCCGCGTCCTGGTGCTCCCAGGCGACCTGCAGCATCTGCGGGTACACGCGCGGCAGCACGCCCGCGAGGACCGCCGGTCCGAGCCGCTGGAGATCGCGCACGCGCACGCCCTCGATCGCTCTCGCGATCCGCTCGCGCAGCTCGTCGGTGGCGGCATCGGTCGAGCCGCGCAGGCGGAACTGCACGTTCGCCCACGCCCCGCGCGCCAGCTGCCGGCGGCTCAGCAGCCCGTTGCGGTAGGAGGCGCGGGCGAACTCGTACGCCGACGAGCCCGCCATCAGCGTACGGTCGAGATCGAAGAAGGCTGCGGCGCTCAGCCGGCGACCTCGACGATCACGGCGTCGCCCTGGCCGCCGCCCGAGCAGATCGCCGCGCAGCCGCGGCCGCCGCCGCGGCGCTGGAGCTCCAGCACGAGCGAGCCGAGGATGCGCGCGCCGGAGGCGCCGATCGGGTGCCCGAGCGCGACCGCGCCGCCGTTGACGTTGACCTTGTCCTCGTCGATCCCGAGCATGCGGATCGAGTTGAGCGTGACGGAGGCGAACGCCTCGTTGATCTCCCACACGTCGATGTCGTCGGCCGAGAGGCCCGCCATCTGCAGCGCCTTCTGCGCGGCGAGCGCGGGCGTTCTGGCGAGGTACGGGAAGTCGTCGGCGACCTGCGCCTGCGCGACGATCGTCGCGAGCGCCGTCTTCCCGTTCGCCTGCGCCCATGCGTCCGAGGCGAGCACGAGCGCGCCGCCGCCGTCGTTGACGCCCGGCGCGTTGCCGGCCGTGTGGGAGCCGTCCTTCATGAAGATCGGCGGCAGCTTGGAGAGCGTCTCCAGCGTCGTGTCGCGGCGCGGCGCCTCGTCGATCTCGACGACCGTGTCGCCCTTCTTGCCCTTCACCGTGACCGGGACGATCTCCTCCGGCAGGCGCCCCTCGTCGGTCGCCTTGATCGCGAGCTCGTGCGAGCGCACCGACCAGCGGTCCATGTCGGCGCGCGTCAGCTCCAGCTCGGCGGCGACCTCGGACGCCTCGTGCGCCATGTGCTTGCCGCTGAACGGGTTCGTGAGCCCGTCGTTGATCATCGAGTCGATCGCCTTCGCGTCGCCCATGCGGAAGCCGAAGCGAGCGCCCTTGAGCAGGTAGGGCGCGTTCGACATCGACTCCATGCCGCCGCCGACGGCGACCTCGAGGTCGCCGGCGCGGATCGCCGCGTCGAGGATGCCGGCGGCGCGGATGCCCGACGCGCACACCTTGTTGATCGTCTCTGACGACACCTCCTTCGGGATCCCCGCCTTGATCTGCGCCTGGCGCGAGGGGATCTGCCCCTGGCCGGCCTGGATCACCTGGCCCATCACCACGTGCTGGACCTGCTCCGGCTCGACGCCGGCGCGCTCGAGCGCGGCCTTGATGGCGGTGCCGCCCAGCTCGGTCGCGTCGAGCGTGGACAGACCCCCGCCGAGCTTGCCGATCGGGGTGCGCGCAGCACCGAGGATGACGGTCTTGGGCATCGGGATCTCCGTGTTTGGCGATGTGGGAGGCGGCGCGGGCGAAGCGCCTGGCCTGAATGCTAGGTGACCCTCCTCGCAAGTGCCGCACGCAGGGCAGGTGGGTAGGCTGCCGCGGGATGCGCATCACGGCGACGACGGACAGCCCGCTCGAGACGAGCGCCGACACGATCGCGGTCGGCGTCTTCGACGGCGAGGACATCGCGCACGACGCCGGCGACGGCACGCTGCAGCGGCTGCTCGACCGGGGCGAGGCGCGGCGCGCCTTCAAGCACCTCGCCGTCGCGCACGCCGAGGACCGCCGCTTCGTGGTCGTCGGGCTGGGCGCGCGCGACGCATTCGACGCCGAGCGCGCGCGGATCGCCGCCGCGGCCGTGTCCGGCCGCGTCCGCGAGCTGGGCGCCGCGACGCTGTGCTGGGAGGTCCCCCACCACGTCGACGACGCCGTCGTGGCGGGGCTCGTCGAGGGGACGGTGCTGTCGGCGTACCGCTTCGACCGCTATCGCAACCATCCCGAGGAGGAGGGTGCGCTCGAGGCGCTGCTGCTGAGCGCGCACCACGACGTCGGCGAGCCCGTGACGATCGGGACGGTCGTCGCCGAGGCGCAGAACCGCGCGCGCGACCTGCAGAACCTGCCGGGCAACGAGGCGACGCCGACGTTCCTCGCCCACCGCGCGCAGGAGATCGCCGGCGAAGCCGAGGGGATCGCGGTCGACGTGCTGAGCGAGGCCGACATCCGCGAGCGCAAGATGGGCGCGTTCGCGGCCGTCGCGCAGGGGTCGGCGCAGGAGGCGAAGCTGATCTGCCTCAGATACGAGGGCGCCGGCGCGGACGGCCCGCTGCTCGCGCTCGTCGGCAAGGCCGTCACGTTCGACAGCGGCGGCATCTCGCTGAAGCCCGGGGCGAGAATGTCGGAGATGAAGTTCGACATGTCGGGCGGCGCGGCCGTGCTGGAGGCGGTCGGTGCGATCGCGCGGCTGAAGCTGCCGATCCGCGTGCTGGCGATCGTCGGCGCGACGGAGAACATGCCGAGCAGCACCGCCGTGAAGCCGGGCGACATCGTGCGCGCCTCCAACGGCACGACGATCGAGATCGTCAACACGGACGCGGAGGGCCGGCTCGTGCTGGCCGACTGCCTCGCCTACGCCGTCTCGCAGGGCGCCGAGCGGATCGTCGACCTCGCGACGCTCACCGGCGCGATCGTGACGGCGCTCGGCGACTCGCACGCCGGCCTCATGAGCAACGACGACGCGTGGGCGGCGGCGGTGACAGAGGCCGCATCCGCCGCCGGCGAGCCGGTCTGGCGGCTGCCGCTGCACAGCTCCTACGCCGACCTGATCAAGAGCCGTTATGCCGACATCCTCAACGCGGTCGAGAGCCGCAAGGCCGGCTCGATCACGGCCGCCGAGTTCCTGCACCGCTTCGTCGGCGACGTGCCGTGGGCGCACCTCGACATCGCCGGCACCGCGTGGGACAACGGCAAGCCCTACGCCGGCAGAGGCGGCTCCGGCTGGGGCGTCCACACGCTCGTCGCGCTCGCGCGGCGGCTCAGATAGCGCCGGCGGGCTACTCGGCTACTCGGCGGCGCGCGCGAGTCCGCGCCCGAGGATCTGCGTCGCGGCGGAGGCGGGGTCGAGCCTGCGCTCGCAGACCTCGTCGAGCAGCCGCTGCACGTCGGGGTCCTCGCGGATCGAGGACTCGAGCTCGCGGCGCATGCGCGAGGTCGCGATCGCCACCACCTCGTTCATCAGGTTGCGGCGGCGGCGCTCCAGCAGCGTGCCCTCCTGCTGGATGTAGGCGCGATGCGCCTCCAGCTGCTCCAGCAGCTCCTCGATCCCGACGGCGTGCGCGGCCTGCGTCTTGACGATCGGCACGCGCCAGCCTCTCTGCTCGCCCAGCGACAGGACGCCGCGGATCTCGCGCACCATCGTGTCCGTCAGCGGATGGTCGGCCTTGTTGACGACGATCACGTCGGGGATCTCCATCACGCCGGCCTTCAGCGCCTGGATCGAGTCGCCCGAGCCGGGCATCAGCACGAGCACGATCGTGTCGGCGTGGTCCATCACGTCGACCTCCGCCTGCCCCACGCCGACCGTCTCGACCAGCACGACGTCGCGGCCCGCGGCGTCCATCAAGAGCGCGGCCTGCAGCGCTGCCTCCGAGAGGCCGCCGAGCGCGCCGCGGTTCGCCATCGAGCGGATGAAGACGCCGCTGTCGAGGAAGTGCTCGGAGAGGCGGATGCGGTCGCCGAGCAGCGCACCCTGCGTGAACGGCGAGGAGGGGTCGATGCTGAGCACGCCGACGGTGCGCTCGCGCGCTCGCTCGGCCTTCGTGAGCGCCCCGAGCAGCGTCGACTTGCCGACGCCGGGCGGCCCGGTGAAGCCGACGACGGCGGCTCTGCCGGTGTGCGGATAGACCTCGCGCACGAGCTCCCAGCCCTCCGGGCGATCGTCCTCGACGAGCGTGATGGCGCGGGCGAGCGCGCGCTTGTCGCCGCTCAGCAGGCGCTCGGCGAGGGACTGGTCGGGCGTCATGGGCCGCGCATGATCGCACGGGACGCGGCGCGCGGCTGCGCCGGAGACGGGTCCTCGCGCATACCATCCGGGACGATGGACACGACGCTCGCGCCGCCTGCCGTCGACCTCCCCCGAGAGGTCCGTGCCGCGCCACCGCCGCTGCACGGCGGAGCGTTGACGCTGCTGCGCTTCATGCGGCGCAACCGCATGCTCAACCGCCGCTACGGCGTGCTGCTGCTGCGACTGGCGTGGCTGAAGCTGCGCTGGCGCGGACGCCTGCAGACGGACGGGATCGCGTTCGTATGCCCGGGCGTGAAGTTCGAGATCGGCAGGGGCGCGCGGGTCGTGCTCGGGCGCTGGTCGTGGCTCGGGCACGGCTGCAAGGTGCGCGCGCACGAGGGCGAGGTGCTGATCGGGGCGAAGTCGGTGCTCGGCCAGGAGTGCACGATCTCGGCGTATCAGCACGTGTCGATCGGGCGCGAGTGCATCGTCGCCGACCGCGTGATGCTGATCGACTTCGACCACGGCGTCGTCGAGGTCGAGCGGCCGATCCGCCTGCAGGGGATCTACAAGCGCGACGTGAACGTCGGCCACAACGTCTGGATCGGCTACGGCGCATGCGTCCTGCGCGGCGTGACGGTCGGCGACAACGCCGTGATCGGGACGAGCAGCGTCGTCACGAAGGACCTGCCCGAGAACGCCGTCGCGGCCGGCGCACCCGCACGCGTGCTGCGCATGCGCGAAGCGCCGCGGGTGATGAGATGGGCATGAGCGGGCCGGCGATCGCGCTGCGCGGCGTCGTCAAGCGCTTCGGGCCGATCACCGCGGTCGCCGGGCTCGACCTCGAGGTGCCGCCGGGCGTCTGCTACGGCCTGCTGGGACCGAACGGCGCCGGCAAGTCGACGACGATGCGGATGCTGACCGCGCAGGCGATCCCGGACGAGGGCTCGATCGAGGTGCTCGGCTGGAGACTGCCCGGCGAGTCGAAGCAGGCGCGCGCGGAGATGGGCGTCGTGCCGCAGCTCGACAACCTCGACGTCGAGCTCACCTGCCGCCAGATCCTGACCGTGTTCGCGCGCCTCTACCGCGTCTCGAAAGGCGAGCGGGCGGCCGCCGTGGAGCGTGCGCTGAGGATCGCGAACCTGACCGAGCGCGCCGACACGCGCGTCGACCTGCTGAGCGGCGGGATGCGGCGACGGCTGCTGATCGCGCGCGGCCTCGTGCACCAGCCGCGGCTGGTGCTGCTCGACGAGCCGACGGTCGGGCTCGACCCGCAGGTGCGCCAGGAGCTGTGGTCGCTGATCGACGCGCTGCGCGCGCAGGGCACGACGGTGCTGATGTCGACGCACTACATCGAGGAGGCCGAGCGCCTGGCCGACACGGTCGCCGTGATGGCGAGAGGGTCGATCGTCGCGCGCGGGAGGCCGGCCGACCTCGTGCATCAGTACGCCGGCTCGCAGACGCATGAGGTGTACGGACCGCCCGCACAGCTGGACGAGCTGCGCGCGCAGGGGGAGCGAGCCGGCTGGGCGATGCGCCGCTCGGGGCCGGCACTGGCGATCCTGCACGCCGAGCGCCACGACGGCACGCTGCCCGACGGAGTGCGGCGCGCCGCGACGCTGGAGGACGCGTTCGTCGTGCTGACCGGGGAGGAGATCGAGTGAGCGAGGGTGACGTCGCCCGCAGCTCGTCGCTTGCGATGAGCGGAGGGCGAAAGCGCGGCATCCGCCGCCTGCACCGCCTCGAGCCGGCCGCGGTCGCCGGCGTGATGAGCCGCGACGCGACCGTCTTCACGCGCAACTGGAAGACGACGACCTTCTCCTCGATCGTCGAGCCGACGATCTACCTGCTCGCGTTCGGCTTCGGCTTCGGCGCGCTGATCACGTCGATCGGCGGGCTCGACTACAAGCAGTACGTCGGGACGGGGATCGTCGCGACCGCGGTGCTGTTCTCGTCGGCATTTCCGGGGATGTACGGAACGTTCCTCAAGTACCGCTTCCAGCGAACGTACGACGCGTTCCTGGCCGCGCCGGTCGACACCGACGAGATCGTCTCCGCGGAGGTGCTGTGGATCGGGCTGCGCGCCGGCGTGTACGGCAACGTGCCGCTGCTGGTGGCGATCGCGTTCGGCCTCGATCCGAGACCGACCGCCGTGCTCGTGCCGTTCATCTGCTTCATCACCGGCTGCGCGTTCGTCGCGTTCGGCATCACGCTCGCCGCCACGGCCGAGTCGATCGACAACTTCTCCTACGTGACGAGCGGGATCCTGACGCCGATGTTCTTGACCGCGGGGACGTTCTTCCCGATCTCGTCGTTCCCCGCCGGGATCGAGGCGATCGCGCGGCTGAATCCGCTCTACCACTGCGTGCAGCTCGTGCGCGACGTCGTGGTGCTCGGCGTCGGCTGGGCCGACCTCGGCCATCTGGCCTTCCTGGTCGCGTTCGGTCTGGCGCTGTGGCGCGTGGCGATCTGGCGGATGCGCAAGCGGCTGGTCGACTGATCTCGTGTCCGCGCCCCGCTTCTTCGTCGACGTCGGCTCGCCATATGCGTGGCTGGCGGCGGAGCGGGTGGAGTCGGTGCTCGGGTCGGACGTCGCGTGGGAGCCGGTGCTGTTGGGCGCGATCTTCGCCGCGCGCGGATTCGGCTCCTGGTCGCTGACGGAGGCGCGGGCGGACGGCATCGAGGAGGTGGAGCGGCGGGCTCGGGCGTACGGGCTTGGTCCGGTCCGCTGGCCCGAGCCCTGGCCGGGGAACATGCTGCTGGCGATGCGCTGCGCGGTGGCGGCCGACGCGGCCGGCTGCGCGCGAGCGTTCCTGCTCGCAGCGCTGCGGGCGGGGTTCGTGGAAGGGCGCGACTTGTCCGATCCGGCCGCGGTGGCTGACGTGGCGTCGGCGGCCGGCCTCGAGGGGGAAGCGCTGCTGACGGCGGCGTCTACGCCGGCGGTCAAGGCAGCGCTCAAGCAGCGCACCGACGCCGCGATCGCGCTCGGCGTGCGCGGGGTCCCGACCGTGCTCGTGGGGTCCGAGCCCTACTGGGGCGACGACCGTCTGGAGGACGCGGCGAGAGCACTGCACATCTGACCTCGCATAGCGAGGCGAGATGTGCAGTGGTCACGGTCAGCTGCTCCCGCGTCTGCGTCTGCTGCCGCCTCTGGAGTGCTGCCCGCCGCGTCTCGACGCGCCGGGAGAGTTGGCGATGCGGGCTGCGCGGGACTTGCTCATGCCCTTTCTGCGCAGGCCTTCGTACTGCTTGTCGTTCTTGACGCTGGGACCGTGGTCCTTCGCCATGCGATCACCTCCTGGCGCGGTCTTTCCCCGACCGCGCAGGGGGCATGCGTGGCGAACGTCAGCCGACGAACGAGTGGAAGTCGCCGGCGGCGGTCGGCGGCTTCGGCGTGAAGGGCGCGAATCTGAACGGGCGGCTCGTGTCGAAGCCCGCTCTGCCGGCGGCGCGCTTGTCGATGAACGGCGTCAACGCGTCGACGGCCTTGGAGATCTTCGTCCAGCGCAGCGTGCGCTCGTAGACGTTGTTGTTGGGCGGGTCGACGGACTCGCCGTTGACGCGCTCGATCGAGAGCGTCGGCGCCACCACCCGCGCGAGGATCCGGTGGTCGCTCTCGATCCCCATGATGCGCGCCGCCGTGACGCGCAGGTCGGGCGAGCTGAAGCGCCGCACGCCGACGAGATAGGCGGCGATGAACGCCTCCTCCAGCGTGACCAACACGTTCAACGTCGTCTGCGCGTCGTCGAACATTCTTTGCGGGAAGTAGAACATCGTCGCGCCCGCCGGCTTTCTGGTGACGCTTCTCTCCAGCAGGTAGTGCGCCATCTCCTCCTCGCGCGCCGCCTTGAAGTACTGCTGGTCGTCCGCCTCGAGACCGGCGAAGAACGGGGCGTCGCCGATGATGCCGGTGTACATCGTGACCGCGAGCGCCTCGGCGATCTGCGCGGCCCCGAGGATCGCGAGGTCGCCCTTGGCGACGCCGCCCTTGTGGCCGCGCGCGGCGGCGAACGACGGCAGCAGCGCCTCGAGCGCGCCCGCGCCGACTGCCGCGCCGGCACCAGCCGCAGCGCCCTTGAGCATGAAGCCGCGGCGATCCATCACTCCGTCGCTGGAGTGCGAAGACATAACGAGAACTCCCCTTGGTGAGAATTAAGCCGGCCGGCGTGGCGCGGCTCTCACCGGAGGTATTCGCGCGGGCGCTCCGCGCGGATCATTCAGACGGCGAGCCGGCGCAGGTCGCCGTAGATCTCGGCCGTCTGGCGGGCGATGTCGGCCCAGTCGAAGCGCAGCACGTGCTCGCTCGCCTCCGCGACGAGGCGGTCGCGCAGCGCGTCGTCGGACAGCACGCGCTCCATCATCTCGGCGAGCGACGCGGGGTCGCGCGACTCGAAGCGCAGACCCACCTGCTCGTTCGGGACGACCTCGCGCAAGCCGCCGGTGTCGGCGACGATGCACGGACAGCCGGACGCCATCGCCTCCAGCGCGACGAGCCCGAACGGCTCGTAGATCGACGGCACCACCGTCAGGTCGGCGATGCGGTAGAGCGAGTGCAGCACGTCGTCGCCGATCCAGCCGAGGAACGTGCCGTGCTCGGTGAGACCGAGCGCATCGGCCTGCGCGCGCAGCTCGCTTTCGGCGGTGCCGGAGCCGGCCACCAGGAAGCGCACGTCCCCGAGCCGCTGGATCACGCCCGGCAGCGCTTCGAGCGCGATCTGGAAGCCCTTCTCGTAGACGAGCCGCCCGACCAGCAGCACGAGCCGCTCGTGCGGAGCGGCGAAGCGCGCGCGCAGCGCCTCCAGATCCTCGACCGGCTGCAGGTCCAGCGGATCGATCCCGTTCGGGATCACCGCCACGCGGGACTCCTCGAGCCCGTAGATGTCGGCGACGTGGTCGCGCATGTAGTGCGAGCAGGTGATGACGGCGTCCGCGCTGTTGGCCATCCACGTCTCGACGCCGTGGATGTGCGACTGCGGGTGCTTGTCGACCCAGCCCTGGTGGCGTCCGTACTCGGTCGCGTGGATCGTCACGACCCACGGGCAGTCGAGCCGCTTCGCGAGCTGGTCGCCGGCGGTCGCGACGAGCCAGTCGTGGCCGTGCACGAGGTCGAAGTCGAAGCGCTCGCCGAGCTCGATCCCGGCCGCGAGCATGTCGGCGTTCATGTGCTCGATCCATGCGACGAACTCGTCGAGGTCGCGCGGCTTGCGCGGCTCCGGCACGCGGTGGACGTGCACCCCCCGCTGCTCCTGTCTGGCCGGCATGCGCCCGTCGCCGCGCGTCAGCACGTGCACCTCGACGCCCTGTCGCACGAGCTGCTCGGACAGCTTGCGGACGTGCCGCGCGAGACCGCCCTCGATCAGCGGCGGGTACTCCCAGGAGAGGATGAGGATGCGGGTGGATGCCATCGGGGGGGCTGGCCCAGCGGCCAAGGCGACGGGCCGCAGTCTAGGCCCAACGACGCGCGCACGAGCCGCACCGCCGCGCCGGCGCATGCCGCCCGCGGCGACTAGCGCGCGTACGGGAGGTACTCGTCGAGGCCGTTCCGACTCTTCGCGACGTAGTAGCCGCGCGCGAACAGCACGCCGACCGCCCCTTCCAGGACGGGCAGCGGGACCGCCACCGGCGTCTTGACGAACACGCGTCGCCCGCCTTCCCGCTCGAGCATGTCCAGGACGTCGTCCATCTGCTCGCTCGCGCCGATCTGCTCGAGCCCGGTGTACGGCGTGACGCTCACCACGCCGGCTTCCCGCGCCATGCGGTGCCCCAGCGCGTCGACGATCGCGACGTGCTCGCCAGGCTTCGTCCACGCCTTGACGGCGGCGACCGCGGCCGCGGCCTGGAACGGCTGCTCGTGCGCCGTCTTCCCCATGCGCTCCAGCTCGTTCCACGGCCGCGGGATCTGCGCGATCGAGCACACGGCGAGCCCGAAGCCGAGCAGCACCGCGAGCTCGGGAAGCGTCGGCCAGCGGCGCTGGCGAAGGCTGGCGCGCACGACCGCCACCACGAGCAACGTGAGCGCGAATGCCCACGCGGAGAACAGCATGACGACCGAGAACACGTGCGATCGGTAGCCGTAGAAGTAGATGCTCGCGCCCAGCCCGAACATCCCGCTCCAGGCCAGCATGCCGGTGAGCTCGAGCTCGGGATCGCGCGCCCGCGTGCGCACGGCGGCCGTCGCGATCGCGGCGACGAAGGTGGCCGTCAGCACGAGGTGGAATCCAAGCGCCGGCAGCGGCAGGTTGCCGTAGCCGCCGGAGGCGAACGCGCGTCCGTAGGCGGTCATGACGTCCAGCTTCGGCAGCGACCCCGCACGGACCAGCGTGAAGGCGCATACGAGCCCGAGCGCCGCGACCGATCCGACGGCCACGCTACGGCCGAGGCGACGCAGCTGCGCGGCGTTCAGCGGACGCAGCGAGCAGACCGCCGCCGCGAGCGTCCCACCCAGTGCGGCGACGCCGAACTCGACGTTGTTCGCCACGACGAGCCCCGCCGCCGCGAACAGCAGCGCGGTCGCGCCGCGGCGCGACCGCCTGCGCCCGATCCAGCAGACCGTGAGCCAGGCGAGCAGGTAGGGGCCGGCGTAGCGAAGCGGCCATACGCCGAAGTAGCCGGCCGGGGAATAGCGCACCTCCCCGACGCCGGGCACGGACAGCTTCTCGATCGTGAAGAAGCTCGTGGCGAGCAACGGGACGTAGAGCGCGAGCGCCGCCGGCGGGCGGGTCGTCACGCGTCGCAGCACGTCGTAGAGCGCAAGCAGCGCCACGCCGCTGATCGTCGCCATCAGCAGCGAGAAGCCGAGGAAGGAGCCGTCGAAGGCGCTCAGCGGCAGCGCCGTGACATACGGCCAGATCGCGCCGTACGTCGCCATGTTCACGAGCGGCGAGCGGCCGTTCAGCACCGAGGTCGCCTCGTCGAAGAAGAAGCGGTCGAGGTAGCGCATGTCTTCCGTCGCGAACGCGACGTTGCGATCGGCGTAGACGACCGGCAGCAGCCAGACGACGGTCAGCACGGCCGCCGCCCCCAGGCACACGCCGGCGGCGACGCGCGACGACGACGCATGCGCGAGCGACGTACGCAGGCGTGCGGGAAGCGCCGCACGCCCCAGCGGTCCGAGCGAGACGGTCATCGCCGCCGCCAGCACCGCGGCGACGAGCACCGTGGCGACTGCGAAGAACGGGCGCGCGCCGTCGTCGGTGACGATGTCGACCTGTTCGTGCCAGGCGACCGCGAGGAACGCGAGCAGCGCGACCTGGGTGAGGACGACGAGGCCCCGCCGCCAGACGGGCTTCAGCGTGCGCCGCGTGCGAGCGAGGACGATCGCGCACGCGTACCCGACGACGCAGGCGGCCGCGAGCATGTATCCGGCTTGGACGGTCGGCTTCGGCACGACCAGTTCCGGCGTCCAGTAGTGAAACGCCGCGGGCGCGAACAGCAGCTGCCCGAGCGGTCGCGCCAGCAGCCCGACCAGCGCCGCCGCGATCGCGAGCGCGGGTCCGAGCAGCAGCCAAGCGACCTCTGCGGGACCGATCGCCCGCTCGGCTGCCTCCTCCGACACGGCAGCGGGCTGACGCCTCTCCCCCAGAGACATCGAGCTACCGTACCAACTTCCTGTTTATCGAAGGAGACCTACGCGACCGGCGTCCCGGCCGACCGCACGCGCCGCTGCGCCGGTCGCGGCCCGGCGATCTCGGTCAGCTGGCGCGCGCGGCGGTCGACGATCTCGAGCACCGTGTCGAGGATCGGATGGTCCCAACCCTCGCCGGCCAGCGTCGCGCGCACCTCGCGCGCGGCGGCGGGAGCCTCGTGCGCCATCGCCAGCAGCCGTCTGCGCGCCGCTGCGCCGCCGAGCCCGGCCGCGTCGCAGAGGCGGTCGAAGTGGCGGCGGCGCACGTAGTCGGGCCGCCGCTCGCCGCCGATCGCCATCGCGGCCTTGCGCGCGAGCCCGGGGTAGGCGACGGTGCTGAGGATGTCGTAGAAGAGCGCCAGCTCCGTACGCTCGCGCGAGCGTCTCAGCGAGAAGTTCTTGCCGTGCGCGTCGTGGTTGCCGACGAGGAAGTTCAACGCCACCGCATCGAGCAGGACGAGCGTGTGCTTGGCCGGGACCGAGGTCGCGCGCCGCACGAGCGCGAAGCAGTCGGCCAGCGACGGACCGCCCTCGACCTCGTACTTGCGCTCGGACGGAATCCCGAGCGCCTGGCAGAAGTCCTCCTGGTGCAGCCGCTCGACGCCGCCGTCCGGGCGGCGCACGCGGTCATAGCGCTCGACGAGCAGGTACGCATGCTGTCCGGCCCGGCGCGGCCACGCCTCGACGGTCGGGACGCCGAGGCGGTACCCGAAGGCAAGGCAGAAGGCCTCGTTGACGACCGTGCCGGGAAAGCGCCCGATCGGCATCTTGAGGATGTGCGTCGACGGCGTGCGCCCCGTGGTGACGCCGACGCGACCGCTGCTCTCCTGCACGACGACCGGCAGCTTGTCCTGCGCGCCGGCGAGCGACAGCCGGATCTCGCCGTCCTCGTCGGCGAGCATCGGGTGGTCGGGCAGCGTCGCGATCAGCTCCGCCAGACGCGCGTCGTCGAGCCACTCGATCTCCCGCTCGTCGTCACCGGACGCCGCGCCCGGCGGCGCGAGCGTTATCGCTCCGGCGCAGTCGCCGCCGATCGCGCCGAGCAGCGCGAAGTCGTTGCGCTCGCTGACGCCGAGCCGGCGCGCGAGCAGGCGGCGCGGCTCACCCTCGGGCAGCAGCCCGCCGAAGTAGGCATGGACGACGGCGGGAGCCGGCTCGCCGTCCAGCGGCAGCGACTGCGACAGCGGCGGTCGCCCGGCGGCGATCCACGACGGGTCGTACGCGAAGCGCAGGCCGTCGCGCTCGTCGGCGAGCTCACCCGCGCGCTCGCCGAAGCACAGGACCTCAAGCGTCGCCGTCATCGCCCGTCCCGTCTTCCAGTACGAGCGCGACGCCGAGCGCATGCAGCACGCGCAGCATCGGCGCGAGCTGCACGGTCGGCTTGCCGCGCTCGAGCTCGCCGACGAAGCGCATGCCGGTGCCGGCGCTCAGCGCCAGATCCTCCTGGCGCAGGCCGCGGCGACGGCGCGCGCGACGTACGGCGCTGCCGAGCTCGGCTGGCGTGTCGATGGAGGAGCCCACTGTTCTTCCTTTTCGGGAAGATTCCAGCGAATCCTGCGGATGGAAAAGAGAAACTTCCCGTACGGGAATTTCAGGACTGGGCGCCGGCCAGCGCGGCGGCGAGCGCGGCGCGGTGCCCGGCGGCGCGCTCGTGCGGGTAGGAGCTGGCCAGCTCGCGCGTGACCTGAAATGCCCAGTCGCTCGATTGCAGGAGCAGCAGCTCGCGCTCGGAGACGCGATCGAGACGAGCGCCGGGCCGGCCCACGAGCGCGCGCAGCTCCGCGTCGCGCGCCTGCCAGGCGAGCTCGGCGACCTGCGGCCCGTCCCAGGTGGAGAGATCGCGCGGCGTCCCCCACGTCGTCGTCGGCAGACGACCGGCGCGCACGTCAGCGGCGGCGCGCGCCGACGGCGCGGCGTCGCGCAGCGCCCGCGCGAGCGGCACCGGCTCGTGGCGCCGCAGCGCCTCGTCCAGCGGCGCAAGCGCGAGCCCCTGCCGCGCGGCCTCCTCGATCACGGCGCCGAGCCATTCGATCCCCTCGTACCACCAGTGGCCGAGCAGCTCCGTGTCGAGCGCGCAGACCGCCAGCGCGGGACGCCCGAGCGCCCGCGCGCCCTCGTCCAGCCGCGCGATCGTGCGCGTCACGAAGTCGGCGGCGTCGGCGCGCGCCCGGGCGCGCGCGGCCACGTGGTCGTAGGTGCCGCCGTCGTTGCGCCACACGCGGTGATGGTGGACGGTGAATGCGTGGTAGTCGCGGTAGACGTCGTGGCACGGATACCCCTCGTCGCTCCACACCAGCTCGACCGTGGAACGGTCGATCGGCACCAGCAGCGGCCCGTCGTCCGTCGCGATCGGAGCGAGCTGAGCCGGGGCGCCGCGGCCGAGCACATCGGTCAGGTCGACGCAGGTCGCGTGGACACCCGCTTCCTCGAGCAGCGGATCGAGCCACGGCGCGTGCGCGCACTCCGGCAGCCAGAAGCCTCCCGTCCACTCGCGCGTCGCGTCGAAGCGCGCGCGGTGGGCGGCGATCCCGCGTTCGAGCTGGAGCCGCACGCCGGCGTCGGTCGCGATCAGCGGCAGCACCGCGTGCGTGGCCGAGGACGTCCAGCTCGCGTACGGCGCAAACGCGGCGAGCAGGTCCTCGCCGAGCTGCTCGACCCGCGCCAGCGCGCGCTCGTAGTCGCCCGCCGCGCGCTCCAGCTCCCGCGCCCAGCGCTCGTGCCCCGCGCTGCGGCAGCCGTCGACGTCGAGCGCGTGCGTATCGCGGCGGGTCTCGCGCAGGAAGCGCGCGAGGCGCTCCGGCACGCCCGGCGCGGCGAGCTGGTCGCACAGGACCGGCGTGAGCGAGAGCGTGAGCGGCGCGCCGTGGCGCTCGAACGCGTCGAGCAGCGGCAGATAGCACGTGGCGACCGCCTCCCACAGCCACTCCTCGCCGAACGGCCACGTGCCGTAGCCCTCGACGTACGGCATGTGCGTATGCAGGACGAGCGCCAGCTCGCCACGGTGCGATCGTCCCGCGGCGGTCACGCCCGGCAGACTGCCAGGAAGTCGAGCGCGCGGTCGAGATCGCCGGACCGCAGCGCGAAGTCGCTCGCGGCGATCGCCGGCGTGAAGCGGTCGTAGAACGCTCTCGTGATGCCCAGCGCTCTGTGCGCGCGGTCCCAGCCGAGCTTGAGCGCCGCCGCGTGCAGCGCGAGCTTGCGCGCATGGAAGAGGCCCCACAGCTCGACCTGGTCGAAGTGCGCCTCGCACAGCTCCCGGAACTCGTGCGCGCGGTACTCCTTCACGTGCCACGGGTTCTCCGACTTGTCCGCGCCGGGCGGCGCGAGCGTCAGCAGGTTCGGCGTGGAGACGTACGCGACGCCGCCGGGCGCGAGCATCGACTTGAAGTGCTCGAGGATCCCCCCCGGGTTCTGCACGTGCTCGATCGTCTGCAGGAAGACGACCGCGTCGCACTCCTCGCGGAACGTCTCGACGAGGTCGCGCTCGAAGCGCAGGTTCTGGCGCACGTAGCGCAGCCGCGCGTGCTCGTGCGCCTCCGGGTTCGCGTCGACGCCGACGACCGACGCGGCGCCGCGCGAGAGCACCTCGGAGCCGTAGCCCTCGCCGCAGGCCATGTCCACGACGCGCTTGCCGAGCGTGCGCGCGGCGATCCACTCGTACACGACCAGGTGCCGGCGGTACCAGTAGTTCTCCTCCGGCACGTCCGGCAGCGTGCGCTCGCCGGTGAGCGCCAGCGGCGGGACGCCCTGCGGTTGGTTCGACTGAACGTAGGCGGTGCTCATGAGAGGGCCGACACAGTAGAGTGCCGCGCCGCATGGAGGCCCCACGCACCGACGAGGACATCCGCGACGTCAACACGCGCTACCACGACGTCGCCGCCGACAGCTACGACGCCAAGTGGGGCATCGACTTCGGCGAGCCCGGCCGGCAGCAGGTGCTGATGAAGCTGCGCAAGGTGGTCGGGCCGGCCGCCTTGGAGCGCGGCTGGGAGCGCTCGCTGGAGATCGGCTCCGGCACCGGCTACTTCTCGCTCAACCTGCTGCAGGCCGGCGCGATCGGAGCCGCCACCTGCACCGACATCTCGCCCGGGATGCTGGCGACGCTGCGCGCCAACGCCGAGCGGCTCGGCCTGGAGGTCGAGACGACGGAGACCGGCGCCGAGGTGCTGCCGTTCGCGGACGCCTCGTTCGACCTCGTGCTCGGCCACGCGATCCTCCACCACATCCCCGACCTGTCGAAGGCGTTCGCCGAGTTCCACCGCGTGCTGAGACCCGGCGGGACGGTCGTGTTCGCCGGCGAGCCGTCGCGCTACGGCGACCGCATCGCGCGGATCCCCAAGCGCGGCGCGGCGGCGGTCGCGCCGCTGTGGCGTCGGGCGATCGGAGCGCGAGCGGCCGGCAGCGTGCCGTACGCCAACGGGAACGGCGCGAACGGACACGACGCGGACCGACACGCCGAAGACCACGCGCTCGAGCAGTTCGTCGACATCCACGCGTTCGCGCCGGGCGATCTCGTCACGGCCGCGCGTGACGCCGGCTTCGCGGACGTGACGGTGCGCGGCGAGGAGCTCGTCGCGAACTGGTTCGGCTGGACGAACCGCGTGCTGGAGTCGAGCGCCGTTCCGGAGGACGTGCCGTGGGGCTGGCGCCAGTACGCCTACCGCGGCTATCTCGCGCTCCAGCAGCTCGACCGGCGGCTGCTCGAGGGCCGGCTGCCGGCGGCGGTCTTCTACAACTTGCTCGTCGCCGGCCGCAAGGCCGCCTGAGCGACCGCCAGGCGCGCGGCCTCCAGCGCGGAGGCCACCGCCGGATCCGACAGCAGCCCCGGCGCCGCGACGCTGTCGCCGCACAGGTAGACGCCGTCGCCGCGGTCGATCGCGGGACGGTCGCGCCAGCTCGTGCCGACCGGGTCGAGCGCGCCGGAGCGGCCGTCGAGCAGCTGGCGGCGGCGGAAGACGACGCGCTCGCGCCAGTCCTCGCCACCGAAGCCCGTGTCGAGCAGCGCCTCCAGCCGGCGCTCGCCGCCGTCCGCGCTCTCCCCCGGCCGCAGCGGCATCTGCGCCTGCACGAGCGCGTGACCGTCCGGCGCGAGCGAGCGGTCGGGGAGCGAGTACGTCTCGACCCAGCCCGCCTCGTCGAGGTCCCACACGACGAACGGCGCGCGCCGGCCGGTGAGCCCGAGGTCGAGCGCGACCGTGCGGCCGCTCGGCCACACGAGCGCGTCCTCGCCGAGCAGCGCGGCGGCGTCTCTCAGCTCCGTGGCGACGATCGCCGGGCCGCCGCCCGGCAGCTCGCTCACGCGCGAGCGCGCCTCGATGCGCACGCCCCGCTCGCGCGCCGCACGCTCCAGCAGCTCGATCAGCGAGCTCCAGCCCCCGCGCACGTAGCGCGCCTTCGGGGGCAGGTCGAGGAATGCCTGGCGGAAGCGCTCCCAGCAGAACGAGGCGGCCAGCTCGCCCGGGTCGTGGTGGAAGGCGAACACGCCGCAGGAGCGCGACAGCAGCTCGGCCGCCTCGTCGCCGCAGCGCCCCGCGGCCCACGCGCGGAACGAGACGTCGTCGGGCGCCTCGCGCACCCGCCGCAACCGCAGCAGCGCGCGCGTGAACGCGAGCGGGGGCGTGCGACGACGTCGGCCGCCGGCGCGAAAGAAGATGCCCCGCATCGGCGGGCGCGCGACCGGCGGCAGCAGCTCGCGCTCGCGCAGGAAGCGCCACAGCGCGCCGTTCGCGTACAGCACGTGCGGACCGAAGTTGGCGACGTACGGGCCGTCCGTGCCGCGGCCGCGCCCGCCGAGCGTCTCGTGCGCCTCCAGCAGGCGGACCGGTGCGCCGCCCTCGGCGCACGCGACGGCGGCGACGAGGCCGGCGACGCCACCCCCGACGACGGTGATCTCGCGCGTGCTCACAGCGCTACGGTAGGCACGATGCGGACCGCTGACCAGGACCAATCACCGACCTTCAAACCGGACCAATCGCCGTGGAGCTGCTGCTGACGCTCGCACGCGGCGAGGGGGAGCCGCTTCATGCCCAGCTCGAGCGGCGGCTGCGCGAGGCGGTCCGCTCCGGACGCCTTGCGACCGGCGAGCGGCTGCCGGCGACGCGCGCGCTGGCGGCTGAGCTCGGCGTCTCGCGCGGCGTCGTCGTGGAGGCCTACGCGCAGTTGACGGCGGAGGGCTACCTCGTCACGCGCCGCGGCGCAGGCACGACCGTCGCGGCCGCCTCGCAGCCCGTCGCCGCGCCGGAGCCGCCGCCGTTTCCGCGACCGGTCGCCGAGGACTTCCATCCCGGCACGCCCGACCTCGCCAGCTTCCCGCGCGCCGCCTGGCAGCGCTCGCTGCGGAGCACGCTGCGCGACGCGCCTGACGACGCGCTCGGCTACGGCGACCCGGCCGGGACGCATGCGCTGCGCAGCGCGCTCGCGCGCTACCTCGGCCGCGCGCGCGGGGTCGCCGCCGACGGCGCGGGCGTGATCGTCACGAGCGGCATGACGCAGGGGATCGCGCTCGTGTGCCGCGCCTTGCGCGCCCGCGGGGCGGAGCGGATCGCCGTCGAGGATCCGGGCTTCTTCGTGCACCGCGGCGTGGCCGCGCACTGCGGTCTCGCGCCCGTGCCGGTGCCGGTCGACGAGCGCGGGCTGCGGACAGACCTGCTCGAGGACGTCGAGGCGGACGTGCTGCTGGCGACGCCTGCGCATCAGATGCCGCTCGGCAGCGTGCTCGCGCCCGAGCGCCGCGCCGCCGTGCTCGCATGGGCCGAGCGGCGCGACGCCTACGTGATCGAGGACGACTACGACGCCGAGCACCGCTACGACCGCGAGCCGGTCGGGGCGCTGCAAGGACTCGCACCCGAGCGCGTGATCTACGCGGGCTGCGCGAGCAAGCTGCTGGCTCCGGCGCTGCGGCTCGGCTGGCTGGTGCTGCCGCAGGCGCTGCGTCCGGCGGTCGCGTTCGAGAAGGGCCTCGACGACCTCGGCACGTCCACGCTCTCGCAGCTCGCGTTCGCCGACTTCCTCGCGCGCGGCGAGCTCGACCGCCACCTGCGGCGCACGCGGCCGCGCTATCGCGCCCGCCGCGACGCGCTGATCGCCGCGCTCGCGCGCGAGCTGCCGGCGTGGCGGATCGGCGACGGGATCGCGGCGGGGCTGCATGTCGTCGCGCTGATGCCGGAGCAGGTCGACGAGACGGCGTTCCTCGCGGCCGCGGCCGAGCGCGGCATGCGGCTGCACGGCCTCTCCTGGTTCCGGGCGAGCGCCGCGCACCCGGCCCCGCCCGGCCTCGTGCTCGGCTTCGGCAACGCGAGCGAGCCGGCGCTCGCCCGCGCCGTCGCACGCCTCGCGCAGGTGGCCGCGGCGGCGCCGGCGCGTTGACCTCACACGTCCGGGAACGCCCCGAGCGACTCCGCGTGCAGCACCGGCCTGCGCAGCAGGGCGATGCCGAGCATCAGCACGCTCAATCCCCAATATATGGGGAAGAGGTGCACGAAATTGAGGTAGCCGATCTGCACGTGCGCGACGAACGTAGCGGTGAAGTGGAGCGTGCCCGCCAGGCCGAGCACGAGCAGGACCCTGCGCGCGCCGGGCCGTACTCCAGCCAGCGTGGTCGCAGCGACGAGCACTCCGAGCATCAGCAGGCCCGCTCCGAATTCGGCGCGATCGTGCGCCATCACCGGCACGAGCTGCGGATCGATCGCCCGCACCTGCTCGCCGCTCATGCGCAGGAACTCGACGTCCTCCGGGACGAAGACCCTCGTCGACGCGATGCCGACGATCGAGCTGCCGCCGAGCAGCAGGCTGAGCGAGAGGCCGAGCAAGAGCAGGCGGCCGCGCCCGGCCGGGCTCCAGATCCACGCCGGCGTCCCCGCCAGCAGCGCGCGCAGCGGCGAGCTGCCGCGAGCTACGCGACGCGTCAGCCACAGGCCGGTGCCCGCAGCAGCGACGACGACGGCCAGGATCGCCGAATGCACGGTGTCGAAGTAGCCGTAGCCGAGGAACGACAGGAAGCCGGCCACGAGCACGCCGGTGGCTGCCAGCAGCGTCCACCACGTCCACGGCTCGCGACGGCGCAGCGGCTCGCGCGCGATCCACGTCCACAACGTGCCGTTCGCGAGGCAGACCCCGCCGTAGACGGCGCAGTCGTGCGAGACGAAGTCCACGATGCGGCAGCCGTCGATCCGGCACAGCTGCGCGACGCTCATGCCGAGGTGGGTCGTGTCGTTCGGCAGCAGCTTCGCGGTGAAGGCGAGCACCAGGTACCCGGCGCCGATCAGCAGCAGCCCCGCGGCCGCGACCGCGAGCAGCGCGAAGCCGATCCGCTCCGAGGCCGTCGCCGCGGCGGCCGATGCCGGCCGAGGCGTGCGCGCGGCCGGCCTCGACGTCTCGTCGACAGCGGGCGGCGGCCCCGCCTCGATCGCGGGCGGCGGCCTCGCCGGCGCGCCGTTCGAGCTCGCGCGGTGCGGCGGCGCCAGCCGGCGATTGATCCGCTGCGCAAGTCCCGGGCCGGCGTACACCATGCCGTTCGAGAGCGCTATCAGACGGGCGCCTGCGCGGCGCGCCGCCAGCCCGTCGTCCGGCGTCAGCACGCCGCCTGAGAGCGCCACCGGGATGCGAGTGCGCACGCGCGCGACCGCCTCGAGCGCACGAGCGAGCGCAGCCGAGGAGATCAATTCACCCTGGCGGTGAACGTGGTTCGGCGTTCCCGCGACCACGAACGCGCCGTCGATCCCGGCGTCGACCGCACGCGCGACGGCCGCGTCCAGGCGGCCGTCGTCCCAGCCGGCCGACAGCTTGAGCAGCAGCGGTCGATCCGTCACGGCGCGCAGCGCGCGCAGCTGCGCGACCGACGCATGCGCTTCGCACGGCAAGGTGATGAACGACGCGCGCTCGGCGGCGCACGCCACCACGCTCGCGAGGTCGTCGCCCCGAACCTCCACGCCGAACGGGACATCCAGCTCGGGCAGCCGCTGCAGCACCTCGCCCGCCGCCGGCGCGCCGCGGTGCGGATGCATCGCGATGCCGTGGACTTCGCGCAGGCGCACCGGGCTCGTCTCACGGCACGCGTCGGTGGCGATGGCGCCGAGCGGGCCGAGCTCGACGAAGCCGAGCCCCAGCTTCTGCAGCAGGACGGCGGCTCGGCCGTCGACGTCGATGCCGGCCGCGAGACCGACCGGCGAGGGGAAGTCCACGCCGGCGAAGCGGACCCTCAGTCGCGCGGGCACGCGGCTGCGCGCGAGCGCCTCGAACAGGACAGGTCCGCCTGGCAGCCGCGCCTGAAACGCGAGCAGTTCGATCGTCATGCGTCGCCCCGCCTCCGCCGGCAGCCGGAACAGCACCGGTCGAAAGAACGGGTGGTATGCCCAGTCAGGCATCCGCTCCCCCTTCCCCCTGCACTCCGAATCCCCGCGCCTATACTACGCAAAGCCGTTCTATTAGGGGGAAGAACGTTGTTGGATCGGGAGACGCTCCCGTACCGCAGCGGCGTCGAGGACGGTCGCCGGCCGGTCGGGTCAGGACTGCTTGAGCGCCTTGCCACGCGCGTCGTCGCGCGGCCGCGAACCGTGCTCGCCGGCTGGGGCATGGCGCTCGCGATCGGGGCGGTGCTGGCGAGCGGGCTGTTCGGCCAGCTCGCGAACCGCGGCTTCCTCGTCTCCGGCTCGGAGTCCGATCATGCCGCGCGCACGCTGAGCCGCGAGATCCCGAGGCAGCGCGGCACGCCGCTGGTCGCCATCGTGCGAGGACGCGGCCGGGACGCGAACCTGATCGGGGGCGCCGGCGTCGCGGCGGTGCGCCGCGCGCTCCGCGACGTCCCAGGCGTCCTCAGCGTCGAGCCGAACGGGACCGCGCTCCAGCACCGCGGCGGCTCGATCGGCACGCCGCAGCTGATGCTCGTCTCGTTCCACGTGGCGCCGGAACCGGCCGAGGCCGAGCAGAGGGTGCCGGACTATCGGGCGGCGCTCGAGCGCGCATCGACCGGCACGCTGAAGATGAGGTTGTTCGGCAACGTCGTCGTGACGGACCGCTTCGCGGCGATCGCGCGCGACGACCTCAAGCGTGCGGAGCGCATCGCCTTCCCGTTCACGCTCGTCGTCCTGCTGGTGGCGTTCGTCTCGGCGGTCGCCGCCGCGCTTCCCCTGGTGCTGGCGGCCGTCGTGCTCGTCGTGACGTTCGCGTGCCTGTTCCTGCTCGGGCACGACGGCGGGCTGAGCGTGTTCGTGACCAACACCTCCTCGATCCTCGCGCTCGCGCTGAGCATCGACTTCGCGCTGTTCGTCATCACGCGCCTGCGCGAAGAGCGGCTGGTGCAGGACTCGCTCGAGCGGGCGATCGTGCGCACGATGACGACGACCGGGCGTGCGATCGCGCTGTCCGCGCTCACGATCGCGACCGCGCTGCTCGCGCTGTTCGTCGTTGGCATAGAACTGTTCTCCTCGATGGCGATCGGCGCGACGGCCGCGACGCTCGTCGCCGCGCTGGCGGCGCTCACGCTGCTGCCGGCGCTGCTGTGCGTGCTCGGCCCGCGCGTCGACTGGCTGAAGATCGACGGCGTGGCCCGGGCGGCGCGGCGGGCGCGGCTGTGGCACCGGCTGGCGGACGTCGTCACGCGCCGCCCCGGCGCCTGCATCGTCGCGGTCGCCGCGGTGCTGCTGATCGCCGCAGCGCCGGTGCGCTCCTTCCATCTGGGTCTGCACAGCGTGAGCTCGCTCCCCGCCGGCGACGAGGTGCGCGGCGACGCGGACACGATCGCCCGCCTGTTCTTTCCCGGCGCGCCCGGGCCGGTGACGCTGCTCACCACGCACAGGCCGATTCCGCCGGCGCTGTGGAGAGAGCCGGCGCTGGCGCAGACGACCGGCGAAACAGACGGCCGCCACGGGTGGTTCTCGCTGCGGCTCGTCCTCAAGACGCGCCCGGACGCGCCCGCGTCCCGGCGCGCCGTGGCGCGGGTGCGGCGCCTCTTCGCGCACCGCTCCGGCAGGACCTATGTCGGCGGGCCGTCGGCCGCCGCGCTCGACCTGCTCGATCGCCTCCACACCCGGACCCCGTGGGTGGTCGCGCTGACGATCGCGACCGGTGCGCTGATCCTCTGCGCGGGCTTGCGCTCGATCGTGATCCCGCTGAAGGCGGTGCTCGGGACGCTGCTGTCGGTCGCCGCGACGATCGGCATCGTGCTGCGGCTGTTCCCGGGCGGGGAGCTCGAGTTCTTCGTCCCGCTGCTGCTGTTCGCGATCGTGTTCGGGCTCTCGGTCGACTACGAGGTGTTCCTGCTCAGCCGCATCCGCGAGGCCGTGCTGGAAGGTCGATCGAACGCCGAGGCGGTGCGTGAGGGACTGATCCGCAGCGCGCGTCCGATCACCCTGGCCGGCATCGCGCTCGCGACGGTGTTCATCGGACTTGCGACGTCAGGCCTGCTCGCCTTCCGCCAGCTCGGCGTCGGCCTGGCGATCGCGATCGTGCTCGACGTGACGCTCGTGCGCTGCGTGCTCGTCCCCGCCGGCGTGGTGCTGCTGGGACGCTGGAACTGGTGGTTCTTCGACTCGCGCTCCGCGGCGCAGGTCGGTCGGCGCGGGAGCCGGACGGCGCGGTGAGCGCGCCGTCCGGCCGCGTGCGTTAATTACGTCTTATATTAGCCTGATGGTGATCCTGGTGGTGCTGTTTAGCACCGTGACCGGACCCCTGTCGGAGCTGAACGTCCCGGCCGCGCCGAAGCATTCGGCCCCTGTCCTTATCGATCCCCCAACCGTGCCTGTCGTGACGACCCCCGCCGACACTTCGAGCGTGCCGATCACCGGTTCCGCCGCGGTGCTCCTGGTTAGGCACGCGATTCCGCCCGTTTCCCTTATGCTGAACGAGACGCCGATGAAGTTGTGCTTCACGCTCGTTATGTTCGGTAGCGCACCGGTGAATCCCGCGTACCGGATGTGCCATGGAAGCGTCGCCGCTAGGAGCGTAGCCGTCCCGGACACACACGGACCGAGGCTGATCCTCGTGATGAACCCGGTTAGCGCACCGAGGACCTTCGCTATCGTCCTGGTGTGCATCGATCCTTCGAGCGTTACCTGGCAGTTCGTCGTACCGAACAGCCCGCTGAATCTCAATTCCCTGAACGACGCTCTCACCGTCTGGCTGCTGGTCGAGATGCTCCTCGCCGACGCGGTCGACACCAGCGCCGCCATGAGCAGGCTGGCGCCCGTGACCGCGATGAGCAGCTTGCAGATTCTCATCCGCGAAACCTCCTCTTCTCGATGGACAGACATGTCGTTACACGCACAGACGCGCGCGTGAAACGACCCCGGCGGTACCCCCCTTCGCCGGGCGCATGCGCGCCCGCCCATCGCGCCTCAAAGCCGCAAAGCTGATGCACCGCGAGCCGGTGTACCCCCGCTGTCCAGGGTAGGGTTGCAGGGCGTACGTGTCAAGAAGCAGGCGCCCTGGCAGCGAGAGGGGCCCAGCGGTTGGTAGCCACCCGCGTTCCTGGATCGAGGGCGCTCCGTCTCAGGCGGCGGCCGCCCGGTAGCGCTCCAGGGCCCGCCGGCGCTCCTCGGCGTGATCCACCACCGGCGCCGGATAGTCGCGCCCGATCGTGCAGCCGGCCGCGGCCTGCTCGTCCGCGGTCATCTGCCAAGGTTCGGCGAGCCGCTCGTCGGGCACGTCATGCAGCTCGGGCACCCAGCGGCGCACATAGGCGCCGTCGGGATCGTGGCGTCTCTGCTGCAGCGACGGGTTGAGCAGCCGCCGAAACGCCGGCGCCGGGTCGACGCCGACGGAGGCGATCCACTGCCAGTTGCCGTTGTTCTGCGCGACGTCGCCGTCGAGCAGCCAGCGCATGAACCAGGCCTCGCCGGCGCGCCAGTCGAGTTGCAGGTCCTTCGTCAGGAACGAGCCCACGACGAGCCGCGCACGGTTGTGCATCCAGCCGCTCGCGCGCAGCTGGCGCATGCCCGCGTCGACGAGCGGATAGCCGGTGCGACCTTCCGCCCACGCGGCGAGCAGCTGCGGGTCCTCGTCCCACGCGAGCGAGCGCATGCGCGGCTGATGCTCGCGCAGGCGGTTGTCCGGATGGTGCAGCAGCACGTGCGCGTAGAAGTCGCGCCACGCCAGCTGGCGCACGAAGGCGGCGGCGCCCGCGCCGCCATGCCTGCGAGCGCGCTCCTCCACCTCGCGCGGCGAGAGCGTGCCGAAGCGCAGGTGCGGAGACAGCTGCGAGGTGCCGCCGGCGAGGCGGTCGTGGTGATCGCCGTAGGCGGCGAGGTCGCTTGCGAGCCAGCGCGCGAACGCATCCCGCGCGGCGGCCTCGCCGGGCACGGCCGCCGGGTCCGGCAGCTCATCGCGCGTCGGCAGGCGCAGTTCGGCAACCGAGGGGATCGTTCCGCGATCGAGCCCGCGTGGCAGCGCCGGCAGCTCCGCGGGAGCGCGATGGACCGGGCGGCGCTCAAGCGTCGTCCATGCGCGGTGGAACGGTGTGAAGACGGTGAACGGTCTGCCGGCTCTCGTCCGCGGTCTGCCGATGTCGGCGATGAAGTTGCCGGGGCCGGGGATCGCCTCGACGTCGGCCCCGCGCAGCGCGTCGCGCACGCGACGATCGCGTTCGAGAGCGTACGGAGTCGCATCGCTCGCCCAGTAGACGGCATCTGCGCCGATCTCCTTCGCAAGCGCTGGCAGCTCCCGCTCCGCGGCGCCCCGACGAATCACGAGTCCGCCGCCGCGCCCACGCAGCGCCGCGTCGAGCTCGCGCAGGCAGTCGAGCATGAACGCGGTGCGCGGGGCCGAAGCGAAGCGGCCTCTCAGCAGCACCGGGTCGAGCACGAACACGGGCGCCACGCGCTCGTGCGCCGCCAGCGCGGCGACCAGCGGCGGGTGGTCGTGGAGGCGCAGATCGCGCCGCAGCCAGACGATCGCGGTCGACATCGCAGGCGGATACGTTCGAACACGCCGATCGGATGTGTCGATCGAGACGACTGGCACGCGCCGGTCGCGCCGATCGGCCGCCGTTGGCGGCGGGCATAGACTTGCCGCATGGCGAGCAGCCCGCTGCGCGACTTCCCCCTCTTCCCGCTCGGGATCGTCGCGCTGCCCGGCGAGGTCGTGCCGCTGCACATCTTCGAGGAGCGCTACAAGACGATGATCGAGCGCTGCCTCGCCGAAGCGTCCGAGTTCGGCATCGTCTGGTTGTCCGACGACGGCCTGCGCGAGGTCGGTTGTGCGTGCGAGATCACCGAGGTCGTCGAGCGCGACGAGGAGGGGCGGCTCAACATCCTCACGCGCGGCACACGCCCGTTCCGGCTGCTGGAGCGGGAGGACCATCTGCCGTATCCGGCGGGCGAGGTCGAGTTCCTGAGCGATCGTGAGGAGGGGGCCGACAGTTCGCTGGCAGCGCTCGCGCGTGAGACGTACGCCGAGCTGGTCGAGCGCGCGACCGACAACCGGCCGGAGCCGAGCGAGCTGTCGAAGATGAGCGCCTACGACATGGCCGCGACGGTCGACTTCGGGCTCGACGCGAAGCAGGGGCTGCTCGACATGCGCTCGGAGAACGCGCGCCTGCGCCTCGTCACCCGCCTGTTCCGCGCCGCGATGAAGCGCATGGAGTTCGTCTCGCACGCGCAGACGCGCGCGCGCTCGAACGGCAAGGTGCGCTTCGGCTGACGCTCGCATGCCGGGCCTGCGGTCGGGGTACGGCTCCTCGCATGGACCACGAACGCGAGATCGCCGACCTCAGACACGGCACCGAGCAGCTGCAAGACAGAATCGACGACGTCAGAGCCGAGTGGGAGCGCAAGCGCCGCGACCCCGCCGTGCCCGGCGCGCCCGCACCCGCGAACGACCCCGAGGCCGCCGACGGCGGCGCGGTCGCGGGCGACTGGGAGGGCGAGGGTCCGGCGGCGAACGAGGCGGGGCAGTAGCTGCCCCGCGACACACGCTGGACGGCGCCGGCGGCTTAACGACCCGACCCGCCTCGAGGCGGGTCGGTTGTACAGCGGTGTGTCGCAGCCCGTTGATACCGGTCGGCCGAGCTTAGCAAAGCGCCCTGGCCGGGCGGCTGAGCGCGGGGTTGATGAGGCCCCTCGGCGCATGATCGTGGCACCTGCTCTTTGCCGCCCGGTCGGGTTTTGTGGCGGAGGGAGTGGGAATCGAACCCATCGGAAGGATCGCTCCCGAAGATCCGGTATCAACGGTCTGCGGCGACCACGCCGCTGCACCCTCCGTCCCCCAGAACGCTAAGCGTCGGAGAGCGGAAGGTCTACACACCAACTGTGTCAATTGACCGCAGTTATCGTGCAAGCCCACACACGTCTTGTGCGACCGAGCGGGCGAAGACGATCACGGGAGCGAGCTCTGGTCTGCGGACGGCGTCCTCGTCGCTGAACGTGACGGTCCCTTCCTCGGTCCGCAGCCGGTAGCGCAGCACCGAGCCGCGCGGAGCAGGCAGCGACAGATCGTCGTGCGCCTCCTCGGCAAGATCCTCCGCGATTCTGCGTGCATCGAGCAGACGTCTGCCCGGCAGCGCCCGCGGCGCACCGCCATTGCAGCGCACCGTCCCCGCATCGTTCACCAGCAACGTCAGTCTGGCACCGGGGATCGAGCCGCTCCGTGTGAGCAGGAAGACGTCGGGCGTTGCCGCACCGCAGCCAGCCAATGCGATCAGCAGGGCGGTGGCTGCGACGACGGGAACCAGCAGCGCCGATCGGGCGGGTGGCCGTGAGGATGCACGTGCGCCGCCCGAAGGGCGGTGTGCGCGCACCCGGAGCGGACAGGACCCGCCCGCCACGGCGCCCGGCGCGCCAGCGGGGCGCCTACACGGGCTCACGCGAGCACCGCCGCCCCACCCCGCCGCGGATCGCCGCCACCCGACAACGCGCCAGACAAGGGATCCCGCTCGACCGCCTGCACACCGCCGAAGAAGAGGTTCAAAGCGCGGAAGGGCGCGACGGCAAAGCCGTCCGCCTCCAGAGCGGAGAGCTCGATTCCCGGCTCGGCGTACACGACGCCGTCCTCGAAGTGAACCCGCGGCGCCCGCACCGCCTCCCCCGCGCGCATCCCGCGATCCACCGCCGCGACGATCGTCTGCAGGATCGCCGAACGGATGCGGTTGGAGCCGGCGCTGCCGAGCACGAGCTCGGGGAGGCCGTCGCGCAGCACCGCCGTCGGCGCCATCATGCTCGGCATCCGCCGTCCCGCCGGGAACGTATGGAAGCCGAGCGGGTTGAGGTCGTGCTCGCCCAGCATGTTGTTGAGGTGGATCCCCGTCCCGGGCACGACGATCCCCGCCCCCTCCCCGTTCGAGCACGTCACGCTGCACGCGCCGCCGGCGGCGTCGATCACGGCCACGTGGGTCGTCGAGCCGAGCCGGCTGGCGAGGAAGCGCTCGCCGAAGCCCGGCTCGTCGAGTCCGTCGAGGAACGCGGGCGTGCGCTCGCGTTGGGAGGCATCCATGGCGCCGACCAGATCGTGCAGCGATGGCGGCCCTTCGCTGCGGTCGAGCAGCGCCAGCGCGAGCGCGATCAGCGTCCCGCCGGCCGACGGCGGCGGGTTCGTCAGCACCTCGCGGCCGCGATAGGACGCGCGCACGGGCTCGCGCACCACCGTTTCGTACGCGGCGAGATCCGCGCGCGTCAGCAGGCCTCCCTGCGCCGCCATCAGCTCGGCGACCGCCGCCGCCGCGTCGCCCTCGTAGAACGGGCGCGCGCCCTCAGCCGCGAGCCGCTCGAGCGCATCCGCGAGTTCCGGCTGGCAGACCCGCTCGCCCTCCTTCAGCACGCGCCCCTCGGGCGCGTAGATCGCGCGCACCTCGGGCGTCAGCGTGACGATCCCTTCGAGGATCTCGACCACGTAGGCCTGCTGCGCGTTGAGCGGCACGCCGTCGCGGGCGAGCGCCGCCGCCGGCGCCGCCAGCTCGCGCAGGGGGACGCGCCCGTAGCGCTCGGAGGCCGTGCAGATCCCGTGCGCCATCCCGTAGGTCCCGACCGACGCGGCGCCGACGTTGAACAGCTGCACCGCGTCGCCGAAGTTGACGTCGACCGGCACCAACTCGGCGCGCTGCGCGTGATCGGCGCCGCGACCCGGCACCTCGATGAAGAAGTCCAGCAGCACCGGCGCGCGCGCAGCCGCCGCTCGACCGCCCCACGACGGCCCCTCCCCCGGCACGACGAGCATGTAGCCGCCGGCGCCGAGCCCGGTCAGCAGCGGCTCCGCCGCGAACGCCGCGAACATCGCGCCGAGCGCGGCGTCGACGGCGTTGCCGCCGGCGCGCAGCACGTCCGCGCCGGCCTCCGCGCTGAGCGGGTGGCCGGCCGCGACGACGCCTCTGCTTCCGGCCGCGTGCTCGCTCACGGCCGGGAATATCGCAGGATGGCGGGGGGGCGGGTGGGTGGGAACCCTCTAGCGGCGCGGCAGGAACTCGGGCACGTCGAGCTCGCGCGAGGAGCGCGCCGACTCGCCCACGCGCGAGATGCGCGGCTCGCCGGACGGCTCGCGCAGCTCCGTGCGGATCCCGGCGGCGCCGAGCTCGTCGCGCGCGGCCTTGCGCCCGCGCTGATCGCCGTAGCCGGTCGCGACCACCGTCACCCACACCTGGTCGTCGAGCTTCTCGTCGACCATCGCGCCGAAGATGATGTTCGCGTCCGGGTGGGCCGCCTCGGAGACCGCCTTGGCGGCCTCGTTGACCTCCCACAGGGAGAGATTCACGCCGCCGGTGATCGACAGCAGGATCGAGCGCGCGCCCTCCATCGAGGTCTCCAGCAGCGGCGAGGCGACGGCCTGCTCGGCCGCGTCGATCGCGCGACGCTCGCCGATCCCCATGCCGATGCCGAGCAGCGCGTTGCCGGCGTCGGACATGATCGTGCGCACGTCCGCGAAGTCGAGGTTGATCAGCCCCGGCAGCGTGACGAGGTCGGAGATGCCCTGGACGCCCTGGCGCAGCACGTCGTCGGCGACGCGGAAGGCGTCGACCATCGAGGTGCCCCTGTCGAGCACGGACAGCAGACGGTCGTTCGGGACGACGATCAGCGTGTCGACCTCGTCGGCGAGCGCCTGCACGCCGTCGTCGGCCTGCGAGCGCCGGCGCGAGCCCTCGAAGCCGAACGGCTTCGTGACGATCCCCACCGTCAGCGCGCCGACTTCGCGCGCGATCCGCGCGACGACGGGCGCCGCGCCCGTGCCGGTGCCGCCGCCGGCGCCGGCGGTGATGAAGATCATGTCGGAGCCCTTGAGCTGCGCCTTGATGCGGTCGTACTCCTCCATCGCGGCGCGGCGCCCGACGGACGGGTCCGAGCCGGAGCCGAGCCCGCGCGTGAGCGACTCGCCGATCGACAGCGTGAGGTGCGCGCCCGACTGCTGCAAGGACTGCTGGTCGGTGTTGACGGCGATGAACTCGACGCCCGCGACCTCGGCTTCGATCATGCGGTTGAGCGCGTTGACGCCGCCGCCGCCGACGCCGACGACGCGCAGGACCGGACCGTGCTGGCCCGGACGGCGGTCGGACGCGTACTCATCGCGCGTGTAGTCGGCCCGCGGCATCACGCGCGGCGGCTCCAGCATGTTCTCCGGGATGTCGGAGGAGAAGGCCGCGCGCAGGCGCTCCTGCGGGGAGGGCACGGCGGGCTCGGGCTCCTCGTCGTGAGCCGGCGAGGACTGCGCGAGCAGCGAGGGATGCGGCGCCGACGGCGCGGCGGGCGTCTCGGGCGCAGCGGTCTCGGCCGCGTCGCCGGCCGCCGCGCGGCCGGCCGCGGCGGCGTCCGCGGCCGCGACGGCGGTCGTGTCCGCGTCCTCGTCGGTTCTCCGGAAGAGAGCCGCCAGCGGGCCTTCCCGCATGCTTGCGCGCTTACCGCTTGCCATTTCCGAGGACCTCCTTCGCGAGCGCCCGATAGGAATGGGCAGCGATGCCGTCCGGGTCGTACTTGAGCACCGACATGCCCTTCACCGGGGCCTCGGCGAAGCGGACCGTCTTCTTGATCCGCGACGCGAACACGCGATCCCCGAAGTTCTCCTCGAGGATCTCGATCGCCTCCTTGGCGTGCAGCGTCCGCGTGTCGAAGAGCGTCGGCAGGATGCCTTCGATCTCGACGTTGGGGTTGAGGTTCTCGCGGATCATCGAGAGCGTGTTCTGGAGCTGGATGAGGCCCCGCATCGACAGATACTCGCATTGCACGGGGACGATCACCTTGTGCGCGGCCGTGAGGGCGTTGATCGTGAGCAGCCCGAGGCTCGGCGGCGTGTCGATGAAGATGAAGTCGTAGTCGTCCTCGATCGCTCTGAAGGCCTTCTGCAGCGAGCGCTCGCGGCCGATCTGGGCGGCCATCGCGATCTCGGCGCCGGCGAGGTCGATCGAGGAGCAGGCGACGTCGATCTCGCGCTTGCGAATCGCCTCGCGGATCGAGGTGTGATGCACCAGCACGTCGTACATCGAGGTCTCGACGGTGTCGGGGTCGATCCCCTGCGACATCGTCAGGTTGCCCTGCGGGTCCATGTCGCAGCACAGCACGCGATGGCCCTCTTCCGCAAAGGCCACAGCGAGATTCAGTGTGGTGGTGGTCTTCGCGACGCCGCCCTTCTGGTTGGCGAACGCGATCACCTTGGCCGTGGAGCTCACAGCGCTCTCCGATGCGGTCGGGAAACCATTACGCGCCTCTATTCGCAGGAATGACGGGGATTCCTCCTGCGACGGGCGGCTAGGGTCCGAGGCGCATGGCCGCCGCCCTCGCCGACAAGCGCCTGGTCTTCGTCACCGGCAAGGGCGGCGTCGGCAAGTCGACCGTCGCGACCGCGCTCGGGATCGCCGCGGCGCGGCGCGGCCTGCGCACGATCGTCGCGGAGCTGAGCGGGCAGGCGCGCGCGGCGCAGGCGTTCGGGATCGCGGCGCCGTCCGGCGAGGAGGTGCGGCTCGCGGAAGACCTGCACGCGCTCTCCGTCGACATGGAGCAGGCGATGGAGGAGTACCTGCACGAGCGGGCCGGCCGCGTCGGCGACCTGCTCGCCGCCTCGCGCGCGTTCCACACCTTCGCGCACGCCACCCCCGGCATGCGCGAGCTGCTGACGATCGGCAAGGCGTGGGAGCTGGCGCAGGACAGACGCCGCGTGTCCGGCGCGCAGCCGTACGACCTCGTGCTCGTCGACGCGCCCGCGACCGGGCATGCGCTCGGCGCGCTGCGCACGCCCGCGACGTTCGCCGAGATCGCGCGCGTCGGCCCGATCGCCCATCAGGGCCGCACGATCGACGCGACGCTGCGCGACCCGGCCCAGACGGCGGTGGTGGCGGTCGCGCTGCCGGAGGAGATGCCGGTGACGGAGACGCTCGCGCTGCGGCGCGGACTGCGCGAGGCGATCGGGCAGGAGCCGGCGGCCGTCGTCGTGAACGCGTGCCTGCCGGAGCGGCTCGGGCCGCGCCAGGCGAAGACGGTCGCCGAGGCGCTGTCGGCGGCGAGCGACCGCGTCGTGCACGCCGCCCTGCGCGCGGCGCTCTCGCAGCAGGCGCGCGCCGACGCCCAGCGCGAGCAGGTCGCGCGGCTGGGCGATGCGCCGGCGCCGCTCGAGCTGCCGTACGTGTTCGCGGAAGCGCTCCGCCCGGCCGAGCTGGGCGAGCTGGCGGACCGCCTCGAGGTGCTGCTGTGAGCGGCGTCGCGGACTGGCTCGCCGACACGCGCGTGTGCGTCGTCGGCGGCTCCGGCGGCGTCGGCAAGACGACGACGTCGGCCGCGCTCGCCGCCGGGATGGCGGCGCGCGGGCTGAAGGTCGCGGTCGTCACGATCGACCCGGCGCAGCGGCTCGCGACCGCGCTCGGCCTCGACGAGCTCGACAACGAGCCGCAGCGGATCGCGTCCGAGCGCTTCGCCGCCGCCGGCCTGCCGCTCGGCGAGGGCGAGCTGTGGGCGATGACGCTCGACCCGAAGCGCACGTTCGACGAGCTGATCGCGCGCCTCTCCCCCGACGACGACACGCGCGAGCGGATCCTCGCCAACCGCGTCTACCGCGAGCTGTCGGACGCGATCGCCGGCTCGCAGGAGTTCACGGCCGTCGCGAAGCTGCACGAGCTGGCGCAGGACGGCGGCTGGGACCTGCTCGTGCTCGACACGCCGCCGAGCCGCAACGCGCTCGACTTCCTCGACGCGCCCGACCGCCTGCGCGCCTTCTTCGAGGGCCGCGCGCTGCAGACGCTGCTGCGCGGCGGCGGCGCCGGCCTGCGCCTGCTCGGCCGCGGCACCGGCCTCGTGCTCGGCCTCTTGAGACGCGTCACCGGCGCCGAGCTGCTGAGCGACCTGTCGGACTTCTTCCGGCTGCTCGGCGGACTGCTCGGCGGCTTTCGCGAGCGCGCGCAGCAGGTCGAGGAGCTGCTGCGGGCGCCCGGCACGACGTTCCTGCTCGTCACCTCGCCCGAGCGCGAGCCGATCGACGAGGCGCTGTTCTTCCAGCGGCGCCTGAGAAGCGCCGGCATGACGCTGGGCGGCGCGGTCGTGAACCGGATGCACGTCGACGCCGACGCACTCGCGGGCGAGGACGACGCGCTCCTGGACCTGCCAGCCCGCATCGAGCAGGCGGCCGGCCTCTCCCCCGCGCTGGCGAAGCAGGTCGCGGCCGCGTACGCCGACGAACACCGGCTCGCGCGCCGCGACGCGGCGAACATGGCGCACCTGCGCGAGCGGCTCGGCGGGCGCGTCCCGCTGCTGCAGGTCCCGCTGCTGGAGGACGACGTGCACGACGTCGCGGGACTCGTGCGCCTGTACGTCCACTTGTTCGCGGCGTCCGAAGCACCGTAGACTCGACCGATGGACGTCGCCGCGCGGAACGCCGCCGGCAAGGACGCGCGCCGCCAGGCGCCGCGCACGTCGCATGGGCTGTGGGAGCCCGCCGCCGATCGGCCCGATCCGATCGCGCTGCTGGAGGCGCAGGCCGCGTCGCGGGTGCCGGAGCTCGTGCCGATCCGCTACGGCCGCATGTCGGCTTCGCCGTTCGCGTTCTTCCGCGGCGCGGCCGCGATCATGGCGTCCGACCTCGCGTCGACGCCGACCTCGGGCATCCGCGTGCAGTGCTGCGGCGACGCGCACCTGTCGAACTTCGGCGGCTTCGCCTCGCCCGACCGCGAGCTCGTGTTCGACCTCAACGACTTCGACGAGACGCTGCCCGGGCCCTGGGAGTGGGACCTCAAGCGGCTCGCCGCGAGCGTCGCGGTCGCCGCGCGCGAGGCCGGTCTGCCGCGCCGGCTGCGCAAGGGCGCCGCCCGTGGAGCGGCGCGCGGATACCGCGAGGCGATGCGCGCGCTCGCCGAGCGGCGCACGCTCGACGTCTGGTACGCGCGCATCGACGAGCACGAGCTGGCGCGCCACGTGGAGCAGTTGAACGGCGCAGACGCGCTCGCGCGCTTCGAGCGCAGCACCGCGAAGGCCAAGCGCAAGGACAGCACGCGCGCGTTCGCGAAGCTGACGCAGCGCGTGAACGGGCGGCCGCGGATCGCCGCCGAGCCGCCGTTGATCGTCCCGCTGCGCGACATGCTGGAGCCCGAGCTGGCGGCCGAGTGGGAGGCCCGCATGGCGAGATTGATCGCCGCCTACCGCGGGACGCTTCCGGCCGATCGCCGCGTGCTGCTGGACCGCTTCGACTTCGTCGACATGGCGCACAAGGTCGTCGGCGTCGGCAGCGTCGGCACGCGCGCGTGGATCCTGCTGATGCTCGGTCGCGACGACGAGGACCCGCTGTTCCTGCAGTGCAAGGAGGCGCAGCCCTCGGTGCTGGCGCCATACGTGGGCGCGAGCCGCTTCTCGAATCAAGGCCGCCGCGTCGTCGAGGGACAGCGGTTGATGCAGGCCGCCAGCGACATCTTCCTCGGCTGGATCCGCACGACCGGCCTCGACGGGCGCGAGCGCGACTTCTACGTGCGCCAGCTGTGGGACTGGAAGGTCTCCGCCGACGTCGCGGCGATGGAGCCGGAGACGCTCGCGCTCTACGGCCGGCTGTGCGGCGCGACGCTCGCGCGCGCCCACGCCCGCTGCGGCGACTCCGTCGCGATCGCGGCCTATCTCGGCTCCGGCGATCCCGCCGACCGCGCGCTTGCCGACTTCGCCGAGCGCTACGCCGACCAGAACGAGCGCGACCACGCCGCGCTGCTGACCGCGATCGACGCCGGCCGCATCGAGGCGCGGACCGGGGTCTGAGCGTCCGCGCGCCGCGTACTCTGAGGCCCGATGGACTTCGCGGCAGAGGGGCTCCTGGACGGGATCGAGGACGAGCGGGCGCGCGCGGAGCGGATCGCGCTGCTGGAGGAGCTGCTCGCCGAGGGCGTCTCGCTCGCGGAGCTGAAGGAGGCCGTGGCGGAGGACCGGCTCGTGTTCCTGCGCGTCGAGCGCGTGTTCGGGACCGAGAGATACACGCCCCGCGAGGTCGCCGAGCTGGTCGGGATCGACGTCGAGGAGGCGTTGCGCTTCCGCCAGGCGCTCGGACTCTCGCGTCCGGGCCCGGACGAGCGCGTGCTGACCGACGGCGACGTCATCGCGCTGCGCCGCCTGCGCGAGTTCCAGGCAGCCGGCCTCCCCGAGGAGGGCCTCTACGACGTCGCGCGCGTGCTGGGCGAGGCGCTCTCGCGGATCGCCGCCACCGTCCGGCTGCTCGTGCGCGAGGCCTACCTCGCACCGGGCATCGGCGAGCGCGAGCTGAGCACCCGCTACGCCGCCGTCGCCGAGGGGCTGACCCCGCAGCTGTTCGCCGTGATGGAGCAGATCTTCGACATGCACCTGCGCGATCAGCTGCGCACCGATGCGATCGGCTGGACCGAGCTCGCGCACGGGCGCGTCTCCGGCGCCACCGAGGTCACCGTCGGCTTCGCGGATCTCGTCGGCTTCACCAAGCTCGGCGAGCGCGTGCCCGCCGAAGAGTTGGGAGCGGTTGCCGCACGCCTGCTGGAGCTGACGACCGAGGTGACCGGCCCGCCCGTGCGGCTGATCAAGACGATCGGCGACGCCGCGATGCTCGTCTCGCCCGAGCCGGCGCCGCTGCTCGACGCGATGCTGGCGCTCGTCGAGGCAGCCGACGCGGAGGGCCAGGACTTCCCGCGCCTGCGCGCCGGCCTCGCGACGGGCTCCGCGCTGCACCGCGCCGGCGACTTCTACGGCGCGCCGGTGAACCTCGCGAGCCGCATCACCGACATCGCGCGGCCGGGCAGCGTCGTCATCGACACCGAGACGCGCGCCGCGCTCGAGGGGGGCTCCCGGTGGCGCTGGTCGCCGCTGCCGCCGCGGCGCCTGAAGGGCGTCGACAGAACGGTGCCGCTCTACCGCGCGCGCCCCGCGCTGGAGACTGCGGAGCTCAGACGCTGAGCGGCGCGGACGCCGACTCCGCCAGCAGCTCGTCGGCGAGCGTGCGCAGGTCGGAGTCGAGGTGGCCGCACAGCACGTCGCGCAAGAGCGCGCGCAGGTGCCCGGCGAGCTCCTCGACGAGCAGGTCCGCGCCCGGGTCGGTCTGCGCGAGGCCGGCGACGATCGTGCGCTCGAGCACGACCGCGCGCGCGGTCCGCTCGGCGAGCGCCGCGCGCTCGGCTGGCAGCGCGCACAGCGCGGCGAGCCGCTGCGCGAGGCGGCCGCTCTCCGGACCCTCGGGCTCCAGCAGCGCGCGCAGCGCGAGCAGGTCGTCGGTGAGCGCGTCGAACGGCGTCGAGCGCTCGCGCGCGAGCTCGTAGCGGCGCAATGCCCAGGCGACCTCGCCGGCGCGCGGGGTGCGGCGCGCGACGAGGCTGCAGAACGCGCGCAGCTCGTCCTCCTGCGCCTCGCGCACGAGCGTGGAGCGGCGCGCCCGTGCGGGCGCCGTCCCGAGCGGCGCGACGTGCCACGGGCCGCCGTCCACCCGCGCCCACGCGAGCGGGCCGAGCGCGAACGGACCGGACTCGAACAGCCGCAGCGCGCTCAGCAGCCGGCGAAAGCGCGTGCGCGCGGTCGTGATCGGCGGCCCGGCGATGCGCTCGCCCTCGACCGTCAGCACGGCCAGCACGGCGCCCTGCTCGACGTCTCCGGGCGTCGACCAGACGGCCTCCGGCGGCGCGTCCGGCAGCGCCTCGCCGCGCGCCAGCGAGAGGCCTTCGCCGAGCGCGACCTCGTCGGACTCGAGCGCGAGTCCGAGCAGCGGCGCGATCACGGTCGCGACCTGGCGGCCCTCGTAGAGCGTCGCCTCCAGCTCCGCATAGGCGTGCGCGAACGCCTCCGGCTGGTGACCGAACGCGCTCGTGTCGGCGAACACCGCCGACAGGAACGAGCGCAGGACCGCGTCGGCGCGCTCGCGGCCGTCCGGCGGGATGCGCGGCTCGCCACGGCGGCGCAGATAGGCGTCGATGCCGTCGATCGCGGTCAGCGCCCGCGCCGCCGGCAGGTAGCTCGGCAGCCGGTCGAGCACGCCCATGTGCGCGCGGATGAAGTCGGCCGTCTGCGGGCGGTAGCAGTAGAGGATCGCGCCGCCGCGATGGGAGCCGGGCTCCTCGACCACCTCGAACGGGACCTCGGCGCCGTTCGAGGTCTCGTAGGCCAGCTGCAGGCCGGCCTCCTCGGCGAACGCCTCAAGCAGCCCGTGCAGCATGCGGTTGCGCATGCGAGGCGGTTTCGCGGTGCGCGCGGCCGGTCCTGCTCGGCGCAGCCGGACTTGCAGCGCGCAGAGGTCAGGCGACGGCTGGGGCGACCGGCGCGACGGCGAGGTCGACGGCTGGCGCGCACGAGCCGTCGGCGCCGAGCCAGCGGCGGCCGTAGGAACGCATGTCTTCGATGATCGGCACGAGCGCGCGCCCCTTCTCGGTCAGCGCATACTCGACCCGCGGCGGCACCTCGGGGTACGTGCGCCGTTCGACGATCCCCTCCTCCTCGAGCGCGCGCAGGCGCAGCGAGAGCGTCCGCGGACTGATCCCGGCGAGCGAACGCTCCAGCTCGCAGAAGCGCGAGCGGCCGTCGGCGAGGTCGCGGATGATCAGCAGCGTCCACTTGCCGCAGACGACCTCGGCGGTCCGGCAGACGGGACAGTCGTCATTCGGCGAAGCCATTGCACTCCCAATGGTAGCGCAAGACTTTCCAAACTGAAGTAAGGGACTCCCTACGCGCCGAAGCCCGGCGGCGGCGCCGACGGCGCCGGCCCGCTCGAAGGAGCGGGCGAGACCGCGGGGCGCGGCGGGGCGGCCGGTGCCGGCGGCTCCGGCGGAGCGGCCGCGACCCCCACCGGCTCGCGCTCCTCGCGCGGCGCCGGCGGCGGGGCCGCGGCGTGCCCGCCACCCACGTCGTCCATCGAGGTCGCGACGCGGCCCTCGGCCGCGACGAGCAGCTTGAAGTCGTGCGGGCTGGTGGCGACCTTCATCGCCTCCTCCATCGACACGCGCCCCGCCTGCACGTGATGCAGCAGCGCCTGGTCGAACGTCTGCATCCCGTAGAACTCGCCCTCCGCGATCACTTCGCGCAGGCGGCCGGTCTGCTCGGGGTCGAGGATCATGTCCTTCGCGCGGCCGGTCATGCGCAGGATCTCGCACGTGGCGACGCGCCCGCGCCCGTCGGGCGTCGGCACGAGCCGCTGGGAGATGACGCCCTTGAGCGTGCCGGCGAGCATCGCGCGCGCCTGCTGCTGCTGGTGCGGCGGGAAGAAGTCGACGATGCGGTTGACCGTCTCCGGCGCATCGATCGTGTGCAGCGTCGAGAGCACGAGGTGGCCGGTCTCGGCCGCGGAGAGCGCGGTGTGGACGGTCTCCTCGTCGCGCATCTCGCCGATCAGGATCACGTCCGGGTCCTGGCGCAGCACGCGCCGCAGGGCGCGGCCGAAGGAGATGGTGTCGGCGCCGACTTCGCGCTGGTTGATGGCCGAGCGCTTGTCTCTGTGCAGGAACTCGATCGGGTCCTCGATCGTGACGATGTGCTCGGCGCGGCTTCTGTTGATGTGGTCGATGATCGCGGCGAGCGTGGTCGACTTGCCGGAGCCGGTCGTGCCGGTCAGCAGGATGATCCCGCGCTTCTCCTCGGCCAGGTCGGAGACGACCGGCGGCAGGCCGAGCTCGTCGACCGTCTTGATCTTCGACGGGATCGCGCGCATCACGAGCGAGATCGTGCCGCGCTGGCGGAAGGCGTTGACGCGGAAGCGCCCGAAGCCGGGGATCGCGTAGGCGAAGTCGACCTCGCCGTCGCTCGCGAACTCGGCGCGGTGATCTTCGCTGGGGAGAATCTGGTCCAGCACCCGTTCGGTGTCGGCGGGTCTCAACGGGGGCTCGTCGGGCACGGGGCCGAGCACGCCGTGGACGCGCATCAGCGGCGCGGCGCCGACCTTCAGGTGCAGGTCGGAGCCGTTCGCCTCGACGAGCTGGCGGAGGGCAGCATCGATCTCGAACACGGGATGTGCATCGGCGCGAAGGCGCCGGGGCTTGAGTAGCGTGGTCGCCGTGCACGCGCGTCTGTACGGCTTCGCGATCTCCAATCCGGCCAACTCGGCCAGATTGATGCTCGCCTACAAGGGTGTCGAGACGAAGTGGGTCGAGCTCCCGCCCGGGATCCACCCGCTGATCCTCAAGGCGCTCGGCTACAGCCGCGGCACCGTGCCTGCGCTGAAGCTCGACGGCCGCAAGATCGAGGACTCGGTGGAGCTCTCGCACGTGCTGGAGGAGCTGATCCCCGAGCCGCCGCTGTTCCCGGCCGACCCGGAGCGCAGACGCGCGGTCGAGGAGGCCGAGCGCTGGGGCGAGGCCGAGCTGCAGATGGTCCCGCGGCGGATCTTCCGCTGGACGTTCGCGCACGACAACGACGCCCGCGCGCGGCTCGCGAAGGATCTCGGCTTCCCGCTGCCGGGACTCGTCGGCCGCCTCAACGCGCCGATCGCGAAGGCGATGGCGAAGCGGGTCGACGCCGACCTGGAGCACGCGCAGGCACTCCTGCGCGAGCTGCCGGCGACGCTCGACCACGCCGACCGGCTGATCGCCGACGGGGTGATCGGCGACCCCGCCGTGCCGAACGCCGCCGACTTCCAGATCGCGCCCTCGATCCGCGCGCTCGCCGGCGTCCGAGACCTGCTGCCGCTGCTCGCCGGCCGCCCGTGCGACGCGCTCGCGAGACGGCTGCTGCCGAGATTCCCCGAGGGCAGATTGGATCTGCCCTCGGGGTTGCGCTCGGCGCTCGCTTAGGCGACGTCTCGGAGCTTCTGCGCCTCGGCCAGCTGCTGAAGCTTCTTCAGCGACTGGTTCTCGATCTGGCGGATGCGCTCGCGCGTGACGTTGAACGTGCGGCCGACCTCGTCGAGCGTGCGCGGGTGCTCGCCGCCGAGCCCGTAGCGCAGCTCGAGCACGCGGCGCTCGCGGTAGGAGAGGTTCTCCAGCGCCTCGCGCAGGGCCTCCTTCGTGAGGATCTCGGCGGCGCGCTCGTACGGCGACTCGGCGCGCTCGTCGGCGATGAACTGGCCGAACTCCGACTCCTCTTCGTCGCCGACCGGCTTCTCGAGCGAGACGGGCGCCTGGGCGCTGCGCTTGATCGAGTCGACCTCCTCCGGGTCGATCCCCGTCACCTCGGCGATCTCGTCCGCGGTGGGCTCGCGGCCCAGCTCGGTGACGAGCTTGCGCTCGGCGCGGCCGATCTTGTTGAGCTTCTCGACGACGTGCACCGGGATGCGGATCGTGCGCGCCTTGTCGGCGAGCGCGCGGGCGATCGCCTGGCGGATCCACCAGGTCGCGTACGTCGAGAACTTGAAGCCCTTGCGGTAGTCGAACTTCTCCGCCGCGCGCACGAGGCCGAGCGTCCCCTCCTGGATCAGGTCGAGGAACGGCAGCCCCTGGTTGCGGTAGTTCTTCGCGATCGAGACGACGAGGCGCAGGTTCGACTCGACCATCTTCTGCTTGGCGTCGAGGTCGCCGCGCTCGATGCGCTTCGCGAGGTCGACCTCCTCCTGCGCGGTGAGCAGGCGGACCTTGCCGATGTCCTTCAGGAACAGCTGAAGGGAGTCGGTCGTCATGTCCGGCTTGAGGTCGAGCGCGGTTCTCGCTCTGCGGCGCCCGCGTCTGTCGGGCGCGCGCTCGACCTGGTTGCTGGCCGCGGTGGCGGGGTCGATCTCCTCGACCAGCTCGATCTCTGATCTCTCGAGGAAGCCGTGCAGCTCCTCGACGTCGCTCTCGTCGAGATCGAGCTCGCTGACCGCGCTGGAGATCTCGGCGTAGGTGAGCACGCCGAGCTGCGTCCCGCGCGCGACGAGCCCCTTGATCTCCTCGAGTTCCTGAAGTTCCGCTACTGACATCTGATTCCGTTTCTCGCGTGCGCTTTAGCGGGGGTGGCTCCCTGGCGCGTTCATGGTGGAGGAGCTCGTGCGCGCGAGGGCGCACCGCTGCCATCCAAGCATAGGCCTCAGCCTAGCCACTTCACTTTTTGAAGTCAAAGCGCTCGCACGGCCGCGTCAGGGGAGGACCTTCGCGCGCGCGTGCGTGCTGCGCATCTCTACTACGCACAACGGACGCGAGGGTTTCAAGTTGCGGCGGTCTTCACCCCGCAATGTGCGGTGTTCCGTATACTTCCGCGCGCCTTGCCGAACGGTCCTCCGCCCTGCGGGGGATCGGCGGGGGACCCGATGCGAGCCGTCAGGCTCGCGGGGGCGAATCGGTCGGTCGCGACCGTAGCGCCGCTCCTCTGGGAAGCGCCGCGAGCCCGTCAGCTCACCTCGTAGGCACCGGCACCAGCTCATGACCGGCCATCGTCTGCTCACCGTGACGCTCGTCGCCCTGCTCGCGCTGGGCAGCTTCGCGGTACCGGCGCTCGCGGACCCGGGCGGTGCCGAACCCGGCGTCCTCTACCTGCCCGACGGTTCGCCCCTCACCGTGACGCTCGGCAACCCGCTCGTGCGCGCCAGCGGCAACGGGATCGCCGTCGCTGTGCATTCGACCGCGCTGCTGCGCGGTCGCGTGCGCATCTCCGGCACCGCTCCGAGCGGCGCCGGCACGGTCACGATCCAGCGGCGCGACGCGCTCGTCGGCTGGGTGGCGGTCGCGAACGCCGCCGTCCGCTCCGACGCCGGGTTCGTCGCCATCTGGCACCCGAACCGCGTCGGGCCGCTGCAGCTGCGCGCGGTGTCCGGGACTACCGCGGCGAGCGTCGCGGACGACGACCCGGGCGCACCCCAGTTGAGCGTGAGCGTCTACCGGCCCGGGGTCGCGTCGTGGTACGGCCCGACGGGACCGGACCAGACGACCGCGTGCGGCGTGCCGCTGACCGACACGACGCTCGGCGTGGCGCATCGCACGCTGCCGTGCGGGACGCCGGTTGCCTTCTACTACAAGGGCCGCACGATCGCCGTGCCGGTGATCGACCGCGGCCCGTTCGTGAGAGGCCGCTCGTGGGACCTCACGCAGGCGGCGTTCGACGCGCTCGGGGGCGGCGACGGGCTGATTCGCGTCGGGGCGTTGCCGACGCCGACGCCGCCGACGGCCGCTCGCGCGCACTGACGCCGCTCGGTTGTCGCCTCCGGCGCGACGAACCGACTATATAGTCGGTTCATGGCGAGCGCTCCCACCAGGGAGGCGGTCGCCGAGCCACCGAAGTCGGGGGACTTGGCGGCGGTCGCTCCACGCATGACCGCAAGCACGGCCGCGTGGCTGTGCACGCTGCCGTGCGCCCTCCTCGTCCTGCTCGCGATGCTCACGCTCGGCCCGCCGCTCGGAAGGCTGGCGCAGGGCACTCCCGACGCTCGGTTCCTGCCCTCGTACAGACCGTACGTCCATCTCGAGCCGACCGAGCAGGGGCGTTTCCTGATCGCGCTCGCCGCGCCGCTGCTGCTGTCGCTGGCGACGGCGCTGCTCGCGTCGCGCCCTCACCGCATCCCCCGCGGCCTGCAGCGGCTCGCCTGGCGGCTCGTGCCGGGTGTCGCGATCGCCGCCATCGCCGCCTGCCTCGTCGTCCAAGCGCGCACGCGGTACGGGCCGGAGTACACGCAGGCACAGGCGTCGATCGGCTGGTCCTACTTCACCGGGACCACGCTCGCGGCCGCGGCGGCGTTCGCGATGCTGGCAAGCCTCGCGCTGAGGCACGACGTCGGTCACCGGATCGTGCGGGCCATGGTGCGCGAATCGCCGGTACGCCGCGCGACGGCGTTCAGCGTCGCCGCCGCCATGACCGTCATCTGGCTGCTGCACGCGATCAACACCGACACGTCGATCGCCAACGCACCGGAGATGCTGACGTTCCATCTCAGCTTCCCGTTGGACGAAGCGTTCGCGGTCGTCAACGGGTTGACGCCGCTCGTCGACTTCAGCGCCCAGTACGGAGCGCTCCTGCCGTGGGTCGGCGCACTGTCGATGTCCGCGTTCGGGAAGACGCTGCTGGTCTTCACGATCGCGATGTGCAGCCTCTCGGCGCTCGCGTTGATCGCCGTGTACGACATCCTGCGTCGCGCCGCCCGAAGCGCGGTCGCGGCGCTCGCGCTGTACCTGCCCGTGCTCGCGACGAGCCTCTTCAAGGTTCGCGGGACGCTGCTGGAGCGCGACACGTTCGGCACCTACTTCGGCATGTTCCCGCTGCGCTACGCCCCGGCGTACCTCGTCGCCTGGCTCACCGCGCGGCAGCTCAGCCGACCCGGCTCCCGTGTCGGGCCGTGGCTGCTCTGGTCGACCGGCGGCCTCGCGATCTTGAACAACGTCGAGTTCGGCCTCGCGGCGACGGGCGCCAGCGTCGCCGCCTGCGCCTGCACCAGCTCGTTCGACCGGCGAACGCTGCTGCGCCTCGGCCGCGCCGTCGCCATCGGCCTTGGAACGGCATTCGCGCTCGTCTCGCTGCTGACGCTGGCACGAGCGGGTTCCCTCCCCCGCCTCTGGCGGCTGACCGACTACGCACGTCTGTACGGGCACGAGGGATTCGGGATGCTGCCGATCCGCGAGCCGCTCGGCCTGCACCTCGTGATCTACGTGACCTACGTCGCCGCGATCGGCACCGCGACCGTGCGGGCGATCGGCGGCGCCGCGAATCGCGTGCTCACCGGCATGCTGGCGTGGAGCGGCATCTTCGGCCTCGGCACCGGCAGCTACTTCGCGGGCCGCTCGCACCCGGAAGCGCTCGTCGCCAGCTTCTCGGCATGGGCCCTCGCGCTGGCCCTGCTGACCGCGGTCGCCGTACCCGCGCTGCTTGCGACGCCGGGTCGCCGCCCGCACCTGGCCGCGCTCGCCGTGCTGTTCGGGTTCGGGATCGCCGCCTGCTCGCTGGCGCAGACGCCGGCGCCATGGTCACAGGCGACGCGCATCGACGCACCGTTCAACCCCGAACCGAACGCCTCGGCCTCCGAACGGCCGCTCATGCCGGAGCAGCGACGTTCGACGCGGCGCTTCGTCACCTCGATCGCGGACGGCCCGTCGCACTTCGTCGTGAAGCAGGGGGCCCCGGTCGCCCTCATCGTGCGCATGGGGCATCGCGCGGCCGACGCGTTCGGCATCGTCGACGTGACGCCCTACACAGGCCCGGACTCGCTCGAGACCGAGGAACGCGTCGAAGCCACGCTCGATGCGCTGCGAAGGGCCGGCGGCAACACCGTCATCGCCCCGTATCCCTTGGACGGCAGCTTCGTCGCCGTCCTCGACCGACATGGGTTCGCCGTCTTGACGAGGTCCGGCCGCCTGGCGCGCCTCGAACCTCAGGGACGGATCAGGGACGTCGCGGTGGCCGCATGGCAGGAACAGCTGCTGATGAAGTGGGTGGACACGCGGCATCTGCACCCGCGCTTCCTGGAGACGACGCCCTGACGCGTTCGGCTCAGCGCACGAGGCGCGGGCCCGGCCCGCTGCTCTCGCCGTCCGGCTCCCCCACCGGCCCCGGAGTCGCCTCGCCGATCCGCATGCCGGCGGCGGACGCGGCGAGCATCGCCTCCTCAGCGCGGTCGATCAGGGTCGCGGCGTCGCGGCCGTCCTCGCCGTAGACGGCAAAGCCGATCGTCGCGGCAAGCGGGGCGCCGCGCCAGTGCTCGCCATGCTCGACGCCCGCCCCGATGCGCTCAGCGAGCGCGAGCGCGCCGGCGCGGCCCACAGCCGGGGCGATCACCCACGCACGCCCCTGGTGATCGGAGGCGACCAGGTCCTGACGGCGGATCGCGCGGCGGATCGCCTGCGCGAGCCGGCCGTATGGCACGCCGCGATCGTCCGCTCCCTCCGGCGCGGGCTCCGCGGCGGCGGCGACCAGCCGCTCGGCGTCGACGAGCTCCACGCGCAGGAGCGCGAGGCCGCCCCCCTCGCGCTGCGCGCGATCGACGTGGCGCTCGAGCGTCGCGATCCAGAGGTCGCCGTCGTCCATCTCGGGCGTCGGCGGAGCAGGCCTTTGGGGCAGGTGGGTGATGGAGCCGCGGAGGTCGTGAACCGCCGGCGCCGCCGGCTCAGGACCAGCCGCGTGGCGGGCGGGTCCTGACGCCTCCGGGCGCGCGCCCGCCGGACCTTCGGCCGGCGGGCGTGCGTCCTCAGCGCCACCCGCCCGATCGGCGTCTGTGGCCGACACGGCTTGCGCGAGCGCCGTGGCGCCCACCACCAGCGCCACCTCCGCGAGCCGCTCGGCGAGCGGGGCGAGGTCGTCGGTGCGGCTGCCGCGAGCGTCGACGGCGGCGGTCCAGAGGCACGCGCGGAGGGCGTCGACGGCGGCGAGCGTCTCGGCTGCGTCGTGGGCGCCGGAGAGCGCGGGGATGCGCTGCGCGAGCGCGGCGAGGTCGCCGGCGGGGCGCAGGCGGTCGAGGTCGCCGTCGGAGCCGAGCGCGCGGGCGCAGGCGGCGCAGACGGCGGGGCCTTCGGATGCGAGGTCGGCGGCGGGAATCGCCGCGACGGCGTCGAGCGGCGCGCGCTCGAGCAGCGTCAGCAGCCAGCCCTTCGCGACCGCCTGCGCGCGGCCGGCGAGCAGCTCAGCCTCGGCCCGCTCCACGGGCACGGGCCGGCTCGGGCGTGGGGGCGGGGCGGGTCCCGATTCCGTCATCGGGCCTGTCTATAGCAGTGGGTCCCGACACACGCACCTGCAGATGGACAGAATGGACGCGTGCCAGACGACCTGCGTTCCATCGCGGATGCCCGCGCAGATGTGGTGTCCAGTTGCGCGCCGCTGCCGGTCGAGGCCGTCCCTGTTGAGGATGGCGCCGGTCGCGTGCTGGCCGCCGGCATCAGCGCGGCCGCGGACGTGCCCGGATTCGACAATTCGGCTATGGACGGCTTCGCCGTTCGCAGCGACGCGTCCAGCGGCTCGCTGCCGATCGTGGACGAGTCGCGCGCCGGCACGCCGGCGTCCAGGACGCTCGCCCCGGGCGAGGCGATCCGCATCTCCACGGGCGCGGCGATGCCGGCCGGCGCCGACGCCGTCGTTCCAGTCGAGCAGGTCGACGAAGCCGGCGGAACGCTGACGCTGCGGACGGCCGTGGCAGCGGGGCAGCACGTCCGCCGCGCGGGCGAGGACCTGCGGGCCGGCGCGGTCGCGCTCCCGGCCGGCACAGTCCTCGACGCCGGCGCGCTCGGCGTCGCCGTCGGCGCGGGCGCAGCCGTCGTGCCCTGCGCGCGACGGCCGCGCGTCGCGATCCTCTGCACCGGCGACGAGCTGCGCCCACCGGGCGCGCCCTTGCGCGCGGGCGAGATCCACAACTCGAATGCAGTGACGCTGGCAGCGCTCGCGCGGCAAGCCGGGGCGCTGGCGACGACGGCCGAGGCGGTACGCGACGATCGCGAGGCGACCGAGGAAGCGCTCGCGCAGGCACTCGACGATGCGGACGTCGTCGTGCTCTCAGGCGGCGTGTCGGTCGGCCCCCACGATCACGTCAAGCCGGCGCTTGCGGCGCTCGGCGTGACCGAGCGCTTCTGGGGCGTCGACCTGCAGCCGGGCAAGCCGACCTGGTTCGGCACGCGCGGCGCGCAGCTGGTCTTCGGGCTGCCCGGCAACCCGGTCTCGAGCTTCGTCACGTTCGCGCTGTTCGCGCGGCCGGCGCTGCGCGCGCTTCAGGGCGCGGAGCCGCTGCCGCCGCGCGAGCAGGCCGTGCTCGCCGTCGACGTGCCGCGGCGAGGCCGCACGCAGGCGCTGCGCGTCAGGCTCGATGGAAGCGACGGCACGCTGCACGCGACGCCGACGGGCCCGCAGGGCTCGCACGTGACCGCCTCGCTGCTCGGCGCCGACGCCCTCGCCTTCGTGCCGGGCGGCACGGGCGTCGCCGCGGCGGGCGAGCAGGTGCCGGTCGAGCGGCTGTGACGCGCCAGTCCGGGCACAATCCAGGCGTGCTCACCCCCTTTCTCGGCCTGCTCGCGCTCGTGGCCGCGATCGCCGCCGCGGCGCGCCGGCATCGCCGTACCGCATCGCTGCCCGGGCGGATCGGAAGGCTCGCCGACGACACGACGATCGGCACCGCGGGCGCGGTCCGCTCCGTTCAGACCGCTGAGCTGACGCTGCCGGCGGCCGCACTCGAGGCGCTGTGGAGTCCGATGCAGCTCGAGCGGCTGGCGCGCACCTACTGGCGCTTCCTGTCGCGCTGCACGCTCGGCCTGATCCGCGTCGACTACACCGAGGCGCAGCGCACCGTCGTGCTGCTGCGACAGCCGCTGCGCCTGCTGCGCTTCAAGGCGCCCGAGTACGCGATGGACGCCCAGCGCGGGACGGTCCGCTGGCGGATCGAGGACGGCCTGCTCGTGCAGCGGCGCGGGCATCACGGCCACGGGTACCTCCAGATCGACGTGCAGCGGCTTCCCCGCCGCGACGAGGATCCGTCGCACGCGCGCATCCGCGTCGAGGTCGAGGTCGCGAACTTCTACCCCTCGATCGCCCACCGTCTGAGCCGCCCCGTGTACCGCGTCACGCAGTCGCGCATCCACGTGCTCGTGACGTACGGCTTCCTGCGGTCGCTCGCGCGACTCGACCTGGCGGAGTCGCGCGTCGGGCGCTTCGCGGAGGACCTGACGGTCGACGACGTTCCCGATCCGCCGCTGCCCGAGGCGACGAGGGATCAGCCGTAGCGGCCGCCGGTGACCGCGCGCAGCTTCGCGCGGTCGTGGCGGGCGTGGATGCGGCGCACGGTGCCCGAGCGCGAGCGCATCACGAGCGATTCGGTGGTGGCGCCGGAGCCGCGGTAGCGGACGCCCTGCAGCACGTCGCCGTCGGTGACGCCGGTGGCGGAGAAGAAGACGTCGTCGCCTCTGCAGAGGTCCTCGCAGGTGAGGACCTTCTCGAGGTCGTAGCCGGCGTCGAGCGCCGCCTGGCGCTCCTCGTCGTTGCGCGGCCACAGCCGCCCGAGCAGCTGCCCGCCCATGCACTTGAGCGCGGCGGCCGAGATGACGCCCTCGGGCGTGCCGCCGATGCCCCACAGCAGGTCGACCGGCGAGCGCTCGCTGACGGCGAGCAGCGCGGCCGAGACGTCGCCGTCGAGGATCAGGCGGATGCGGGCGCCGGCTTCGCGCACCTGCTGCATCGCCTCCTCGTGGCGCGGGCGGTCGAGCATCACGACCGTCACGTCGCCGATCCCCATCCCCTTGCGCTCGGCGATCAGTCTCAGCGTCTCCGGCAGCGGGCGGTCGAGCGAGAGCAGGTCGGCGATCTCCTCGCCGCCGGCGATCTTCTCCATGTACACGCACGGACCGGGGTCGAACATCGAGCCGCGCTCGGCGAGCGCGATCACCGCGAGCGCGCTCGGCATCCCGAGCGCCGTCAGGCGGGTGCCCTCGAGCGGGTCGACGGCGATGTCGACGCTCGGCGGCGTGCCGTTGCCGATCTGCTCGCCGTTGTAGAGCATCGGCGCCTCGTCCTTCTCGCCCTCGCCGATCACGACGAGGCCGTCCATCGGAACGGACTCCAAGACGTGGCGCATCGCGTCGACGGCGGCCTGGTCGGCCGCCTCCTTGTCGCCGCGGCCGACCATGCGCGCGGCTGCGAGCGCGGCGGCCTCGGTCACGCGCACGAGCTCGAGCGCGAGGTTGCGGTCAGGGCGGGCGGAGCCGTTCATGCGGGCGCGCACGCTAGCAGGCGTCGCGCTCCGCAGCCGCGACGGCAGAGCCCTCAGCCGCGACACGGTAGAGTCGCGCCATGCCGGGGGAGCAGACCGTGCGTCGCGCGAACGGCGACGCACGGACGGGTCGGGGGACGCCTCCTTCGACAGCGGAGGCGGCGTGGATCACGGCGCTGTTGTGCGCCGTCGCCCTCGTTGCCGCGCTGCTCGTGCTCGGACCGCTGCTGGGCGACGCGCTGAAGGAAGTCTCGCCGCACATCATGCTGCTGCCGAACGATCGCGACATGCTTTCGCCGGAGCCGCGCGAGACCGCGAGCTACCTGATCGCCGTCGCAGGCGCAGGCCTGCTCGCGCTGGCGATCACGACGCTCCATGCGGTTCCCGGACGACTTCCGTCGGCATTGCGATCGCTCGCGGCGCCAGCTGCACAGCTGCTGCTCGTCGCGTTCGTGGTCGTCTGCTTCGTGGCGCAGCACGACGCCGCGTGGACGTTCTCCTACTTCAGCGTGACGACGCTAGTCGTCGCCGCCGTGCTCGCGGTCGGCGCCGCCTTCGCGATGCGGCGTCCGCGGCTGTGGAGCGAACGCCGCAACCCGTCCAGGGCTCGCGCCTGGAACGGACTGATGCTGGCGGCCGCCTTCCTCGCCACCGCCGTGTGGCTGCTCCCAGGCGTGAACACCGAGGAATCGATCACGTGGTCGGCGTTTCACTACGACACCGGCTTCCCGTTCGACGAGACGTTCGCTGTGCTGAACGGGCTGACCCCGCTGGCGAACTTCAACGCGCAGTACGCGTCGCTGCTGCCGTACCTCGTCTCGGTGCCGATGCTCGTGCTCGGCAAGACCGTGCTCGTCTTCACGATCACGATGTGCGTGCTCAGCAGCCTCGCGTTAATCGCGGTCTACGACGTGCTGCGCCGTGCGGCTCGCAGCGCGACCGTCGCGCTCGCCCTGTTCCTGCCGACGCTCGCGACGACGCTGTTCGACCCCTACGGGATCCGCGACGTGCATGTCACCGCCGGGGCGTACTTCGGGATGATGCCGCTGCGCTATGCCGGCCCGTACGCGCTGGCATGGCTGCTCGCGCGTCATCTGGAACCGTCCCGGCGCTCACGCGCGTGGCTCGTCTTCGCAGCCGCCGGACTGGTCTGGCTGAACAACTTCGACTTCGGCATCGCGGCGCTCGGCGCCACCGTCGCCGCGCTGCTCGTGACGAGCGTCCACGGTCGACGGGACCTCGCACGCCTGGCCGCCTCCGTCGCGCTCGGCATGCTTGCCGCCGTCGCGCTGGTCGCCTTGGTGACCCTCGTGCGAGCCGGCTCGCTGCCGGACGTCGCCGCCGCCTCGCGCTACTCGCGCCTGTACGGGCTGGCCGGCTACAGCGCCACACCGCTGCCGAAGGTCCTCGGGCTGCCGCTCGTCCTCTATGTGACCTATGCCGCTGCGCTCGGAACCGCGGTCGTGCGGGCGATCGACCGCGCGCCGAACCGGGTGCTCACCGGCATGCTCGCATGGAGTGGCGTGTTCGGCTTCGGAACGGAGAGCTACTACGTCGCGCGCTCGGTTGCGCCCGTCATGCCGTTCGTGTTCTCCGCGTGGGCGCTCACGATCGCGCTGCTCGCCGTCGCGGTGCGCGAGACAGCCGCCGCGCAGCGCTCCCGCCGACCGAGCCTTGCGGCGCTCGCCGTGTTGTTCGGGCTGGGCTTGAGCGCCTGCTCGATCGCGCAGGTGCCCGCGCCCTGGAGGGAGATCGGCAGCATCCGGACTCCGCCGGCGGGGAGCCGCATCGAGCCGGCCCTCTGGTCCCCGCCGCCTACGCAGGATGCGGGCGTACGCCGGTTCGTCGCGTCGATACTCGAACGCGACGGGCGTTTCGTCAGCCGCGCGGGCGCTCCGGTGGCGCTCTTTCAGATAAGCGGGCATCGCATCGCTGACGCGTATGGCATCGTCGACGTGGTTCCGTTCACCGGCGCCGACTCGATGCATGCCCTCGGCGAATTCGAAGCCGCGCTCGATCGCCTGCGCGACGCCGGCGGGAACACCGTGCTGCTGCAGCAGGAACGCGTCGCGGATGTGCACGGCGCGCTGGAGCGGCGCGGGTTTCGCCTGCTCACGACGCACGGAATACGGACCACCGTGACAGGCGGCGGCGATCCGCTGGAGGATGCGAGCATCGTCTCCGGGCTCGCGAAGTGGGTCGACGTGACGAGGCGACGCCCCTGATCCACGCGCGCGGCCGGGTAGGGTCGTCGCCATGGACTTCCACCGCATCCATCCCGACCCCGCGACGGTCGACGGCGCCGAACTGCTCGGCGACCTGCGGCTGCACGAGCGGGCGCACGCGGAGCGCCCCTGGGTCGTCACGAACTTCGCGACGACGACAGACGGCCGCGCGACGATCGACGGGCGCTCCGGCCCGATCGGCGACGACGGCGACATGGAGGTCTTCCGCCGCCTGCGCACGCAGGTCGACGCGCTGCTGATCGGCACGCGCACGCTCGGCATTGAGCGCTACGGCCGCGCCGTCAGACGGCCCGAGCTGCGGGCGGCGCGCGAAGCGCTCGGACTCGCGCCGGAGCCGCTCGTCGCGACCGTCACCCGCAGCGGCGAGCTGCCGCTCGACATCCCGCTGTTCCAGGAGCCCGATGCGGACGTCGTCGTGTTTGCGCCGAGCGAGGCGCCGGAGCCGGACTGCCCGGCGTGCGTGACGATGGTGCGGCTCGACCCGGCCGAGCTGACGCTGACGACGGCGCTGCGGCACCTGCGCGCGGAGCGCCGCGTCCGCTCGCTGCTGTGCGAGGGCGGCCCGACGCTGATGGGCGCGCTGTTGCACGAGCAGCTCGTCGACGAGCTGTTCCTGACGCTCGCGCCGCAGCTGGCGGGCGGCGGCACCGGCCCGACGATGACGAGCGGCCCGGCGCTCGCCGACCCGGCCGCGCTGGAGCTCGTGTGGACGCTCGAGCGCGCCGGCTCGCTGTACCTGCGGTACGGGGTGCGGCGCGACTAGTCTCCAAGGCGAGATGCGGATCGCCTGCGGCTTCGACCATGCCGGCGTGCTCCTGCGGGACGTGGTCGTCGCCGCGCTGGAGGAGAGCGGCCACGTCGTCCTCGACGCCGGCACCTACGACGACTATCCATACGCCGCGGCCGCCGTGGCGCAGGCGCTCGCGAGCGCCGACGCCGAGCGAGCGGTGCTCGTGTGCGGCTCCGGCGCAGGCGTGTCCGTCGCCGCCAGCAAGCTGCCCGGCGTGCGTGCAGCGACCGTGCACGACGGGTACACGGCCCACCAAGGCGTCGAGCACGACGATCTCAACGTGCTGTGCCTCGGCGCGCGCGTGATCGGCCCCGAGCTCGCGGCCGAGATCGTGCGCTCGTTCGCGGGCGCCAGCTTCAGCGGCGAGGAGCGTCATGTCCGCCGCCTCGGGCAGATCGCCGCGTTGGAGCGCGACGGCATGCAGGCCCTTCACCCCGACCCGACAGGAGAACGTCAGCCATGAGCACCGTCCCCGCGACCACGCCGATCGGCCGCTTGGCCGAGCTCGGTACGAGTGCCTGGCTCGACTCGATCCGCCGTTCGATGCTGACCGGGGGCGAGCTGAAGCGGCTCGTCGAGGAGGACGGCGTCGTCGGCGTCACGTCGAACCCGTCGATCTTCGAGCAGGCGATCCTCGGCAGCCCGGACTACGACGAGCGGCTCGCCGAGCTCACGCACAACGGCAACGGCGTCGAGGACATCTACTGGACGCTCGCGATCGAGGACGTGCAGGGCGCCGCCGACGTGCTGCGGCCGGTGTGGGAGCGCACCGGCGGGCTCGACGGCTACGTCTCGCTGGAGGTCGCGCCGAACGTCGCGCGCGACACGGAGGCAACGCTCGCGATGGCACGCGACCTGTGGAGCCGCTGCGACCGCCCGAACGTGATGATCAAGATCCCCGGCACGCCCGAGGGCGTCGCGGCGATCCGCGCGGCGATCGCCGAGGGGGTCAACATCAACGTCACGCTGCTGTTCTCGCTCGACGCGTGGGCGGCGATCGCCGAGGCGTGGCTCGCCGGGCTCGAGGATCGCGCTGCCGCCGGCCGCCCGGTCGACCATGTCGCCTCCGTCGCCTCGTTCTTCGTCTCGCGCGTCGACACGGCGGCCGACAAGCGCCTCAAGGCGCTCGGCAGAGCCGAGCTGTGCGGCAAGGCCGCGGTCGCGAACGCGCAGCTCGCCTACGAGCGCTGGCAGCAGCTCGTCGACGGCGAGCGCTTCGCCGCGCTCAGAGCGAAGGGCGCGCGGCCGCAGCGGCTGCTGTGGGCGTCCACCGGCACCAAGGATCCGTCCTATTCCGACGTCAAGTACGTCGCCGAGCTGGCCGGGCCGGAGACCGTCAACACGATGCCGCTCGCGACGCTGCTCGCCTACCAGGACCACGGCGAGCCGATCGAGCCGCTGCTGCCCGACTCCGCCGCCGCCGCACACGAGGCGATCGCGGCGGTCGAGGCCGCCGGCGTCTCGCTCGCGGAGGTGACCGACGAGCTGCTGAAGGACGGCATCGTCGCGTTCGCCGACGCGATGGACCGCCTGCTGGCCGGCGTCGAGCGCCGTCGCGCCGCCGTGCTCGCCGGCGAGCCGGCGAGCGTGGAGGCGCGCCTGACCGACGAGCAGGCACGGGCGATCGGCGCGCGCGCGAGAGCGGCGCACGAGCAGCACGTCCTGCGGCGCGTGTGGGCGAGAGACGACACGCTGTGGCCCGCCGGCGACGACAAGCCGTCCGAGCGGCTCGGCTGGCTGACGATCGCCGGTCACGCGCTCGAGCAGCTCGACGAGCTGCTCGCGTTCGCCGCCGAGCTGCGCGGCGAGGGCTTCAGCGACTGCGCGCTGCTCGGCATGGGCGGCAGCTCGCTCGCGCCCGAGGTGCTGTGGCAGACCTTCGGCGCCGGGGATCGGGGGCTGAAGCTCCATGTGCTGGACTCGACGCACCCCGACGCGGTCGCCGCGCTGGAGGCGCGGCTGCCGCTCGACAGAACCCTGTTCCTGATCTCCTCCAAGTCAGGCGGGACGCTCGAGCCGCGCTCGATGCACGCCCACTTCCACGCGCTCGCGCCTGACGGCCGCCAGTGGGCGGCGGTCACCGACCCCGGCACGTCGCTCGAGCAGCTCGCGCACGATCAGGGGTTCCGCCGCGTCTTCCACGGCGCGGCCGACATCGGCGGGCGCTACTCGGCGCTGAGCGCGTTCGGGATCGTGCCGGCGGCGCTGATCGGCGCCGACGCGCGCGGGCTGCTGGAGCGGGCGGAGGTCGCCGCGCGCGCGGCCGACCCCTCGCTGCCGCCCGGCTGCGCGCCCGCCCTGTGGCTCGGCTGCGCGCTCGGCGAGCTGGCGAACGGCGGGCGCGACAAGCTCACGTTCGTCGTCGATCCGCCGCTGTCCTCGCTCGGACTGTGGCTGGAGCAGCTCGTCGCCGAGTCGACCGGCAAGCACGGCAAGGGGATCGTGCCGATCGCCGACGAGCCGCTCGGCGTGCCCGAGGCGTACGGCGAAGACCGCGTGTTCGTGCACCTGCACGCGACCGGCGGCGAAGGCGATGCGGACGTCGCGGCGCGGTTGGACGCGCTCGCCGACGCCGGCCACCCGGTGATCGCGGTCCCGTTCGACGAGCCGCTCGACCTCGGCGCGCTGTTCTTCCACTGGGAGCTGGCGGTGGCGATCGCCGGTGCGGTCATCGACGTCAACCCGTTCGACCAGCCGGACGTGCAGTCGGCCAAGGACGCCACCGTCGCGACGATCGAGGCATACGCGCGCGACGGGGCATTCGCGGCCGAGGACGCGCAGGCGGCGAGCGGCGAGGACGCCGCGGCGGCACTGCGCGAGCTGCTCGACGCGCACGCCGGCGCGGGCTCCTACGTCGCGACGATGGCCTACCTCGCGCCCGATCCGCAGGTGGACGCGGCACTCACCGCGCTGCGCATGGCGATCCGCGCTCGCACGAAGGCGGCCACGACCGTCGGCTACGGGCCGCGCTTCCTGCACTCGACGGGGCAGCTGCACAAGGGCGGCGCGCCCGTCGGCGTGTTCGTGCAGCTCGTGGATTCGCGGGGGGGGGGGCCCCCCCCCCCCCCCCCCCCCCCCCCCCCCCCGCCCCCCCCCCCCCCCCACCCGCACCCCCACCCCCCGGCCCGCCCGCCCCCGCGGGGGGC